>JAESFN010001281.1_pt1 | contig 11910 bp, 7 predicted proteins | sample 9269411 | NCBI WGS metagenome assembly JAESFN01 (sample SAMN14505399, study PRJNA617100) | algae metagenome | isolation source: Iphinoe sp. HA4291-MV1 and co-occurring heterotrophs from trail next to... | place: USA: Maunawili Falls, Hawaii | collected 2009-07-25
GCAGCTGCGTGTGGTGCACCACCTCGTAGTGCCCGTCCAGCTGCGGGTACTCCCGGCCGATCGTGTTGAAGCAGTGCGGGCAGGTGGTAACGATCTTGCGGGTACCCGGTTCGCGGCCCTCGAAGACGGCGTTGAGCACCTCGACGTTCTGCTGGGCCATCATCTGGAACAGGAACTCGTTGCCCGACCGCCGCGCCGGGTCACCGGTGCAGGACTCCTCCGGCCCGAGCACCACGTAGTCCACGCCGGCCCGGTGCAGCAGTTCGGCGGTGGCCTGCACGGTCTTCTTGGCGTTGTCGTCGAACGCGCCCGCGCAGCCGACCCAGAACAGGTACTCGGTCTCGGCGGACAGCTCCCCGTCGAACACCGGCACCTCGAAGTCGAGCTTCTTGGCCCACTCCATCCGGTCCTTGGCGTTCTGCCCCCAGGGGTTGCCCTTGTTCTCCAGGTTCTTGAACAGCACGCCCAGCTCGGTCGGGAACTCCGACTCGATCATCACCTGGTGCCGGCGCATGTCGATGATGTGGTCGACGTGCTCGATGTCCACCGGGCACTGCTCCACGCACGCCCCGCACGAGGTGCACGACCACAGCACGTCCGGGTCGATCACCCCGCCGGCCTCCAGGGTGCCGACCAGCGGGCGGGCGGCCTGCTCGTCGCCGGAGCCCATCACCCGGATGAAGCCGGACTCGTCGACGCCGTGCCCCCGCGCGTCGTCCCCGGGCCCGTGGCCGGTGACCTCGAGGCTGCCCTCCTCCGGGGCCTCCTTGCCGCCGATCAGGTACGGCGCCTTGGCGAACAGGTGGTCCCGCAGGTCCATGATCACGAGCTTCGGGGACAACGGCTTGCCGGTGTTCCACGCCGGGCACTGGCTCTGGCACCGCCCGCACTCGGTGCAGGTGGCGAAGTCGAGCATGCCCTTCCAGGTGAAGTCCTCGATCTTGCCGCGACCGAAGATGTCGTCCTCGTCGGGATCCTCGAAGTCGATCTCCTTGCCGTTCGACTGCATCGGCAGCAGCGGGCCGAGCGCCTTGGGCAGCCGCTTGGCCGAGACGTTGATCGGCGCGATGAAGATGTGCAGGTGCTTGGAGTAGAGCACGATGATCAGGAACGCCAGCATGACGCCGATGTGCAGGAACAGCCCGACGGTCTCCAGCACGAACAGCGCGCTCGGGCTCAGCCCGGTGAACAGCTTGCCCACGCCGATCGAGACCCACGCCCCGGACTCGTAGGGCAGGTTGCCGGCGGCCGAGGCAGCGCCGCGGAAGAAGAACAACGTCCAGACGACGTTGAAGATCATGAAGAGGATGAACCAGGCCGGCCCGGTGTGCGAGCCGTAGAACCGGGAGTCCCGCTGCTCGCGCTCCGGGGCGTTGCGCAGCCGGATGATCGAGAATGCCACCAGCGACAGCAGCACCGCGACCGCGATGAAGTCCTGCAGGAAGCCCAAGGCCGACCAGCGCCCGATGAACGGGATGGCGAACTTCTCGTCGAACAGCGCACCGTAGGCCTCGACGTAGACCGAGCCCAGGATGATGAACGCCCAGAACGTGAACAGGTGCGCGAGCCCGGGTATCGACCACTTGAGCAGCTTGCGCTGGCCGAACACCTCGACCAGTTGGGTGCGCAGCCGGGCGGGGATCTGGTCGGTACGGTCGTGGGCGGGCTGGCCGGAACCGATCAGCTGGTACAGCTGCCAGGCCCGGCGGGCGGCCACCGCAAGCACCAGCACGGTCAACGCCAGACCGATCACCAATCGCGCTATCACGTCGTTCCTCCTGCGCTTTTGTTGTGCCGGTGCAGGGTAAACCCCGTCGGCACCGCATGCCGCGCCTGCCGCGTCGCGTCCGCGATGCGACTGCAGTGCACGGCTACGTGACGGTAACAATCCGGCGGGTGAGTGAGCACCGAGCGATGCCTCACAACCCGACTGCTCCGTACGTGTCACCAAGAGCGATGATCAGATACGGCGTTCACACGATAGTGGGATCACCGGCACTTTAAGTGGCCACGCCGGTCATCCTCCCGCCTACTCCCTGTCGCGCCTCCTAGGATTCGCCGGTCCGGCGTGATGTACTGCGTCACGAGATGTGACGAATGAGCCTGGACTGACGCGGGCAACCGGCTCGCCGCCACACGAGAAGGGTTAGGAGCCGCGATGACCAGCCTGTACGCCGGTGCGGTCTTCCTCGAGCAGGCCCAGCAGCTGGGTACGAACGGTCTCCAGGACTGGATCCAGAAGAACATCGTCCCGCTCATCCTGTTGCTGATCGCCATCATCCTGCTGTGGATCGGTGGCCGAGGCGACAACGCCGGCGTGGCCCGCCGGTCGATGGCGCTCATCGTCGGGCTGGTGGTGCTGGGTATCGCGGTCTCCGGCAAGGCGGGGCAGGTCGGCGAGTTCTTCGCCAGCCTCATCGTCGGGTGACGCGCGTTGCGGGTGCGGACTGATGACGAGATCTACCGGATCGACGCGGTGTGGCTGGGCCCGCCGCGGGCGACGTTTCCGTGGCGGGCCACCTACGCCAGCTACCTCGTCGGCTTCCTGATCTTCATCGCGGTGCTGTTCGTGCAGCGCCGGCTGGGCATCGCGTTCAACATCTTCCCGACCGCCTGGGCCGTGGTGATCGCGGTCTTCCTGACCCGGGTGATCTCCCGGAAGGTGAACTACGAGAAGGGCGTCGTCCAGCTCTTCGAACACTTCTGGGCCGAGGTCAACGGGCCCCGCGAGCGGGCCGACCGCCGGCGCAACGTGATGCGCAGCAACCACGTCCGGGTGCGCCGGCCGGAGCCCATGTCCAGCGTCCGGCGGGTCACCCAGCGCACCGCCGCCGGGCGGCCCAGCGCGCACACCGTGCCGGGCCCGGTCGGCGGCCCGTTCGGTCCGGCCGGCGAGTCCGGGGACGCCCAGAGCGGCGCCCCGGGCCGGCAGTCCTCGCCGATGCAGCCGGTCCCGTACCGCACCGCGTCCCCGGCCGGGTCGCCCGCGCCGGCCGCCCGACCCTCGCGGCGGCCCAAGCTGCGTCCCGCCCGCCCCGGGGGTCGCTGATGTTCGGCAAGGGCGGCAAGAACCGCACCTCGGCGGCCCGGCAACCGAACCGCCGGCCCGACCCCGAGCAGCCCAGGACCCGGGCCGCCGCGCCCCCGCCGGACGAGCGCGCCCGCCCGCAACGCATCCCGGACGGCCGCGGCAACGGAGGCCGGCGCAGCGGCAAGGCCGGCCGCAGCCGCGCCGGCGAGGTGGCCGCGCCGAAGTACACCTCGCCGATCAACCTGCGGTCCATCGACGGGCACCTCACCCGCACCGCGACCCAGGTGATGGCCTGGTACCGGCTGGCCCCGCAGGCGTGGAGCTTCCGCAGCGACGGCCAGCGCGAGCTGTTGATCAACCAGATCGCCGCGCAGCTCGGTGAGCTGCAGGGACACTGGCTGCACCTGCGGGTGACCACCCGGCCCTACCCGGTGCACATGTGGGCCGAGGCGTTCGACCACAACGCCCTGGGCCGGCCGCCGGACGTGGCCGGGGCGCTCGGCTGGGACGGCTTCCTGGAGGGCGAGCAGCGGCACCTGATGGGGCTGTCGATGTCCGACAAGGAGGTGTTCCTCGGCGTCGAGGTCTCCGGGCGGGGGACGCTGGACCGCTGGGTGGAGCGCGCCGCCCCGGTGCTGGACAAGATGGTCCCGGGTGCGGTCCGGGCGGAGCTGGCGGCGCTCGAGTCCGAGGTGCGGCACATCGACGAGCTGGTCGGTGGCACCGGGCTGGACGCCGTCCCGGCCGGTGCGGACGACCTGGCCTGGCTGATGCACCGGTCCTGCTCGCTGGGGCTGCCGGCGCCTCGGTCGCTGTCCATCACCGGCGGCCCGAACGCCCGCTGGGAGAGCGAGGACCTGGCCGCGTTCACCGAGGGCGTCGAGCACTTCCAGGAGCCGTACGCGCCGACGGTGAAGGTGGTCGGGCGGCTGCGCAACCAGACCGTCACCCGGCACGTGGCGGTGCTGTCCGTCGGGCTGATGGACGGGCTGCGCATCCCCGAGGTGGACGACCCGTGGATGCAGCGCAGCGACCGGCTGCCCTTCCCGGTGGAGTGGTCGGCCCGGATGTACATCCGCCGCCCCGAGGAGGTGACCGGGGAGCTCCAACGGCAGATGGGCAAGGTCCGGTCGCAGATCCGGCACTACACCCACGACCACGACCTCGACCCGCCGATGTCGCTGGCCCGCCAGGCCGACCGGGTGCTGGAGATCGAGGACGAGCTGTCCGGCGGGCTGACCAACGTCAACACCCGGCTCTACGGCTGGTGGCGGATCGCGGTGGCCGGGCGGGACGAGGCCGAGGCCATCTCGCACGCCCAGCAGCTGCTCGAGGTGTACCGGCCGAAGGTGGCCATCGAACACCCCGAGGCGCAGTACCGCTACGCGCGCGAGTTCATCCCCGGGGAGCCCCTGGCGTCGTCCGCGTACCGCAGGCGCGGCTCGGTGACCTGGGCCGCCGCCGCCGTCCCGGCCGCCACCGCCGCCGTGGGCGACCGGCGCGGGATCATGCTCGGCGAGACCTGCACCGCCACCCGCCGCCCGGTGGCCTGGGACCCCTGGCTGGCCCAGGAGGTGCGCCGGGCGTCCGGTCTGACGGCGGTGGTCGGCGGCCTGGGCTCCGGGAAGAGCTTCCTCACCGGGCTGATCGTCTACAAGACGCTGCGGGCCGGCGCCCGGTGGACGGTGCTGGACCCGTCCGGCCCGCTGGCCGAGCTGACCCGGCTGCCCGAGCTGGCCCCGTTCTCCCGCAACATCAACCTGCTGCGCGCCGACCCGGGCATCCTCAACCCCTACCGGGTGGTGGCCGAGCCCAAGGTCGAGCACTTCTTCGAGGACGCCCCGGACGAGGAGGAGGCGGAGAAGGCCTGGCGCCGGGAGCGATCCCTGGCGGCGGCCACCCGCCGGCGGCTGGTGCTGGACGTGCTCACCGGGCTGCTGCCGTTCGACGTCGCCCGGCTGCCGCACACCCGGATCGTGCTGCTGCGTGCCGTGCGTGAGGTCGGCGGATCCCCCGATCGCAACCCGGCCGAGGTGATCGCCGCGCTGCGCCGGCACGCCGTCGAGGGCGAGGAGCACGCCGGGGTGGTCGCCGACTTCCTGGACGAGCGCCGCGAGCTGCCGCAGGCCGCGCTGCTGTTCCCGGACGAGACCCGGGACGACCCGTGGCAGGCCGACCGCGACTACCGGCTGACCGTGCTGACCATGCAGGGGATGACGCTGCCCCGCCCGGGCAGCCCGCGCGAGGAGTGGACCGACGGCGAGTCGCTGGCCGTGGAGCTGCTCAACCTGGCGTCCTGGCTGACCCAGCGGACCATCTACGACGCCAACCGCAACATCCGCAAGGGTGTCGCGCTGGACGAGTCGCACTTCCTGTCCCAGGTGCCGACCGGGAAAGTGCTGATCGACCGGCTGGCCCGGGACTCCCGGAAGTTCAACGTCCGGGCGCTGTTCGCCTCCCAGCTGGCCGGCGACCTGCTGCGGGTGTCCGGGTTCGCCTCGCTGGTGAACGCGGTGTTCGTCGGGCGCACGGACGATGAAGAAGCGCAGGTGGAGGCCCTCCGTTTGCTGCGGGTGCCGACCGGGGTGGGTTACGAGCAGATGCTGGGCACGCTGTCCCCGCGCCCGCGACACGATGACCGGCCGGACGACACCCCGCGCCAGTTCGTCTTCGCCGACGGCCACGGCGGGGTGGAGAAGATCCGCATCGACATGGAGGCGCCGCACCTGGCGCACCTGGCCGAGGCGTTGGACACCAACCCGGACGCCGCCCGGGTGTCCCCGCCGAGCCCGCCGTCCCCGGCGGTCGGCCGGGCCACCGCGCGGGTGCTCAAGCCGGAGGCCCCGGCGGTCGGTTCGGGTTCCACCCCGGCGCTCGGGCCGGGCGGGGCCCCGCAGCCGAACGGCGCTCCGAACGGGGCGTGGAACGGGGCCAACGGGCGCCCCTCACCGGTCGCCCGGACCCCGGTGCCCGAACGGCAGCCGATGGACGACGAGGAGATCGACCTGCTCGACGACCTCGACGAGTTCGATCCGGCCGGGGACGTGCGCTGACATGCTCGCCGTGCTGCTCGTCGTCGCCGCCGCGGTCGTGGTGGCCCTGCGCGAGCGCCGCCGGAAAAGTCGCTTTGCTCTGCATACACATACGCAACGCGGTGGCCGATGCGTATATGTATGCAAAGCAAAGCGAGTTGTGGCGGCGGTCGCGGTGCTGGTCGGCGCCCTGCTGCTGCTCCAGGGGACCGCCCTCGCCGCGCCGTTCGACTGCAAGGAGGCGCCCGAGCCGGACCGGCCGGGCACCGGGCTGGTCGGTTCGCTGGACCCGGCGCCGCTCGGCACCGGCACCCCGGGCAGCGTGTACGCCGAGGTCGGCTACGCCGGGCTGGTTTGGCACACCTACGACCTGGGCTGCGGCGGCAGCGTGTCCGACCCGTCGGTCTCCACCGACACCTGGCTGGGCAACCAGACGTTCAACCTGGCCAAGTTCGCCGTGGGCGGGGTCAACTGGGCGCACTACCTGATCGCCCGGGGCGGCGACGTGCTCACCCCGCTGGACACGGTGATCAGCAAGGCCACCAAGGCGATGTACCAGAGCGTGTTCTCCACCTACATCGGTCCGGCGTTGCTGCTGCTCGCGGTGATCATGCTGATGCTGGCCTTCCGCGGCGACCTGGCCCGGCAGGCGCAGCGGCTGGGCTTCGCCGCGCTGGCTCTGATGCTCGGCTCGGCGGCCTACCTGGCCCCGGTGAACTGGGCCAAGGTCGGGGACGGGCTGCTGCTCGACGGGGTGACCCAGATGCAGCAGGGCTTCGTCGGCGCGCTCGGTGCGGGCGATGTGAACACCCTGCCCACGGTGCTCACCGACAACGTCGTCTACGCCAACTGGCAGCGCGGCGAGTTCGGCTCCCCGGACGACGCCAAGGCCCAGGAGCTGAGCCGGGACCTGCTGCGCGCGCAGACGTTCACCAAGACCGAGCTGGCCGAGGGCAAGACCCAGCAGGCCGACGTGGACGCCAAGAAGCAGGCGTTCACCGACGTCGCCGGGAAGATGGGCGACCGCTACCCGTACTTCCAGGGCAAGACCGGCAGCCGGATCGGCGTCGGGGTGCTGGCGGTGATCCAGGCGGTGTGCATCGCGCTGTTCCAGCTGCTGTCCAAGGTCCTGGTGCTGGTGGCCATGCTGCTGCTGCGGCTGATCGTGATGACCCTGCCGGCCATCGCCGTGCTCGGCGTGCTCAAACCGGACGTGCTGCCCACGGTGCTCAAGGTGGCCGCGTCGGCGCTGGTCAACACCCTGGTGGTGGGCGCGCTGGCCGGCCTGCACGCGCTGCTGGTGATCTCCCTGTTCAAGCCGGACAGCGGCGTCGACCTGTGGCTGGCGTTGCTGATCACCGGGGTGACCACGGTGGTGCTGTGGGCGGTGGCCCGGCCGTTCCGCCGGCTGGTGTCGATGGTGTCGCTGACCCGGGAGCAGTTCGGCGGCATCGTGCCGAGCGCCGGGTCCGGCCCGATGTCCCGGATGTGGTCGCGCATCCGCGGCGAGTCCGAGGGCGACAGCCGGCAGAACCGCTGGTGGGACGAGCGCCGGTCCGGGGTGGAGGAGCGCCCGGAGGACGGGGCCGACCGCCCGGAGACCGTCGCGGCGCGGGCGTCCGTGGTGCGCGAGTCGGGCTACGCCGGCGGGTGGCGGCCGCGCCGGACGGCGGTCGCGGGCGCGGAGAACGCCCAGCTGTCCGCCGCCCGGGGCCGGGCGGCCATCACCGCCGGCGGGTCCGGCCTGGCCGCGACGGTGGCCGGCCGCCCGTACGGGTACGGCGGCGGGCAGGCCGACGAGGCGAGCGACCACGACGACCGGGTGATCTACCGCCGGCACGACGCGGTGCCCGAACGGCCGCGCGAGCAGCCGGTGCAGGCCGAGCTGGTGGAGGGGGTGCCGGTGTACCGCATCTACCGTCCGCGACCGGCTCAGCCCACGTATCGCGGCCTGCGCGGATATGACGGGTACGAGTAGCCGTGCCGATCAGATCACCGAAGGGGCGGGGCGCGGCGTACCGGGCGCTGTGGCAGTGGCCGCTGCGCTCGCCGGCCCGGCTGGTCGGCTGCCTGGTGGTGCTGCTCGCGCTGGCCATCGGGTTGAACGCGGCCACCGGGCTGATCGGCGCCCGGCACGGCGGCGGCGGGCTGTTCGGCTCGATGTCGAAGCCGGCCGCGGCCCCGGCGACGCAACCGGGCGCGCCCACCGCGCCGAGGCCCGCGAACCCGACCCGGCTGCCCCCGGTCGCCGAGCTCACCCCGACCCAGCTGCCGGTGGCCCAGGCCCCGCCCGCCGCGCTCACCGCCGCCACGAAGTGGACCCAGGCCTGGGCGAAGCACCCGGACGGCACCACCACGCAGACCTGGGTGAAGGGGCTGCGGCCGTGGACCACCGAGGAGTACCTCGGCATGCTGTCCACCGTCGACCCGGCCAACGTGCCGGCCACCAAGGTCACCGGCCCGGCGAAGGCGGTGGCGGTGTCGCCCAAGTCGGTGCGCGCCGAGGTGCCCACGGACGCGGTGACGCTGCTGATCCTGGTCACCCTGACCGACGGCGGTGAGTGGCGGGTGGCCGGCTACGACCGGGCCACCGCACCCGCGCCGCCGCCCGGAAGATGATCACGAAGTTCCGGGCGCTGCGGCTGCTGCTGCCGCTGGTGGCGATCGCCGCCGCGCTGGCCCTGTTCCTGTCCGTCGGCCTGATCATCAGCCTGGTGCACCGCGGCGGCAGCCAGGGCGGCCTGTGCGACTACCCGGTGAGCACCCTCGACGGGTCGGGCGCGGGGACCACCGCCGAGAGCCTGAGCGACGAGCAGCGGCAGAACGCCTCGATCATCATCGGGGTGGCCAAGGGGATGTCGCTGCCGCCCCGGGCCTGGATGATCGCGCTGGCCACCGCCATGCAGGAGTCCACCCTGCGCAACATCAACTACGGCGACCGGGACTCGCTGGGCCTGTTCCAGCAGCGGCCCTCGCAGGGCTGGGGCACCCCGGCGCAGGTCACCGACCCGGTGTACGCCACGACGATCTTCCTGGACCGGCTGACCAAGGTGCCCGACTGGGACAAGCTGCCGATCACCGTGGCCGCCCAGACCGTGCAGCGCTCGGCCTTCCCGGACGCCTACGCCCGCTGGGAGGGGTTGGCCGCGCAGCTGGTCGCGGTGCTGGCCGACGTGGTCGACCCCACCGGCTGCGGCATCGGCGCGGCCAACCTGCCCGAGGGCATCGTGAAGACGGCGATCACGTTCGCGCTCGGCGAGGTGGGCAAGCCGTACGTGTGGGGCGCGACCGGGCCGAACGCCTACGACTGCTCCGGGCTGATGATGCGCGCGTACCAGGCCGCCGGGATCTTCCTGCCCCGGGTCTCCCGCGAGCAGTACCGGGCCGGCGGGCACGTGCCGGTGGCTCAGGCCCAGGCCGGTGACCTGCTGTTCCTGGCCACCGACAAGCGCGATCCGGCCACCATCCACCACGTGATGCTCTACCTGGGCAACGGCATGCAGGCCGAGGCGCCCTACCGCGGCCAGCCGGTGCGGACCAAACCCGTGGACTGGGACAGCCCCGAACTGGTCCCGCTGGCCACCCGCCCCGGCACCACCCCCAACCCCGCTACCTGAGCCCGCCGTTCACCGGTGTCGAGAAGGTACTTACACATCAGTTGATATCGCGCGCCGTCAGATCTACGCTGGACATCGACTGACGTAGATCTCACTGCGATCCATGCTTACTCGTGAGTACAGGGGTGGGGCGTACTCGATGTACCACCAGTACGAGCAGCTGGCCGACGTCCTGCGCCGGCAGGCCGAGGGAGAGGCCGTCCGGCGCCGCCGGAACGGGCAGCTCGAGACGGCCGCCCGCTGGGAGCGCATCGCCCGGTACGTCACGCTGCGGCGGTCGAGCGGCGCTAGCGGGCCCTCCGGTCCGACGGGCGGTGCACCCGGCCCCGGGCCAGCACCAGCTCCGGCCGATCCAGCGCGGTCAGGTCGGTGAGCGGGTCCCCGTCGAGCACCACCAGGTCGGCGTCGTAGCCGGCGGCCAGCCGCCCGGTCACCCGGCCCAGTCCGAGCGCGTCGGCCGTGCTGACGGTGGCCATCTCGATGATCTCCGCCGGGGTGAAGCCGTACTCGGCGAACCCGCGCAGCGCCGAGCCGAAGTTGTCGAACGGCGCCATCCCGGCGTCGGTCCCGGTGATCAGCCGCACGCCCCGGTCGGCCAACCAGCGCACCCGCCCGACGATCCGCTGGGCCCGCTCGGGGCCCATGGCGGTGGCCATCGGACGCCAGTCGTTGCTGTTCGCGGTGCACACCGCGATACCCCGGTCGGCGATGTCCCGGGCTGTCCGCTCGTCCGGCTCGAACACCCCGCGACCGGTCAGCCAGGTGCAGTGCTCGATGGTGTCCACGCCGGCGTCCACGCAGGTCCGGATGCTGCCGGTGCCGTGCGCGTGGGCCGCGACCGGGAGCCCGAACCGGTGGGCCTCGGTGACGGCCACACTCAGCTGCCCGACGTCGAACTGCGGCTCCCACATCGCCGCGCCGCCTTCGGTGAGGTGCCCGCCGGACACCATCACCTTGATCACGTCGGCGCCGGCGTCGGCGTTGCGCGCCACCATCCGGCGGATGTCTTCGGGCCCGTCCACCTCCCCACCGAGGAACCAGCAGTGCCCACCCGGCGGGGTGAGGGGGGCGGCGGCGGCCAGGATCCTCGGCCCGGCGAGCTCGCCGGCGGCGACCGCCTCGCGCAGCGTGATGGCCAGCCCGTGCCGGTCGCCGAGATCGCGGACCGTGGTCACCCCGGAGGCCAGCAGCTCGGCGGCGTGGCCGGCCACGGCCAGCACGATCCGCTCCGGTGGCCGGTCGTCGAGCAGCCGCTCGAGCCGGTCGGGCCGCGGATCGAACGCCAGGTGCACGTGCGCGTTGATCAGGCCGGGGATGATCGTCCCGCCCGGGTGGGTCAGTTCGCGGGCGTCCGGTGCCCGCACGAGCAGCTCCTCGCGGGGGCCGACCGCGATCACCGAACCACCCTCGACGAGGACCGCGCCGTGCTCCACGCGCTCACCGGCCGGCCCGCACAGCAGCTGCCCGGCCGAGACGATCATCCGCATGTGACCGACCCTAGGACGCGGGCCCCGGGCTCGCCGGGCTCCCCGCCACCTGGCGGGACAGCGCGACCAGGGCGGCCACGTCACCACTCGTGCCCGGGGCGCGCGGCGGGACGACCAGCCGGGCCGGTCCCAGCGGCGGCTCCCCGTTCGCGTGCGCCCGCAGGGCCGACCGCAGCTGCGCGGCCGGTGGCCGGTGATCGTCGTCGGCCGGCCAGTGCGGGCTCAGCCGCACCAGGCCGTCCCGGCATTCCACCGCCCGCCGGTAGCACCGGCCCCGGGTGGACGTGCGCCGCCCCCGTTGCAGCTCGTGCTGGGGGAACGCGTCGTGCAGCAGGGTCCACAGCGGCCCGAGGTCGCGGAGGTCACGCCGGCTGCGCCACCACCGGACCACCGCCAGAACCCGCCCGGCGACCAGCGGGAACACCACGCCGACCAGGAACACGACGATCGAGCTGTGCACCAGGAACTGGGCGCCCTCGCTCAGCCAGGTCGGGACGGTATACCGGGTGCCCTCGGCGAGCATGGACGGCAGCCGGACCAGCGGCCCCCCGATCAGCTTGCCGGCCAGCGCCAACGCCATGATCCGCAGGCCGATCGACAGCGGCGCGGCGGTGACCTGGGCCGAGGCCCACGCCGCCCGGCTGCCCACGGCCAGCAGGTAGGCCAGGCACAGGTGGGTGAGCAGGTAGAAGACGTGCAGCGCCCCGGTCGGCGGGTCGGGGTCGTACGCGGCGGCCCACTCC
>JAESFN010001282.1_pt1 | contig 11876 bp, 10 predicted proteins | sample 9269411 | NCBI WGS metagenome assembly JAESFN01 (sample SAMN14505399, study PRJNA617100) | algae metagenome | isolation source: Iphinoe sp. HA4291-MV1 and co-occurring heterotrophs from trail next to... | place: USA: Maunawili Falls, Hawaii | collected 2009-07-25
CCCTCGGCCCAGGCCTGCATCAGCGCGTACTCGATGCCGTTGTGCACCATCTTCGCGTAGTGCCCGGCCCCGACCGGCCCGGAATGCGCGAACCCCTCATCCCGGGGCCCTTCCGGGCGCAGCGCATCGAAGATCGGCATCGCCCGCTCGATGTCCTCGACCGCGCCCCCGGCCATCAGGCCGTAGCCGTTGTCCCGACCCCAGATCCCCCCGGACACCCCGCAGTCCACGTAGTGGATGCCGCGCTCGGCCAGCAGGGCGGCGTTGGCCTGGTCATCGGTGAACCGGGAGTTCCCACCCTCGATCACCAGATCCCCGTCCTCGAGGAGCTCGGAGAGGGCCTTGACGGTGTCCCGGGTCGGATCCCCGGACGGCACCATGATCCACACCGTGCGGGGGGCTTCGAGCCGGCCCACCATGTCCTCGAGCGAGGTGGCGTTCGAGGCGTCGGAGTGCGAGTCGAACCCGACCACCTCATGACCCGCGGCGCGCAACCGCTGGGCCATGTTGCCGCCCATCCGACCCAGGCCCACCAGACCGAGCTGCATCGACTTCCCCCTTCGGCGATCTCACCGGGCGAACGGCGGCGGGAGCGCCGCGTGCCTCAGCCCGGCAACCGTACCGGCATCAGCAGGTGCAGGTAGCCGCTCGTACCCCCGACGGGACCGCCCGGCGGGTCGTCGGCGGAGACCGGGCGGACCAGGGCCGGCCGGTTGGGGGTGGTGAACGACAGGTGCGCGCGGTCGGTGCGCAGCGCGGCCAGCGCGTCGAGCAGGTAGCCGGGGTTGAACGCGATGGTCAGCGCGTCGCCCTCCAGCTCGCAGGACAGCTGCTCCTCGGCGCTGCCCTCGTCGTCCCCGCCGGCGGCCAGGCGCAGGCTGCCGTCGGCGAACTCCATCCGCACCTGGGCGGCCCGGTCGGCGACCAGCGACACGCGCTTGATCGCCTCGACCAGCGGCGCGACCTCCAGCACCGCGGCGCTGGTGTGCTCCGACGGCAGCAGCTGGCGGTACTTGGGGAACTCGGCGTCCAGCAGCCGGGTGGTGGAGCGACGGCCGTTGCCGGCCAGACCGAGCATGCCGTCGTGGTCGGCCAGCGCGAGCTGCACCGGCTCCCGCCCGGCCAGGGTCTTGGCCGCCTCGGCCAGCGTGCGGGCCGGGACCAGCACCGCGGTGTCGATGCCGGCGTCACCGGGCTCCCACTCCAGCTCGCGCACGGCGAGCCGGAAGCGGTCGGTCGCGGCCATGGTCAGCTTGGCGCCGGCGAGCTCCACCCGGATGCCGGTGAGCATCGGCAGGGTGTCGTCCTTGCCGGCGGCCACCGCGACCTGGGTGACCGCCTCGGCGAACACCTCCGGCTTGATGGACCCGGCCAGCTGCGGCATCGCCGGCAGCGTGGGGTAGTCCTCCACCGGCATGGTGGGCAGGCTGAACCGGGCGTTGCCACAGGAGATGTTGGCCCGGGCGCCGTCGATCACCACGTCGACCGGGTGCGGCGGCAGCGACTTGGTGATGTCGGCCAGCAACCGGCCGGAGACCAGCGCCCGGTCGGCCTCGCCGATCTGCGCGTCGATCTCCACCCGGGCGGAGACCTCGTAGTCGAAGCCGGAGACCACGAGGGCCTCACCGTCCGCCCCCGAGCGGGCCTCCAGCAGCACCCCGCCCAGCACCGGCACCGGTGGGCGGGCCGGCAGGGAGCGGGCGACCCAGGCGACCCCGTCGGCCAGCGCGTCACGTTCGACCCGGAACTTCATCGCATGCCCGCCCCTCCGCGCTCCCGTTGTGGGAGACCAACCGTAGAGCCTGGCCCCGACGGTCCTCACCCCGGGCGTGGGGAACTGTTGTTGTAGTTCTTCTAGAGAAGAAAAACAGCAGTAGCAGTAACCCGTGTGGATTGTGGGGATTGTCGGGATCTCGGCCGGTCGGGCGGCGTGTCGGGGTGGGGACCCTGGGTGGATGACGGTCGAACGGATCGTGACGGGCGGTGGACAATCGGTGACGATCCGGTGTGGTTCACCGGCGGACCGGGAACCGTCCACCGGTGGGCCCGCGGCTGTCCACCGCCGGTCCACGGAGGCATCCACATCCATCCACAGAGTTATCCCCAAGTGTGGGTGGAGGGTTCCCGCCCGGTGACGGAGGGCGACCAACTCGCCGTACGGTCCAGCGGATCGAAGGCGGTTCGGGCTGCCTCGCTGGAGTGGCGGCGGTACCGGGTGCCGTTACTCGGCGTGACGGCGTCGGGCGGTGATCAGCCTCAGATGCAACAGATACGCGGCCGTTCCAGTCCTGGCCGCTTTGGTCGTGCCCGTCTTGATTTCGGACGGCTCGATCTCGTGCGACTCGATCGGACCGATTTCGGACGGTCAGCCTCGGGCGCGCTGCTTGATCCGCGAGGTGAGTTCCTGCACCTGCTCGAAGGTCCGGCGCTGCTCGGTGAGCTCCTTGCGGATCTTCTTGTCCGCGTGCATGACCGTCGTGTGGTCCCGGCCGCCGAAGATCTGGCCGATCCGGGGCAGGGACAGGTCGGTGAGCTCCCGGCACAGGTACATGGCGATCTGCCGGGCCTGGGCGAGCGCCTTGGTCTTCCCGGGCCCGCACAGCTCTTCCAGGGTGATCTCGAAGTACTCCGCGATCACCGCCATGATGATCGGCGGGGTGATCTCCTCCTGGGCGGCGTCGCCGATCAGGTCGCGCAGCACGATCTCGGCCAGCTGGGTGTCCACCGGCTGCCGGTTCAGCGAGGCGAACGCGGTGACCCGGATCAGCGCCCCCTCCAGCTCGCGGATGTTCCGCTCGACCCGGGCGGCGATGAACTCCAGCACGTCGCCCGGCACGTTCAGTCGGTCCTGGGCGGCCTTCTTGCGCAGGATGGCGATCCGGGTCTCCAGCTCGGGCGGCTGGATGTCGGTGATCAGCCCCCACTCGAACCGGGTGCGCATCCGGTCCTCCAGGGTGGTCAGCTGCTTGGGCGGGCGGTCGGAGGACACCACGATCTGCTTGTTCGCGTTGTGCAGCGTGTTGAAGGTGTGGAAGAACTCCTCCTGGGTGCCCTCCTTCCCCATCAGGAACTGGATGTCGTCCACCAGCAGCACGTCGACGTCCCGGTAGCGGCGCTGGAAGGCCACCTTGCGGTCGTCGCGCAGGCTGTTGATGAAGTCGTTGGTGAATTCCTCGGTGGAGATGTAGCGCACCCGCATCCCGGGGAACAGCCGCTCGGCGTAGTGGCCGACGGCGTGCAACAGGTGGGTCTTGCCCAGCCCGGACTCGCCCCAGATGAACAGCGGGTTGTACGCCCGGGCCGGCGCCTCGGCCACGGCTACCGCGGCGGCGTGGCTGAACCGGTTGGACGCCCCGATCACGAAGGTGTCGAAGGTGTACTTGTCGTTGAGCCGCCCGGCCCGCCTCGGTGTCGCGGTGCCGCCGCCGGGGTCCGGACCCTGGGCGTATGCGCGCGACCCGGTCGGTGGCTCCCGGCGGGATCCGTCGCCGTAGTCGCGGTGGCCGGCCGGGTCGCGGTGGCCGGCCGAGTCGCGACCGCCGTAGTCGCGGCCGCCGGCGGGGTAGTCGTTCGGGCCGTACCCCGGACCGCGGTCAGCGTCCCCGGGTCCACCCCGCGGTTCGCCCGACCACCCGCGGTCGGGGCCCAGGTGGTCCGGGCCGAGGTGGTCGGGCGTCCGGCCGTCACGGAGATCGTCGGGCGCGACGGGGCCGCCCGGGCCGGTGATCGGGCCGAGCGGGGTGGTGGCCGAGGTGGCGGAACCGCTGTGGTCCGGACCCATCGGCGGGGCCGGCCGCGGCACCTCGGTGCCGTTCGCGGCGCCGGCCGGGTCGACCACGACGGCCAGGGTGACCGACGCGCCGAGCTGCCGGCTGAGCGCCGCGGTGATCGGCCGGCGCAGGTTGCGCTCGATGGCGTCCTTGGCGAACTCCGTCGGCACGGCGAGCAGGGCGGTGCCGTCCAGCAGGCCGAGCGGGCGGGTCAGCCGGAGGAACGCCCGCTGCTGGGCGGAGAGCGGGGTACCCGGTTCGGCGCCGGCTCCGGAGCCGCCCTGGCCGGAGGCGCCGGACAGCTCGGCGATCACCTGTTGCCAGACCTCGCCCAGACCGTTCGCTTCGTCGGCCATCTACCCCGTCGCTCCCCCGTTGCTCTCCTCGCCGTCCGGACTCCGCCGTTCCGGCCCCATCAGCTGGGTGCCGTCCACAGGGTTATCCACAACTGTGCGCGGGAACTTACGCGTTCGAGTAGCGACCCTTCGGAGCTACCCCGAGAGCCCGAGCCGACAGTAGCTGTGCAAGCCACGGCCACCCCGACCCCCCGGGGGCAATTCATGAGGCCTGGGACGCTAACAACAGGCTGCGATGACCACAAGTGGTAGCGGGCCCACGATGGGCGGGCCCGGTGCCCGGGGTGGTCGCGCTGCGTGGCCGCCGCGTCACCGGGTCGTCCGGCGGGTCGTTCCGGGGGATCATCCGGCGGTTACGGGCGTCGACACCACCCGGTTTGACCACCGAAAAGCGCCTTGCGTACTCTGGAGCCAACCGCGCCGCCTGCCGGCGCGCTGTGTCATGCAGTCCCTCGGGTCTCTCCGAGCTGACCAGGTCTGCGCACAGTTCAGCGAGAAGTAGAACCGGGAGAGCCGAGCAGTGTCCAAGGGCAAGCGTACGTTTCAGCCGAACAACCGCCGTCGTTCGCGTACCCACGGGTTCCGGCTCCGGATGCGCACCCGCGCCGGCCGGGCCATCCTCGCGGCGCGTCGCCGCAAGGGCCGGGAGAAGCTGTCCGCCTGATCCGGCCCGTCGCGCGTTGCTGCCGGCGACGGCCAGGCTGACCCACCGGGATGACTTCACGGCGTCGGTTCGCCGTGGCCGGCGGATCGGGCGCAAACTGGTGGTGATGCATGTGCTGCTCGCGGATGCGGTAGCGGTCGTCGACCCCGGTGCCGCACCGTCCGGACCCCGGGTCGGTTTCGTCGTGAGCAAGGCCGTCGGCGGTTCGGTGGTCCGCCATCGGGTCGCCCGTCGGCTGCGTCATCTGATGCACGCCCGGATGTCCCGGCTGCCTGCCGGTAGCCGGGTCGTGGTTCGTGCCCTGCCCGCCGCCGCGTTCGCCGACTCCGCCGCGCTCGGCCGGGATCTGGACCGGGCCCTGCGGGTGGTCGGCTCCGGTACCGAAGCCTCGGCCTCGGCGGGGCGACCATGAAACGGCCCTCGCCGCTCGCGGTCCCGTTGATCCTGCTGATCCGGTGCTACCAGCGGTGGGTGTCCCCCGCGCTGCCTCCCCGCTGCCGCTTCTACCCCAGCTGCAGCGCCTATGCCGTCGAAGCGCTCCAGGTCCACGGACTGATCGTGGGCAGTGCGCTCGCGGCGTGGCGGTTGCTGCGCTGCGCGCCCTGGCACCCTGGAGGGGTCGACCCCGTTCCGACACGACGTATCGGGCTGTTCCGCCGCGGCGCAGCCGACGACCGTGCTGAGGCACGATCCACCGAGGAGCGCGCAGCGTGCTGAACTTCATCTACTACCCGATCTCGGCGATCCTGTGGTTCTGGCACAAGGTGTTCGACTTCGTGCTCCCCGCGAGTGGCAGTGGCTTCGCCTGGATGCTCTCCGTGGTGTTCCTGGTCTTCACCCTGCGGGCGATCCTGTACAAGCCGTTCGTCTCGCAGGTGCGCTCGATGCGCAAGATGCAGGAGTTCGCGCCGGAGATCCAGAAGCTCAAGAAGAAGTACGGCCACGACAAGCAGAAGATGGCCGCCGAGATGCAGAAGCTGCAGGGCGAGCACGGGGTCAACCCGCTCGGTGGCTGCCTGCCGATCCTGGTCCAGGTCCCGGTGTTCATCGGCCTGTTCCACGTGCTGCGCGAGTTCAAGCCGGGCAAGTCCGAGAACTACGTGTTCGACGCCGCCGGGGTGCAGTCGTTCACCGACTCCAGCGTGCTCGGCGCCAAGCTGGGCGCCGCGATCCACCCCTACGCCGGCACCGCGCCGATGGAGGCCTACAACACCACGACCGCCCAGCAGCTGGTCGTGCTGGTGCCGCTGGCCATCGCCGCCGCGATCTTCACCCACATCACCGCGCGCCACTCGATCGCCCGGCAGACCGAGGCCCAGGCGGCGAACCCGCAGGCCGCGGTGATGAACAAGCTCATGCTCTGGCTGTTCCCGATCGGCGCCATCGCCGGTTCGCCGTTCCTGCCGCTGGCGATCCTCGTCTACTGGGTGGCCAACAACCTGTGGACCCTCGGCCAGCAGCACGTCGTCTACAAGAAGATCGACGCCGAAGAGGCCGAGGCCAAGACCCGCAAGACCGAGACCCAGCGCAACCTGGCCCCGAAGGTCGGGCAGAAGCCGATCCAGGACCGGAAGAAGCAGGACCCGAAGCAGAAGAAGCCGGGCGCCAAGCCGGTCACCGGGTCCAAGCCGGTCACGCCGCCGAAGCCCGGAGCCAAGCCGATCGCCCCGCAGGGGAAGCAGAACGGCAAGGGCGGGACCGACAAGCCGGCGGACACCAACGGGTCCGGTGGCAACGGGAACGGCAACGGCTCGGTACCGAACACCGCCTTCATCGACCCGAAGGCGAATCGCGGCCGCAAGCCCTGAGCAGGCCTGCGCCCGACCCGAAGGACCTGCGCCCGTTCGAGGCGCGCACTGTGGGAGAGGAGCAACCGTGACGAACACGGAGGCGGAGGAGAAGCCACGCGGCGAGGAGTCGACCGGCTCCTCGTCCGAGGACCAGCTGATCAAAGAAGGTGACGTGGCCGCCGACTATCTGGAGCGGCTGCTCGACCTGCTGGACTTCGACGGCGATCTGGACATCGACGTGGACGCCGGCCGGGCCGTGGTCAGCGTGGACGGCGGCGGCGACCTGACCAAGCTGGTCGGCGACCGGGGGGCCGGGCTGGAGGCCCTGCAGGAGCTCACCCGGCTCGCCGTGCAGCAGGCCACCGGCGCCCGGAGCCGGCTCATGCTGGACATCGCCGGGTGGCGGGTCGCCCGCCGCGCCGAGCTGGCCGAGCTGGGCGAGCGCACGGCTCAGGACGTCCTGCGCGACGGCGAACCGGTGCGGCTGCGCCCGATGACCCCGTTCGAGCGCAAGGTCGTGCACGACGCCGTGGCCGGAATCCGCGGCGTGTTCAGCGAGAGCGAGGGTGAGGACCCCCGCCGCCGCGTGGTGGTGTTCCCCCGGTCCTGACCGTTTCACGTGAAACACGACTCCGCACCAGGGGCAGCCGCGACCGCCGTATTCGGCGAGCAGCTGCCCCTGGTGCTGCGGTACGCCGAACTGCTCCGGGACACCGGGGTGAGTCACGGCCTGATCGGGCCCCGGGAGAGTGACCGGCTCTGGAGCCGGCACCTGCTCAACTGCGCGGTGCTGGCGGAGCTGATCGAGCCCGGAGCCCGGGTGCTCGACATCGGATCCGGGGCCGGCCTACCCGGTATCCCGCTCGCTCTGGCCCGGCCCGACCTGGAGATCGTGCTGCTCGAACCGATGGCCAGGCGGGTCGCCTGGCTCGAGCAGGCGGTGGCGGAGCTGGCCCTGCCGGCGGTGGTCGCCCGGGGTCGGGCGGAGGACCCGGGGATCCGCCGGACGTACCGGGGGGCCGACGTGGTCACCGCGCGAGCCGTGGCTCCACTGCACCGGCTGGCCGGCTGGGCGCTCCCCTACCTGAGGCCCGGCGGCCACTTGCTGGCCATGAAGGGCGAGTCCGCCGCCGATGAGGTGGAGCGTGACGCTGACGTGGTCGGCCGTTTTGGAGGCGGGCCACCCCGCGTGGTGCAATGCGGTGGGCAGCACGTCGATCCGCCGACGACAGTGGTGGTCGTGCAGCGGATCGTCTCGGAGTCGAGGCGCGACAGGCGGCCCGGGCGACGAGACGACAACGATCCGGGCCGGCCCGCCGGCTCCGGGTCCCGGAAGATGAGGGGGCGGCGTGCGGTCGACCCCTCCCGGTGACCAGACCGGCCGCCATGTTTCACGTGAAACAGTGAGCGCCGGTGCGGTCGCCGCAGCGCAAGGACAGCCACCGGAGGACTGGATGTGGACCCCGATCGCGGAAGAGGCTGAGCGGGCGGCGCAGGTACTGCACCCCGCCGGGCGGGAGCTCCCGCGCCCCGCGCAACGACGGATCCTGACCGTCGCCAACCAGAAGGGCGGCGTCGGCAAGACCACCAGCACCGTCAACCTCGGAGCCGCGCTGGCCAAGTACGGGATGCGGGTGCTGGTCATCGACCTCGACCCGCAGGGCAACGCCAGCACCGCGCTCGGCGTGCAGCACACCAGTGGCACGCCGTCGATCTACGAGGCGCTGCTCGGAGAGATCAGCCTGGTCGACGCCGTGCAGCCGAGTACCCAGTCCCCCGACCTGATCTGCGTGCCGGCCACGATCGACCTGGCCGGCGCGGAGATCGAGCTGGTCAGCATGGTCGCCCGGGAGGCCCGGCTCAAGCAGGCGCTCACCCCCGCGGTGCTGGACCAGCTGGACGTCGACTACGTGCTGGTGGACTGCCCGCCGTCGCTGGGGTTGCTGACGGTGAACGCCCTGGTCGCCGCGCAGGAGGTGCTGATCCCCATCCAGTGCGAGTACTACGCGCTCGAGGGGCTCGGCCAGCTGCTGAACAACATCGAGCTGGTGCGGGCGCACCTGAACACCCGGCTGCACGTGTCGACCATCCTGCTCACCATGTACGACGGTCGCACCAAGCTCGCCGACCAGGTGACCTCCGAGGTACGCCAGCACTTCGGAGACCGGGTCCTGCGGACGGTGATCCCGCGCAGCGTGAAGGTGTCCGAGGCCCCGGGCTTCGGCCAGACGATCCTCGCCTACGACCCGGGCTCCCGGGGTGCGATGAGCTACCTCGACGCGGCCAAGGAAATGACCGCCCACCCGTTGCACCGGGGCCACCGGTGAACACCAAGAAGGGCGGACTCGGTCGCGGGTTGGCCGCGCTGATCCCCACCGCGCCGGTCGTCGGTGAGACCGACCTCCGCCCGGACTCCGACGGCTACACGATCGACCCGACCTACATCGGCAAGGCACCGTCCCGCCCGCAGGCCGAGCCCGAGCCGGTGGCCGAGGTGGCCGGCGCGACCTACCGCGAGCTGGCGACCGCGTCCATCGCGCCGAACCCGCAGCAGCCGCGTCGCGCCTTCGATGAGGAGGCCCTGGACGAGCTCGCCCACTCCATCAAGGAGTTCGGCCTCCTGCAGCCGATCGTGGTGCGCGAGGTGGAGCCCGAGCGGTTCCAGCTCATCATGGGCGAGCGGCGCTGGCGTGCGGCGCAGCGGGCCGGGCTGGACCGGCTGCCGGCGATCGTGCGGCAGACCGAGGACGACGATCTGCTGCGCGACGCGCTGCTGGAGAACATCCACCGCGTGCAGCTCAACCCGCTCGAGGAGGCGGCGGCCTACGAGCAGCTGCTGGCCGAGTTCGGGGTGACCCACGAGGAGCTGGCCGACCGGCTGGGCCGTAGCCGCCCTGTGGTGACCAACATGATCCGGCTGCTGCGGTTGCCGGTGCCGGTGCAGCGGCGGGTCGCGGCCGGTGTGCTGTCCGCCGGTCACGCCCGGGCTCTGCTGGGCCTGGACGACGCCTCCCGGCAGGAGGAGCTGGCCACCCGGATCGTCGCCGAGGGCATGTCGGTGCGGGCGACCGAGGAAGCCGTCACCCTGGCCAAGCGCGAGCCGACCCGTAAGCCCCCGCCGGCGCGCAAGCCCGAGGAGCGGCCGCGAGAGGTCCGGCAGCTGGCCGAGCGGCTGTCCGACACCTTCGACACCAAGGTGAAGGTGGAACTCGGTCAGCGCAAGGGCCGGATCGTGGTGGAGTTCGGCTCGATGGACGACCTGAACCGCATCGTTGGGTTGATGACGCCCGAAAGCTGATGTTTCACGTGAAACGTCGTGTGGTGCGGGACCCGCGTTTCACGTGAAACGTCGCGCGGTCGCCGGTTTCACGTGAAACATCAGCCGCGTTGGACGGCCCCGTCGATCAGGTCGCTGAACAGGCGGCCGAGGTGCTCGCCGGCCGCGCCGACGGCGGTCGGCAGGAGCGAGGTCCGGGTCAGGCCGGGGCAGACGTTGACCTCCAGAAGGTGCACTACACCGTCCGGGGAGACGATCGCGTCGGTCCGGGACAGATCCCGCAGACCCAGGGCCCGGTGCGCGTCCAGGGCGGTCTGCTGCGCCTTGGCCAGGATCGACGGCGACAGCCGCGCCGGGCAGTGGAACGTGGTCGCACCCGGGGTGTAGCGGGCGGCGTAGTCGTACACCCCGCTCCGCGGACTGATCTCGACCACCGGCAGCGCCCTCGGCTCCGGATCCGCGCACACCGACACGGCGACCTCCGTGCCGGCGACGAACTGCTCGACCAGTACGGCGCTGCCGTAGGCCAGGCAGTCGACCATGGCGGCGGGCAGGTCGGCGGCGTCGTGCACGAGCTGGGTGCCCAGCGCGGAACCACCCTGGTCCGGCTTGACGATCAGCGGCAGACCGAGCTGCGACACGATCGCGTCGAGCACGGCCCGGGCGCCCAGCTCGCGGAACACCGCGTGCGGCAACACCACCCAGCCCGGGGTGGTCAGTCCGGCCCGGACCAGTTCGGCCTTCGCCGTCGGCTTGTCCCAGGCGCGGCGGCAGGCCCGGGAGTCGGCGCCGACGAAGGGGATCCCCAGCAGCTCCAGCACGGTCTGGACCGAACCGTTCTCGCCGTCGCCGCCGTGCAGGGCCACCACGACCGCTTCGGGGCGCTCGTCGCGCAACCGATCGAGCAGGTCGGCGTCGCTGTCCCACTCCGCGACCACGGCGCCGGTGTCACGCAGGTCGGCCGCGATGCGCCGGCCGGACCGCAGCGACACCTCACGCTCGTGGGACAGCCCGCCGGCCAGCACCGCCACAGTTCGTTCGCCCACCCGCCCATTGTGGCCGGGGGTGCCCGGTGCGGCTCAGGCGGTGTCGGGTGACGGTGCCTGCGGACCGCCGGAACGGACACCGGCCCGATCGGGCGTGCCGAACGTGGACAGCACGTCCAGCTCGGCGGACAGCACACCGGCCAGTCGCCGGACGCCCTCGGTGATCCGCTCCGGGGTCGGGTAGCAGTAGGACAGCCGCAGTTGGCGGGCGCCGCTACCGTCGGCGTGGAACCCGGTACCCGACGCGTACGCCACCCGGGCGCTCACCGCGCGGGGCAGCATCGCCTTGGTGTCCACGCCGGGCGGCACGGTCAGCCAGACGTAGAACCCGCCCTCGGGGTGGGTCCAGCGGCAGCCGGCCGGCAGGTAGGTGGTCAGCGCGTCGAGCATCGCGTCCCGGCGCTCCCGGTACATCTCCCGGAAGGACTTGATCTGCCGCCGCCAGTCGTGGGTGGCCAGGTAGCGCGACACCAGCATCTGGTTGAACGTCGGCGGGCACAGCGTGGCCGACTCGGCGGCCAGCACCAGCTTGTCCCGGATCGCCGGGTCGGCCAGCGCCCATCCCACCCGCAGGCCGGAGGCGAAGGTCTTGGAGAACGAGCCGAGGTAGACCACGTTGCCCGGGTCCAGCGACCGCAGCGACGGGTAGGTCTGGCCGTCGAACCCGAGCAGGCCGTACGGGTTGTCCTCGACCACCAGCACGCCGTAACGGCGGCAGATCTCCAGTACCTGGGTCCGCCGGGGCACCGACAGCGTCACGCCGGCGGGGTTGTGGAAGTTCGGGATGGTGTAGAGGAACTTCGGCCGGCGATCGAGGGCGGCGAGCGTCTCCTCCAGCGCGGCCGGGATCAGCCCGTCGTCGTCCATCGGCACGTGCCGCACGTCGGCCTGGTAGGCGGCGAAGGAGCCCAGCGCGCCGACGTACGAGGGGCCCTCGGCCAGCACCAGGTCGCCCGGGTCGCAGAGGATGCGG
>JAESFN010001283.1_pt1 | contig 11862 bp, 9 predicted proteins | sample 9269411 | NCBI WGS metagenome assembly JAESFN01 (sample SAMN14505399, study PRJNA617100) | algae metagenome | isolation source: Iphinoe sp. HA4291-MV1 and co-occurring heterotrophs from trail next to... | place: USA: Maunawili Falls, Hawaii | collected 2009-07-25
GCCTTGCCGTCGATGAACAGCCGGGTGCGCTGATCCGAGTTCGTAATGACACAATTGCCGACGATCAGGCGTTCGCCCGGCTTCAACTCGACCTTTAGCGACATGTCGGTGGTTCAACCCCGTGATTCCGTGGTGCAGCATACTGCATGCGCCGCGTCACCAAAACGCTACCGGCGGAAGGCGAATGCGAGGGCTTCGAGCGGGCAGGTGACCGGTGGCCGCCAACGATGGGCGGGCCAGCACGGTGATTGCGCGGGTGGCCGGGCCGGCAATGAAAAGGCGGGCCGAGCCCGCCTGTCCTCAAGTCTCTGATGCCTCGATCAGAACAGGCGCAGCACGGCCTGATCGGCCTGTGAGGCCATCGACAGTGCGGTCGACGACAACTGCTGACGCGTTTGCAGCGCCAGGAGGTTGGCGGCCTCCTGATTGGTATCGGCGAGCGTCAGGTTGGCCGCGCCGGTTTCCAGTGTGTTGATCATCGACTTGGTGAAGTCGTTGCGGTTCTCGACGATCGAGAGGTTTGAGCCGAAGGCTGAGGCCTGCGAACGCAGCTTGCCCAGCGCGTCGCCAAGCTTGCCGAGGCGGGCATCGAGTGAGGTGTCGTTGTCGAAGTCGGCGAAGACAGCCGAGGTAATGTCGAGCGTGGTGTTGTTGATCGAGGTCGGATCGCCATCGGCATCCTTGGCCTGGATGTCGATGGTCGAGGTGCCGGTTTCGTTGAAGGTGAGCTTCAGCTTGTCGCCGCGCAGCAGGTTGATGCCGTTGAACGACGCGTCATCGGCCAGCTTGTCGAGCTGGTCGCGCAACTCGTTGAACTGCTTGACCAGGTTCTTCCGCACTTCGTTGCCGCCGATCTCGGCCGTACCCGAGGTGCCGTCGATCTCGCCATCACTGCCGACGCCCTTGACCTGAAGTTCATCGGTCGAGAGGTTTTCGATCCTGAGCTTGCCGTTGTCGTTCGAGGCGCGGACTTTGTCCTTCAGCGCGGTATTGGTGTTGATCGACTGCACCAGCTGATCGACCGAGTAGGTGCCGGCTGTCGCGCCGGCGGTCACACCCGGCGACGACCCGAACACCGCCGCAGCACCGGCTCCGCCGACTGTGACCGAGTTGGAGCCGTCGGCAGCACCCTGGAGGTCGATGCGGTTGCCGGTGCCGCCGACCGTCACGCCCGTGACACCCTGGGCCGTCAGTTGGGACTGGATGTAGTTGCGCGCATCGGTAACGGTGCCGGCGTTGGCACCGGTCAGGTTGATGTTGGCGGTGTTGGTGCCGTTGCTGATGGTGATCGGGGCAGAGGGCGTGCCGGCCTGCGAGGTCAGGCCGAACGTGGCGTTGACGTTGCCGCCGCCGTCGAGGTCGCCGTCGACAGTTCCGATCGTCAGGTTGCTGCCGGGATTTGCGGTGCTGGCGATGGTGATGTTGGTGCCATCGTTGGTGACCGACGCTACGTAGCCGTATGCTGCCAGCGTGCCATCGAGGATTTCGGTAAACTCATCGATGTCGTCGACGACGTTGTCGTTGTCCCCGAAGCCATTGAGGTGAATCTGCTCCAGCGTCACATTGTAGGAGACAGTGCCGAAGCTGGCCGTCTGGGTAAGCTGGAACGAAACCTGGTCAGTGGCGCCAAATGCCGTGGTGTCGGCGTTGAAGGCAAACGACACCGAGCCGTCGCCGGGTGGCGAGAAATCTGCCGACGCCGCGACAGTCGACTGCACCGCCGCAGCGCTGCCGAGCGAGACGCCAACCGCCGGGGTGCCAACCGCGCCGCCGCTGAACTCGAGCAGCCCGTTGGCAGCCGGGTCGATGGCGAAGGATTGGGTCTTGAACGACTTGTCCTGGCGGGCCTGACGCAGCGTCGACTGCATCGATTCGACAGTTTTGGTGATCGAACTCAGGCCGTTATCGGCGGCCTCGATGGTCTTGATGCCGTTCGACATCGAGTCGAGCAGGTTCGACATGTCACCGGCGCGGCTGTTCAGCGAGGCGGCAGTGAAGAAATTGGTGGGGTTGTCGAGCGCCGAATTGACCTTGAGGCCAGTCGCCAGTCGCTCCTGGGTCTTGGCCATCGAGGCGGCGGTCGACTGAAGCGACAACAGGTTCGAACGAACCGCCCTGGAGAGATTGATCTCGGCCACTGCAACAACCTTCTGGTCGACGTGCCGCCACATTCTGAGGCTGCGTCCTTGAGAACTATGCAGTCACAAGCGTGAACGAGTGGTTATTTTGGTGCGATAGACTGTTGATCGACAAAGAAAAAGGCGCGGCCGGAAGGGGCTTGTCTTGCCTCTGATCTGCTCGGGCATCCAATGCGCCTCGAAATCCGACTCGCCCTTCCACCGGCGTCATCCCCGCGCAGGCACATACGCGCCAGGTTAGGTGCTGTGGCCTGCTGCCGTGACGGTGAAATGTGGTGTCTCAACACCCACTGGCCGTCATCCCGACGAAAGTCGGGACCCATTGCTCGGAGCGTTGGCTGATCACGAACCGTGCCGGTCCATTACCGAAAGGTCGGGAAGGTTTGCGCAAGTGGAACGGCCCGCGCACTGGGTCCCGGCGTTCGCCGGGATGACGCCGGTGTGAAAGCGAGCCTAGTCGTCTGGGGCAAGCGAAGCCGTCAAATCAAGGCTCTAGAACAGGCGCAGCACGGCCTGGTCAGCCTGCGAGGCCATCGACAGGGCCGTCGAGCTCAACTGCTGGCGGGTCTGTAGCGCCAGCAGGTTCGCCGCTTCCTGGTTGGTGTCGGCCAGCGTCAGGTTGGCTGCGCCGGTTTCCAGCGTGTTGATCATCGACTTGGTGAAGTCGTTGCGGTTCTCGACGATCGACAGGTTCGAGCCGAAGGCCGAGGCCTGCGAGCGGAGTTTGCCCAGCGCATCACCGAGCTTGCCGAGACGGGCATCGAGCGAAGCGTCGCTGTCGAAGTCGGCGTCGACGGCCGAGGTGATGCCGAGCGTGGTATTGTTCACCGAGGTCGGATCGCCGTCGGCATCCTTGGCCTGAATATCGATGGTCGAGGTGCCGGACTCATTGAAGGTCAGCTTCAGCTTGTCGCCGCGCAACAGGTTGATGCCGTTGAACGAGGCGTCGTCGGCGAGCTTATCGAGCTGGTCGCGCAACTCGTTAAACTGCTTGACCAGGTTCTTCCGTACCTCGTTGCCGCCGATATCGGTGGTGCCGGATGTGCCATCGATCTCGCCATCGCTGCCAATGCCCTCGATCTCGAGCGCTTCGGTGGAGAGGTTCTCGATCCGAAGCTTTCCATTGTCGTTGGAGGCGCGGACCTTGTCCTTGAGCGCAGTGTTGGTGTTGATCGACTGCACCAGTTGATCGACCGAGTAGGTGCCCGCGGTTGCGCCTGCAGTTTGGGTGCCCGACGTGCCGAACACGGTTGCCGCGTCAGCGCCGCCTACGGTGATTGTGTTCGAACCGTCCGCTGCGCCTTCGAGATCGATGCGGTTACCCGTGCCACCGACGGTGATGCCGGTCACGCCTTGTGCCGTAAGCTGGGACTGGATGTAGCTTCGGGCGTCGGTGATGCTACCGGCATCGGCAGAGGTCAACGTGATGCTGGCCGTTTCGGTGCCGTTGCTGATGGTGATCTGCTTGTCGGCGCCGCCGGTTCCATCAGTGCTTGTCGCGGCAGCGCTCACTCCGAACGAAGTGCCGAATGTAATTGTTCCGCCGCCATCGTAGTCGGTATTGATACCGTCGATGTCGACATGCGACGCGGTTCCAACCAGCGACGACGTAATGCTGACATTGGTTCCGTCGAATGCGGCGGTAACGCGAGAGCTCAGGCCCGCGTCGCTTATTGCGGCGTTCAGCGCCTCCGCGTACTCGTATCCGTCGTCGATACTCGTGTCGTTGTTTCCGGCGGCTAGGACGTGAGACTGGTCTAGGATGACGCCCACTGGCATGGCGTCGCTGTCGATGTTCAGGCCAATTATCTGATCATCGCTCGCCGACCACGTATTGCCTGGCGCGGCCACGAAGGCGAAGCTGACCGATCCCGATGTGCCAGGGGATTGATAGTCTGCGCTGGCAGCAAAGGTGGACGGGACGGCGCTGCCGCTGCCCAGCGACACGCCGACGGCACTCGATCCGACCGCTCCGCCGGTGAACTCCAGCAATCCTGTTGCCCCGGCATCGATCGCAAAGCTCTGGGTCTTGAACGACTTGTCCTGCCGCGCCTGGCGCAGCGTCGACTGCATCGATTCGACTGTCCTGGTGATCGAACTCAGGCCGTTATCGGCGGCTTCGATCGTCTTGATGCCGTTCGACATCGAGTCGAGCAGGTTCGACATATCGCCGGCGCGGCTGTTGAGCGACGCGGCGGTAAAGAAGTTGGTGGGGTTGTCGAGCGCCGAGTTGACCTTGAGGCCAGTGGCGAGGCGCTCCTGGGTCTTGGCCATCGAGGCGGCGGTCGACTGGAGCGAAAGCAGGTTCGAGCGAACCGCCTTGGAGAGGTTTACGTCAGCCACGTCACAAACCTTCTGGTCTGCCTAAACGCCCGCGTCCTGGGGCCCGGCTCGTCAATATGCTGTATCTATCGAACCATAATCGGAAACGAGCGGTTAATCGGGCTGCGAAAACAGTAGTTCTGAAAAGAAAAAGGCGGGCCGGAGCCCGCCTTCGTCTTGTCTTGCGACGGACGTCTTAGAACAGGCGCAGCACGGCCTGGTCGGCCTGCGAGGCCATCGACAGGGCTGTCGACGACAGCTGCTGGCGGGTCTGCAGGGCGAGAAGGTTCGCCGCTTCCTCGTTGGTGTCAGCGAGCGCGAGGTTCGCCGCACCGGTCTCGAGGGTGTTGATCATGTTCTTGGTGAAGTCCTGGCGGTTCTGCACGATCGACAGGTTCGAGCCGAAGGCCGAAGACTGCGAACGCAGGGTGCCCAGGGCGTCGCCGAGCTTGCTCAGCTTGGCGTCGATCGAGGCGTCGCTGTCGAGGTCGGAGTCGGCCACGGTGGTGATGCCAAGCGACGTGTTGTTGATCGAGGTCGCGTCGCCATCGGAATCCTTGGCCTGGATGTCGATGGTCGAAGTGCCGGTCTCGTTGAACGTCAGCTTGAGCTTGTCGCCGCGGAGCAGGTTGATGCCGTTGAACGAAGCGTCATCAGCCAGCTTGTCGAGCTGGTCGCGCAGTTCGTTGAACTGCTTGGCCAGGTTCTTGCGGACCTCGTTGCCACCGATCTCGGTGGTCCCCGTGGTGCCGTCGACTTCGCCGTCCGAGCCAACACCGGTCAACTCAAGCGCTTCAGTCGAGAGGTTCTCGATGCGGAGCTTGCCGTTGTCGTTGGAAGCGCGGACCTTGTCCTTCAGCGACGAGTTGCCGTTGATCTCGGTCACGAGAGCATCGACAGTCTTCACTGCACCAGCAGCCACAGCTGCGACGCCGCCGGCGGAGGTGCCACCGTTGACACCGAGACCGGTGACAGTGGTGTTGTTGTCGGCGTCAGTCTCGGTGAAACCCGAGATCGCCACCGAGGAGCTGGCGCCGGTCGAGCCCGAAGTCAGAACGAGCTTGCCCGTACCGTCAACCGAAGCAGTGACGCCAGTGACACCGGCATCGGTCAGCAGTTCATTGAACTCGGCGACGTTGTCGAGCGTGCCGTCGGCGTTGCCAACGGCGGCCAAAGTGGTCTGGTTGATCGTCACGGTGGAGGCGGGGCCACCATCGACGGCGATCTGGAACGAGACACTGTCAGCAGCGTCGGTAATCGTCGTCGCGGCAAAGTTGGCCGTCGAGGTGAACGTGCCAGCAGTGGCGGCAGAACCGGCACCAGTGGTGTTCAGGTTGATGCTGACCGGTGCAGTGCCGACAGCGCCGCCCTCGAACGACAGCGTCTTCACCGAAGCGGTGCCGACGGCAGCGGTATCGATGGCGAACGACTGGGTCTTGAACGACTTGTCCTGGCGCGCCTGACGGAGCGTGGACTGCATCGACTCGACGGTCTTGGTGATCGAGGAAAGGCCGTTGTCCGCAGCTTCAATGGTCTTGATACCGTTGGACATGGAGTCGAGCAGGCTCGCCATATCCGAGGCACGAGAGTTAAGCGAAGCGGCGGTGAAGAAGTTAGTCGGGTTGTCGAGCGCCGAGTTCACCTTCAGACCGGTGGCGAGACGCTCCTGCGTCTTGGCCATCGAAGAAGCAGTGGACTGGAGGCTCAGCAGGTTCGAGCGAACTGCCTTTGACAGATTTACATCAGCCATTTTGGAGGCCCTTTCTGGGTCCGTACTCAGTTACTAACCGTCTCTCCTGAGACGCGCCCGGATCATTGGACGGGACCGGCAAAAGAAGTCTTAAGTTCGCTGTTTGAATTGAAGTTTGCCTCGGACATTCGAGGCAAATGTCCGGCGCATTCGAGACAAAGTTAATGAGCAGTTTGTTCGCTGCTTCGAAGTGATACGCAAAGCCGCGTCGGCAAAGAAAAAGGCGGGCCGCAGCCCGCCTTTTCGTTTTCGGTAATGCTTGACTCAGAACAGACGCAGCACTGCCTGGTCGGCCTGCGAGGCCATGGAGAGGGCCGTCGAGCTGAGCTGCTGGCGGGTCTGCAGGGCCAGCAGGTTCGCCGCTTCCTCGTTGGTATCGGCCAAGGTCAGGTTCGCCGCGCCGGTTTCCAGCGTGTTGATCATGTTCTTGGTGAAGTCGGTGCGGTTCTGCACGATCGACAGGTTCGAGCCGAAGGATGAAGCCTGCGACCGGAGCTTGCCTAGGGCGGTGCCGAGAATCTCCAGCTTGGCGTCGAGCGACGAGTCGGCATCGAAATCCGAATTGACGACGTGCGTGATGCCCAGAGTGGTGTTGTTGATGGCGATCGGGTCGCCATTCTCGTTCTTGGCCTGGATGTCGATGGTCGAGGTGCCGGTCTCGTTGAACGTCAGCTTCAGCTTGTCGCCGCGGAGCAGGTTGATGCCGTTGAAGGAGGCGTCGTCGGCGAACTTGTCGAGCTGGTCGCGCAGTTCGTTGAACTGGGTGACGAGGTTCTTGCGTACGGTGTTGCCGTCGATGGTGCCTTCGCCGGTGGTGCCGTCGACTTCACCGTCGGTGCCGATGCCGGTGACGGTCAACTCTTCAGTCGAGAGGTTCTCGATGCGGAGCTTGCCGTTATCGTTAGAGGCGCGGATCTTGTCCTTCAGCGAGGCGTTGGAGTTGATCTCCTGCACCAAGGCATCAACCGTCTTGACCGCGCCCGGAGCTACGGCGGCAAGGCCGCCGGCGGACGTGCCGCCGTTGATGCCGAGACCGGTGACGGTGGTGTTGTTGTCGGCGTCGGTCTCGGTGAAGCCCGAGATCGCGACCGAGGAGCTGGCACCCGTCGTAGCCGAGGTCAGGACGAGCTTGCCCGTGCCGTCAACCGAAGCGGTGACGCCGGTGACGCCGGCATCGGTCAGCAGTTCGTTGAACTCGGCGACATCGTCGAGCGTGCCGTCGGCGTCGCCAACGGCGGCCAGGGTGGTCTGGTTGATGGTCACGGTGGTGGCGGGGCCACCATCGACGGCGATCTGGAACGTCACGCTGTCAGCAGGGTCGGTAATGGCCGTCGCGGCGAAGTTGGCAGTCGAAGTGAACGTGCCAGCGGTAGCAGCAGAGCCGGCACCGGTGGTGTTCAGGTTGATGCTGACCGGCGCAGTGCCGACCGAGCCGCCATCGAACGAGATCGTCTTCACCGAACCGGTGCCGATCGCAGCGGTGTCGAGTGCATAGGACATGGTCTTGAACGACTTGTCCTGGCGCGCCTGGCGCAGGGCCGACTGCATCGACTCGACCGTTTTGGTGATCGAGGTGAGGCCATTATCGGCGGCTTCAATGGTCTTGATGCCGTTTGACATCGAGTCCAGCAGGTTTGCCATGTCGGACGCACGACTATTCAGCGACGCGGCAGTGAAGAAGTTGGTCGGGTTGTCGAGCGCAGTGTTCACCTTCAGACCGGTGGCGAGACGCTCCTGCGTCTTAGCCATCGAGGCAGCGGTGGACTGGAGGCTCAGGAGGTTCGAGCGAACCGCCTTTGACAGGTTAACTTCCGGCATGGGTGGAATCCCTTCTGGCTAAATCGATAATCTCGTCCTGAGATTGATCATGATCGTAGCCCCGGCCGGCTTAGGAATGGTTAACAGGATGCTGCCAGACGCAGTTAATTTTGTGTTCCGCAACGCGCTGATGTCACCCGCAAAGCCCTGCAAATGCTGATGAAAATGGCGATCCGGCAAGTCTTGCCGAGTGCGCGTCGGAGGTGTGTCCGTTAGGGAATCGGACCGGGCCGGCCCGAGAATCGTGAGCGGGGACACTGGGTGTTTTTGACTCGCTCCCTCCATCCTCACCGGCTGTCATCCCAGCGAAAGCTGGGACCCAACTATCAACTGGCGCAAGTGGAGGCTTGGGTCCCAGCTTTCGCTGGGATGACACCGTGGGTGGGCGATTGCTGTGGGTCAGCTCCGTGAGGAGGTCGTCAGACCAGCCGGTCGTGCAATGCGAGGGAGCCTTGCGCCGGCAGGTCGGCACTGCCCAGGCGGAGAATGATCTCGCGATCGCTGGTGGGCTTGGGTGGCAGTTGCCCGGAGAGCAGGGCCGCCGCGAAGGCCGAGCCTGGCGGGGGCGGCGGCGCAGGCAGCGGCGGCAGCAACTGCGCGGCAGTGTTCTGCGGGGGAGGGGGTGGCGCAGGGGTATCCGGGTGCTCGGAACCGCGGGTGGAATCGCCAAGCAGCGACCGGGACCGGTAGTCCCCGACTGCTGCAAGTCCCATCCTGATCGGCTCGGGCGCTATTCTGGCGCTCATGACCGGCATTCCCAATTGCCAATTAGCTCAAAAGCATGCCGGTCCAGGCTTTCAGCGCGCTTTCGCGGTTCCGTGCAATTTGCCGAAAACTGTAGGGATTGGCTGCTCTGGTGCAGCGCCCTTGGGCGAACTTGTCACCAAATGACGCCCCAAACTCGGTGTCATCCCAGCGAAAGCTGGGACCCATTTCACAGCCCGAGCCAGCGGTGAGTTGGGTCCCTGCTTTCGCAGGGATGACAGCCGGTGGATGCTGCGCGATCGTAGCTCAGCGCATATGCGCTAAGCATCCAACAACGAAAGCTCACATTCAGAGCGCCCGGTTGATCGAGACGCCGCTGGCGGCCTGCGGGGGCTGGCCGGCAAGTTCGCCATTGGCTCCGTAGGTCTTGGGCCGGGTTTTGGCGTTCATCGCCTTGGCCACGTCGGTCAGCAGTTCCTCGGTCACCGAGCGGGCGGTGGCGATGACGCGCAGGTTCTCGGCCATCTGGGTTGCCAGCCGATCGTGCCCGCCAAGCAGGGCATCAACGAGTTCGGGGGCCTCGGCGCGCAGCCGGGTGCCCTGGCGCTGCACCGAGCGGGCGAAGCCCATATAGTCCTGGGCCAGGCGGGTCTTTTCGGCGGTCAACTGGCCGGCATCCTTGGCCCGGCCGGCGCGGAGCAGGGTGGTCTCCTGGTTCAGTACCACCACCAGGCTTTCGAGCGTTTCCATGGCGAGGCCGCAGAGCTCGGCGGCGGGAAGAGAGTCGAGGGCCGCGAGGCGTTCGGCAGCAGCATTCGTCATTTCAGCGCTCCGCTGTTTCTTGTTGTCGGTAGGGCGTTCTGGGCGGCTTCCTGCGCCGCGATAAGGTCGGGCAGCAGCGCATCGGCGAGGCCGACGCCGCCCGAGCGGGCCAGCACATCGGCCATCTGTTCGGCCTGCATGCCGCGCCAGGTTTCCTCGGCGAAGCCGCCGCCCATGGCGCTCTCGTCGGTCTTCAGCGAGGCGAACATTTCCTTCATCAAGGTGTTGAGGAAAACCCCCTCAAGATCCTTTGCCTGCTCGCGAAGATGGCCGACCTGGGCGGGAGAAAGGGTGGTCGCCTGCTTTTGGCCGGCATAACCGAGACCGGATGCAGAGCTCAGCATCACAGCACCTCGATTTCGGCCTGCAGGGCGCCGGAGGCCTTCACTGCCTGGAGAATGGCGATGAGATCGCGCGGGCTGATGCCGAGGGCATTGAGGCCGTCGACCAGCTGCTGCAGGCTTACCGATTCCGGCACCACCGCGAGTTTGCTCTCGCTGGTGCTCACCGAGAGGTCGGTGCGCGGCTCGACCGCGGTCTGGCCGAGGCTCAGCGGGTTCGGCTGCACCACGGTGGGGCTCTCGGCGATGGTGACCGTGAGGTTGGATTGAGCGACGGCGACGGTGGAGACCCGCACATCCTTACCCATGACGATGATGCCGGAGTTTTCATCGATGACGATCTTGGCGGGCAGATCGGTCTCAATCACCAGCTGCTCGATATCGGTCAGCAGGTCGACGATATTGCCATTGAAGTTGCGCGGCAGGTTGAGCCGGATGGTTGCCGGATCCTCGGGCGTGGCACAGGGGACGCCGATGAAATCGTTGATCGCCAGCGCAATGCGGCGCGAAGTGGTGAGGTCGGGGTTGCGCAGTGCCAGGCGCAGCGAGCGCTGGGCGCCGAGCACGAAACCGATCTCGCGCTCGATCAGGCCACCCGAGGAGATGCGGCCGGTGGTGGGCACGCCCGAGACCACCGAGGCGGCATCACCCTGGGCTGAGAAACCGTTAATGGTCACCGAGCCCTGGGCGATGGCGTAGACCTCGCCATCGGCGCCGAGCAGCGGCGTCACCAGCAGCGTGCCGCCCTGGAGGCTCTTGGCATCGCCCAGTGAGGCGACGTTGACGTCGAGCCTGGAGCCCTGAGTGGAGAAGGCCGAAAGGTTCGCCGTGACCATGACCGCGGCGACGTTGCCGGTGCGCATGTTCTCGCCGCGGGTGTTGACGCCCAGCCGTTCGAGCATCGCCTGCAGGCTCTGCTTGGTGAAGGGGGAGTTGTTGAGCCCATCGCCGGTGCCGTTGAGGCCGACCACCAGGCCGTAGCCGACCAACTGGTTGTCGCGTACGCCTTCGATATTGACGACATCCTTGATGCGGGCGGCAGCGGCGTAGGTCACGCTCGGCTGCGGCACCAGCAGCAATGCTGTCATCAGACCTAGCAGTGCACGCTTGAGGTTGAATTTGGCCATCTGGCAGTCCCCGGAGTGCGGCACATCCCCATGCGCCGTGATTGCCCAGGACGTTGCGAGAACCGTGCCAGTTTCGCCAACGCATTGAAATTCAACGAGATTGCTGTTGGCGCTGGCCGTGCCTGCCGGGTTGGTCGGCAAGTCCTGCCGGGCGCATTAACGTTTGCTTAACTGCTGGCGGCAGATTTTGCCGGGCAGTGACGAGGGCAGGTGAGTCCGGTGCGGATCGAGAACAATGCGCGGGTAGGCAATGTGGCGGGACGCTCTGCGGCCGGCCGCAATGCGTCGACCGGCACGTTCGAGATCGGGCAGGGGGCACAGGCCCAGCAAACCCGACCGGCGGCGACGATCGCCGCCGCCACGTCGCTCGATGCGCTGCTGGCGCTGCAGGCGGTCGAAGATCCGCTGCTCAAGCGCAAGAAGGTGGTGCGTCGTGGCAACCAGCTCATCGATACGCTGGAGGGGCTGCGGGGCGACCTGCTGGTCGGCCGGATGGCCGAGGGGTGCCTCAACCAGCTCATGGCTGTGTTGAGCCAGGCGCGGGAGCAGAGCGAGCCAGGACTGGACGCTTTGCTCGACGATATCGAGCTGCGCGCCCGGGTTGAGCTGGCCAAGCGCGGACTGTACCCCGCCTGACACAGTCGGCGGCTGTCCACTCACGGATTAATCACCAAGCTTTTGAAAGCTTGCGAAGCATACCCTTGCGCCACTATAAGGCCGGCCATTAGGGGCGTTTTGGAATCGAGTCAGAATGTCGACTGAAGTTCTTGAATACCGACCTACTCAGGACGAACCGTTTATGAACCCGCGGCAGCGGGAGTACTTCCGGCAGAAGCTGG
>JAESFN010000490.1_pt1 | contig 11833 bp, 12 predicted proteins | sample 9269411 | NCBI WGS metagenome assembly JAESFN01 (sample SAMN14505399, study PRJNA617100) | algae metagenome | isolation source: Iphinoe sp. HA4291-MV1 and co-occurring heterotrophs from trail next to... | place: USA: Maunawili Falls, Hawaii | collected 2009-07-25
TCGGCTTCGACAAGTACCTGGAGTACTCGGAGAAGATCGCCGTCGGGATCACCCCGGGGACGAACAACTTCTTCATGTACTACTACATCCTCACCGGGCTGCACATGTTCCACGTGCTGATCGGTATGGGGGTGCTGGTCTTCATGTACGTGCAGGCCAAGAAGCCGGACATGACCGCGCGGCGGTTCGGCTACATCGAGGGCGGCGCGTGCTTCTGGCACATGGTCGACCTGCTCTGGATCGTCCTGTTCCCGCTGATCTACCTGGTGAGGTCGTAGACATGGTCGCCACGCTGCTGCGTAACCGGATCACCGGCGTCTGGTTCGTGCTGATCGGCGCCACCCTGCTGTCGTTCTTCCTGGGCACCGGGCACGGCATCGAGTCCCACCAGGTCGCCTCGATCGCCATCCTGCTGGTGGCGTTCATCAAGGTCTTCCTGGTCGGCATGTACTTCATGGAGCTGCGTGACGCGCCGGACGTGCTGCGCGGGCTGTTCGCCGGCTACTGCCTGCTGGTGTTCTCCGTGTGCACCGGGATGTTCCTCTTCGCCTGAAGTTCGGCCGGCCGTCACGCAGGTGTGGGCGGCCGGCGCGGCGGGCCTGACACCCTCGGTGTGTGCGGGTAGCCATCGTGTCGGAATGTTTCCTGCCCACCGTCAACGGCGTCACCAACTCGGTCCTCCGGGTCACCGAGCAGCTGCGCCAGCGCGGCCACCAGGTCATGGTCGTGGCCCCGGGCATCGACCAGGACACCGAGCATCAGGGCATGCCGGTGGTGCGGGTACCCGCCCTCGACCTGCCCGTGGTCAACTCGATGCCGGTCGGGCTGCCCAGCCGGCGGGTGCTGCGGGCGCTGGGCGAGTTCCGCCCGGACGTGGTGCACCTGGCCTCGCCGTTCGTGGTCGGCGCCCGGGGCCTGGCCGCCGCCCGGAAGCTGAACGTGCCCACCGTCGCGGTGTACCAGACCGACGTGGCCGGCTTCGCCGCCTCATACGGCCTGAGCCTGACCGCCCGGGCCGCCTGGCGCTGGACCTGCCGGCTGCACAGCCTGGCCGACCGGACCCTGGCCCCGTCCACCTGGGCGGTCGACGCGCTGTCCAAGCGCGGTGTGCCCCGGGTGCACCGGTGGGCCCGGGGCGTGGACACCAACCGGTTCGACCCGGGTCGGCGCAGCGCGGCCTGGCGGCGCCGGCTGGGCGTCCGCGACCGTTTGCTGGTCGGTTACGTCGGCCGGCTGGCCCCGGAGAAGCAGGTGGAGCGGCTGGCCGCGCTGGCCGACGACCCGGGGATCAAGCTGGTCGTGGTGGGCGACGGCCCGAGCGAGAAGCGGCTGCGCAAGCTGCTGCCGAGGGCCGCGTTCCTCGGCTTCCGGGACGGCGACGAGCTGGCCGAGATCTACGCCTCGCTGGATGTGTTCGTGCACACCGGCCCGAACGAGACGTTCTGCCAGGCGGTGCAGGAGGCGCTGGCCTCCGGGGTGCCGGTGGTGGCGCTGGGCGAGGGTGGGCCCCGCGATCTCGTCGCGCACGCCCGCACCGGGTACCTGGTGCCGGCCGGGACCGGTCCGGGTGACCCGGCGGCGGCCGAGGCGCTGCGCTCGGCGGTGGCCTGGCTGGCCCAGCGCGACGTCCGGCGGGCCTGCGCCCGGGCGGCCCGGCAGTCGGTGCTGACCCGCAGCTGGTCGGCCCTGTGCGACGAGCTCCTGGTGCACTACGACGAGGTCATCGACGGTCGGGCCGGTTCGGCCGGCCCGGCGGCGGGCGGCCGCGCCGCCTGATCCCGGCGCGGCCGGGTCCTGGCGCGGCCCGGTCCCGGTCAGCCGGGCTCGCCGGGCCGGGGGCTCAGGACCACGACCGGGATGGGTCGGGTCGTGGCCTTCTGGTAGGCCCGGTAGCGACCGAAGTTGACCGCGTTCGCGGCGTCCCACAGCCGGTCGTAGTCGGCGTCCCCGGGCTTGACGGCGCGGGCCGTCATCGGCTGGCGCCGCACGCCGACCTGGACCTCGACCTCCGGCCGGGCCAGCAGGTTGTGGTACCAGCCCGGGGCCTTGGGGGCGCCGCCGAAGGACGCCACCACCACGTAGTCCTCGCCGTCCCGGGCGTACACCAGGCTGCTGGTGCGGGGCTGCCCGGACCGGGCGCCCACCGTGCGCAGCAGCAGGCAGGGCACGCCGAGCAGCCGGTGCCCGATCCGCCCGCCACTGCGCTCGTAGAGGAGCTGGTGCGCGCCCAGCGCCTGGAGGCCGACCGCCCGGACGGCGGGGATCTGTTCGATGCGGGAGAGGTCCATCTGGTCTTCCTCACGGTCGGGTTCAGCAGGCGGCAATTACTACACGACTGTAGCTACAGTTGTGTAGATTCACAACGTACGATCGGGCTCATGGTCGACGCGAGGCGGACGGGCCGGCGGGCCTACGCGCCCCGGATGGCCCCCGAGCAGCGCCGGGAGCAGCTCCTGGACGCCGCGCTCGACCTGGTCAACACCGGCGGGGTCGCGGGGGTGTCGGTCGACGCGGTGGCCCGGGCCGCCGGGGTGACCCGCCCGGTGGTGTACGGCCTGTTCCGGGACGCCGACCACATCCTGCGCGCGCTGCTCGAACGGGAGGGGGAGCGCGCGCTCGGCCAGCTGGCCGCCGTCCTGCCGGTGGACATCGACCGCGCCGACCCGGTGGAGACCTTCACCGCCGTCGCCCGGGGCTTCTTCGACGCCGTGCAGGCCGCGCCGGCCCGGTGGCGGTCGATCCTGCTCCCGGTCGACGGCTCGCCGGCCCCGGTGCGCAAGCACAAGGAACGCAGCTCGGCCATGCTGCGGGCCCGGTTCACCGAGATCACCTTCGGTTTCCTGGCCGGCCGGCCGGGAGCCGAGCGGATCGACGTGGACCTACTGGCGCACCTGCTGCTCGGCGCCATGGAGACCGGCGGCCGCCTGGTACTGACCGATCCCGAGCGGTTCGACCCGGAGCGGCTGACCGCGATGGCCGGCTTCCTCGCCGAGACCCTGCTGTGCCGCTACCCGCTGCCCGCCCGGCTCGGGCCGGCTGAACAGGTCCCGCAGGATGATCGAGATCGCGTAGGGGATCAGGTCGCGACCGCGGCTGCACAGCCACGGCAGCCCCTTGAACACCAGCCAGAGGAAGCAGTGGAACCGGGTGATCTCCCGGCCGCCGGCGCTGGCCAGGCTCACCGGGTGCGGCGCGGTGAAGCCCCGCGCGGCCAGCATCCGGACGAAGTGGTGGGCCAGTAGCCGGTGGCCCACCTCGGAGGGGTGCAGCCGGTCCACGCTCCAGGTCGAGCGGTCGTAGCCGCCGGGCATGGTGTCCAGGTCCAGGCAGTCGATCCGGTGCCGGGCGACCACGTCGTCGATCACCGCGTTGAGCTCGGTGATCCGCCGGTGCAGGGCCCGGCGCAGCGGTCCGGGCAGGTGGAACACCCGGCTGTGGTCGTGGAACCGGACGGTGAGCACGGTGCACCCGGTGGCCAGCAGCGACCCGACGATCGCGTCCAGGTCGTCGCGCAGCTGCTCGGCGTCGAAGTCCGAGCGCAGGGTGTCGTTCATCCCGACCATCAGCACGGCGACGTCCGGAGCCTCGCGCAGCGCGTCCGGCAGCTGGTTCGCGCGCACGCCGGCGGCCCGGGCGCCCAGCACCGAGGTGTTCACGTAGCGCACCGTTTCCGGGCCGCCGAGCGCGTCGCGCAGCAGCGGGCCGAAGCCCCGCCAGCCGCCGCCGGGCACCGGGTCGCCGATGCCGAACGGTCCGGAGTCGCCCAGCAGGACCAGGCTGCGCACGGGCCGGGCGGCCGGCTCGGGCGCCAGGGGCGGGACGGCGGTCAGGTGCGGAACGGCGGACGGGGGTGCGACGGCGGACAGGGGCATGGACTCGACGGTCTCTGCGGTCACGGTCTGCACGATCACTGATGCGGACTCCGCGCCGGTGAGCACTGCGTGACCAGTCGGCTAGAGCTTGCCGAACGCTCGGGTCAGGGGGCCGTTCGGGCCGTTCAGCCGGGGCTGGTCTCCAGTACCCGGGTCAGCTCCGGCCGCTTCGGGGCGAAGCCCTCCCCGGTCTGCCGGCCGCGCAGCCAGTCCCGGACGAACGGCAGCAGGTAGTCGCGGGACCAGGACAGGTCGGCCCGGCGGCGGCGCAGCCACGGGTGGGCGACCACCGGGCCGGCCTCCCGCCAGTCCTCGGCGACCGGAAGCCCCAGTGCCTCGCACACCCCGAGCGCCACCCGCCGGTGCCCGTCCGGGGTCAGGTGCAGCCGGTCGCGGCCCCAGGAGGTGGGCTCGGCCAGCGGCTCCATCGCCCACAGGTCGACCAGCGTGCAGCCGTGCCGCTCGGCGATCTCGCGCAGCACGACGTTGAACGCCCCGATCCGGCCCCGGACGGTGTTCAGCACCGGAACCTTCCGGGTGTCGAACCCGGTGAACATGACCACGTCGGCGCCGGTGGCGACCACCCGGGCGGTGGCCTCGTCCAGCCGCTGGGCCAGCGACTCCAGCGAGCAGCGGGGCCGGATGATGTCGTTCCCGCCGGCGCAGAAGGTGACCAGATCCGGGCGCAGGGCCTCGGCCGCCGGCAGCTGGTCGGCCACGATCTGGTCGAGCAGCTTGCCGCGCACCGCCAGGTTGGCGTACCGGAGGTTCGGGGTGTCCTCGGCCAGCCGCTCGGCCAGCCGATCGGCCCAGCCGCGGGGCAGACCGTCGTCGCGCCAGTCGTCCAGCCCCTCGGTGAAGCTGTCCCCGATCGCGATGTAGCTCGTCCAGACGGGCCGCACCGTACACACCTCCGCAGTCGCCGGTTCACCTACCGGCAAGCGGCCGGTCATCCCTTCCAGCATCGCCGCTGCGGGCCGGATTGTGAAAATCGATTCGATAACGGGCGCCGAACGGCCGTTGGCGAAACGCGAACGGTGGGTGATGGTGTCGCGTGCATTCACTCGATAGTGGTACCCCGGGCCTGAAGCGCAGCGGCTCGGTCGTCATGCTCACCGGCCTGGTGCCGGTGCTGGTCGCCGGGATGGCGGCATGTTCCTCGGCGCCCGCAGCACCCAGCGCGCCGACGGCGCCACTGAGCGTCGCGGACAGTTCGTGGATCGGGGCCTGTCAGGGCCTGGGTCTGGGTACCTACACCCTGGACTTCAACGCCGGCGGGGCCGACGGGTCCGGCACGGTGACCGTCGTGTTCCCGGACGCCGCGCGGGGAACCAAGACCGTGCCGTACTCGACCCCCGGTGGCCCCGGCGAGCAGCAGTTGGTCGTCGGGCTGCAGCCGGAGTGGCACGGGCCGTTCAGCCGGGACCGGCTGAACCTGCGGTGGGACCCGGTGGTCGGGGACACCGCGGAGCGCGGCCAGTGCCGTCTGACCTCGGCGAAGAGCCCGTCGACGGGGAGCCCGGCGGGAAGCTGAACGGCCGGAGCCGGGCGGGCGGGGCCGCTCGGCTCAGCCAGGTCCTACCGGGCGGATCGGGCCGCTCGGCTCAGCCGAGGTCGTAGCGGGCGTCGGTGCGGTCGTGCTGGAAGCCCAGCGACCGGCACACGGCCAGCAGCTCGTGCCGCCGGTCGTCGACCACGATCGCGCCGATCAGCGCCCCGGCCTCGCGCAGCCCGCTCAGCGCCTTGTCCAGCACCGGATCGGCGTCGTAGCCCGGCCGGCCGGCCTGCTCCCGCAGCTCGGCGACCACGTCCTCGGGCAACTCGCGCAGCCCGACCAGGGTCTCCAGGTCGGCGTCCCGGCTCAGCGGCACCACCAGCCGCCACTCGCGCAGCGTGCGGCGCAGCCCGGCCGGATCGGCCGACCCGTCCAGCGAGCCGAACCGCAGGGTGAGCCGGATCGCCGCCGGGTGGTTGCCCCGGGCCCAGGAGAAGAGCCTGGTGAACCCGGTGCCGGCCCAGCCGCCGTCCCCGTCCACGGACGTCCCGAGCCGCTCGCCGAGCATCACCACCACGCCCCGGGACCGGTACTCCGGGTGGATCACCAGCCGGGCCTCGGCCGCCCCCGGATCGCCGGCCACCGGCTCCAGCCGCAGGCAGCCGGCGAGCTGCCGGACGTGGTCGGTGTGCCCGTCCCGGTCGTCGGGCAGCAGCCAGATCAGCAGGTACCGGGTGCCCTCCGGTACCCGGTCGTCCAGGCTGAACGAGGAGAAGCCGGCCTCGGCGTCGGCGTCGGCGGCGTCGGCCAGCAGCCGGGCCAGCTCGTCACGAGTCTCGCCGGCCGGCTGGGACCACTCGAGCTCGATCACTCGGCCAGCAGCTTCTTCAGCTCGCGGTGGAAGATCTGGTTGGCGATCTCGTTGCGGCCCAGCAGCATGTTGCCCGCGTTGGCGCTCTCCATGCCGGACTGCGAGGCGCGCAGCAGCGGGAAGTCCTCCCGGTGCAGCACGGCCAGCAGGATCTCCCAGTTCTTGTCCCAGATCTTCTGCCAGGCCGCCGCGTCCATCCCGCTGTCCTCCTGGCGGGGGACGATCAGCCGCATCTCCATCTGCGAGCGGCCCGGCTCCTTGGGGTGCGGCCGGAAGGTCAGCAGCTGGTAGTGGTCGGGCTGGCGGAGCAGGGTGTGGCAGGGCAGGAAGAAGTGCGTCTCGATGACGTGCTTGGCCAGGCTGCGGTCACCCGGGTCCTCGTCGATCCACCGGTCGATGGACTTGCGCGGGGCCACGAACCGGCAGTGCCGGCCGTAGTCCTCGAAGGCCATGATGTTGGTGTGGACGATCTTGCCCGCCGTGTTCGGGTGGGCGTACTGGATGTGGTAGCCGTCCAGGAAGGCGTCCTGCATGATCTTCCAGTTGACCGGCTCGTCGAACGCCTCGCCCTGGTAGCAGACCAGGTCACCGAGGTTGTACGAGCCGAGGATGCCGTCCATCTCCGGGCCCAGCCAGGCGGCCACGTCGATCTCGGCGGTGGCTTCGTCGACGATCCAGACGAACCCGTGGCGCTCCTCCACCGGCAGCTCGATCAGGCCCCGCTCGGACCGGTCGACCTCGCCGAAGGTGTTGTCCCGGGTGATCCCGCGCAGCGAGCCGTCGGTGTCGTAGGACCAGCGGTGGTAGGCGCAGGAGAAGATCCGGCAGCGGCCCTTGTCCCGCTCCTCGAGCAGCGCGCCCCGGTGGCGGCAGAGGTTGACGAACGCCTTCACCCCGCCGTCCTTCTGTCGGGCCACGATGACCTTGTTGCGGGGCAGCTGGTGGGTGAGGAAGTCGCCCGGCTTCGGCAGCTCGGAGCTGTGCGCGATGATCGACGGCACCCGGGCGAAGATGTCCCGCTCCGCCGCCGCGATGGCGTGGTCGGTGAACTCCTCCGGGCCGAACGGGCTGACCGACTCGTACTCGTCGGTGGTGCCGTTGCGCAGGTGCTCCAGAGCCCGCCGAATTCGGGTTTCCCTCGGAGCGATCGATCGCGTCATTGTCGACTCCTGACTACGGTCCGGGATAAGCCAGCCTAACACTTTAAGGCTGGGCCGAGCCACCGCCGAACGGCTAGTCCGCCTTCAGCTCCAGGGCCTGCTCCGGGCAGGCCTGGACCGCGCTGTCCGCGAACTCGACCTGGTCGGCCGGGATCGGATCGGCCAGGATCACCGGGTCGCCCTGGTCGTCGGCGTCGATGATGTCCGGCGCCACGCTGTAGCAGAGCCCGTGGCCGGCGCAGGTCTTGCGGTCGACGATGAGGTGGTTGGTGGTCATCTCGGGAAACCTCCGTCAGACGGTGGGGCGAGGTTGGTCTTCCTCGAAGTGGATGGCCACCCGGGCCAGGGTGCCGCCGTCGGTGCTGGGCAGGGATACGCCGGTGACGTAGGCGGCCTCGTCGGAGACCAGGTACAGCGCGGCGTAGGCGTTGTCCCGCAGCGAGGGCGGGCGCTGCAGCTTGAGCGGGATGGGGGAGACGCCCGGGTCCCAGGGGCCGGCGACCTCCTCGTAGGACTGGCCGACCACCGGCGCACCCGGCTCCATCAGGAAGTTCGGCGACATGCCGTGGGTGGGGGCGATCGCGTTGACCCGGATGCCGTACTTGCCCAGGTCCAGCGACAGCGCCCGGACCAGCCCGTTCACCCCGGCCTTGGTGGCCGTGTACGGGGAGATGCTGTGGTAGGCGGCGAACGAGGCGGCCGAGGAGGTGACCAGGATGCTCCCGCCACCGCCCGCCCGCATGGCCGGGACGGCGTGCTTGGCGCACAGGAACGGGCCGGTCAGGTTCACCGCGAGCACGTTCTGCCAGTCCTCCAGCGGGAAGTCCTGGAACTCCAGCTGCTCGCCGCCCATCACCGACGGCACCCCGCCCCGGGAGACGATGCCGGCGTTCGCCCACATCACGTCCAGCCGGCCGTAGTGGTCGACGGCGGTCTGCACGGTGCGCGCCACGTCGGCCTCGACCGTGGTGTCGGCCTGCACGGCGATCGCGTCGCCACCCTGCTCGGTGACCAGCTTGACGGTGGTCTCGGCCCGGTCGGCCAGCAGGTCCATGGCGACGACCTTCGCGCCCTCGGACGCGAACAGCTGGCTGGCCTCCCGGCCCAGACCGGAGCCCGCTCCGGTGATGACGACGACCTTGTCCTGGAGGCGTGGCATGGAAGTTCCTTTCCTCAACAGTGCTGACGCAACCTTAAGCCTTTAGGCAAAACGGGTCAATTGTGTGGCGGGCGACGGAGTCGGGTGATGGTTCTCGTATTGCATGGCGCATAATGCGATCATGTCCAGGCCGTCGCCCGTGCTCAGCCGCCGGATCATCGCCGACACGGCGTTGGAGATGATGGACCGTGACGGGTACGCGGCGTTCAGCATGCCCCGGCTCGGCGACGAGCTGGGGGTGCGCACGCCCTCGCTGTACCACCACTTCCGGGACCGGGCGGACATCCTCGCCGAGGTGGCCCGGACCGTCGTGCTGAAGACCGAGGTTCCCGAGTGGCGGGCGGGGACGCCGTGGATCGAGCACTTCATCGAGTTCTCGGTCAACTTCCGGCGGGTGATCCTGGCGCACCGCAACACCGCTCCGGTGTTGCTGCAGTTCATGCCCCGGGACGTGTTGCTGGCCCGGTACGAGATCGCCGCCGGGGAGGTCGCCGAGCACACCGGCCTGCCCGCCTCGGCGCACGTGTTGCTGCTGGACGGGCTCGACAAGATCACCATCGGCAGCGCGCTGATCGAGGCGGTCCACCCCGCGGCGGGCGGCGAGGGGCCGTTCCCGCACGTGGACCCGGACGGGCAACCGAGATTGGCGGCGGCCGTCCGGGCCAACGCGCTGGACTCGGAGCAGCTGTTCGTCGAGACGCTCCGGGCGTTCCTGGCCGGGGTCAGCTCTCCGGGGTGAAGACGATCGGCAGCTTCTGCACCGACCGCACCTGGCTGGGCATCACCACCGGCGGGTTGTCCGGGTCCATCCGGTAGTCCGGGAGCCGCCGGTTGAGCTCCTCGATGGCGATCTGCAGCTCGAGGCGGCCCAGGTGCGAGCCCACGCAGCGGTGCGGCCCGGAGCCGAAGGTGAGGTGCCGGTTCGGGCTCCGCTCGATGTGCATGTCGTCCGGGTTCTCGAACTCGGCCGCGTCCCGGTTGGCCGAGCAGAGCATGACCAGCATCTGGTCGTCCGCCTTGACCTGCACGCCGCCCAGCTCCACGTCCCGGGTGGCCCGGCGCCCGGCGGACACCTGGGCCTCCAGGCGCAGGATCTCCTCCACCGCGGCCGGGATCTTGCCCGGGTCGTCGAGCAGCAGCTGCCGCTGCTCGGGGTTCTGCGACAGGTGCATCAGGCCCCAGGCCAGCGAGCCCTGCACGGTGTGCATCCCGCCCTGCAGTAGCAGGAAGAACGACCGGCCCAGCTCCTCGTCGTTCAGCGGGCGCAGGCCGTCCTCGAGGTCGAGGGTCTGGGCCATGATCTCCTCGGTGATGTCGGACGGCGGCTCGCCGGCGTCGAGCCGGGCCCGGCGCTCGCCGATGATGTTCGTGAAGTAGCCGTACATCTGCATCGCGCACTCCATGCGCGACTGGTTGGCCTGCTCCGGGGTGTCGCCCGGGCGGCCGTAGAGCACGATGTCGGCGGCCTCGGCGAACATCCCCACGTCCTCGATCGGCCAGCCCATCAGTCGCAGGAACACCTGCGAGGGCAGCTCGTGGGCGAACTCGCTGATGTACTCCGCGCTGCCCTTCTTGGCGAAGGCGTCGATCAGCTCGGTGACGACCTTGCGGATCTCCTCCTCCAGCGCGCGCATCCGTTTCGGGCTGAACAGCGGCTGCAGCGCCTTTCGGTACGCGGTGTGGTCCGGCGGGTCGATCTCCAGTGGCATGAACCGGCCGGCCGCCGCGTTGACCAGGTTGTTCGGGAAGCTGGAGTACAGGTCCGGCTGGCGCAGGATGTCCTGCACCTCGCGGTAGTGGGTGACCACCCAGTGCCCGCCGTGCGCGGTCGACCACACCAGCGGGCCGAGCTTGGCCAGCTCCCCGACGTTCTCCTGCATCCGGTCGACCGGGATGGTGTGCTTCGGGTCGTAGACGTCGAAGTCGACGACCAGGTGCGGCGGTACGTCAGCGACGGTGGTGGGCATGCCTGCTCCTGTCGGGCTCGTCCTTCAGGCGCCGGGCGTCGGCGGCGCGGGGAGTTCGCGTCGGGAGCCGGGCTCCCTAACGGTTGTAGGCTAGGGCGGGCCCGGGGTGGGGTCAAGTGCGGCACGCCTTCCCGGGGGTCGCGGTGGGGCCCTAATGGTTGTAGGCTGCGCGGCACCACCACGTTCGAGGAGGACCATGGCCACGTCGATCGCGTCCGCACTCGACTGGTGGGCCCGCACCCGGGGTGATCGCGCGGCGCTGGTCTTCCCGGATCAGGAGATCGGTTACCGCGAGCTGTGCGACTGGTCCGGCCGGATCGCCCGGCGGCTGGTCGAGTCCGGGGTGCAACCCGGAGAGCGGGTCGCGCTGCTGGGCGGGAACACCGCCGAGTGGGCCGCCACCGCGTTCGGCGTGGTCAAGGCGGGCGCGGTGCTGATCCCGCTGAACCCCCGGCTGGTCGCGGCCGAGCTGCACACCCTGGTGCAGAGCGCCCAGGCCGTCGCGGTGATCGCCGAGCCCGCCTTCCACGACCGGCTGGCCGAGGTCCGCGAGCTGGGCAGCTCCTTCGAGACCGTCGACCTGGAGAGCGTGCGCGAGCAGCGGGCCGGCGGCCGTGAGGACTTCCGGATCGAGCGGGCGCCGGACGAGGTGCTCGCGGTGATGTTCACCAGCGGCTCCACCGGGCTGTCCAAGGGCGTCATCCTCACCGACCGCACGCTGCTGAACATCTCGTTCGAGGCCTCGCTCACCGAGGAGGGGCTGCGGCCCGGGGGCCGCACCCTGCTCCTGCTGCCGTTCTGCTTCACCCCGGGCCTGGTCTGGGGCCTCTACATGCACGCGGTGCTGGGCAGCACCCTGGTGGTCGAGCCCGAGCTGAACCCGTCCAGCGCGGTGCGCAAGCTGGCCGAGCACCGGATCGAGGCCATCTTCGGCGTGCCGCTGATCTACGAGGTGATGGCCAAGGCGCCGGAGTTCGCCGAGGCCGACCTGTCGTCGCTGCGGACGGCCACGATCGGCGGGGCGGCGGTGCCGGTGCCGCTGTTGAAGACGTGGGCGGACAAGGGCGTCACGCTGCGGCAGATCTACGGCATGGTCGAGGGCGGCGGCACGGTCACCGCCACGCTGATGCACGAAGCCGCCGAGCACCCCGACTCGTGCGGCGTGGGCTCGGTGTTCACCGACATCAAGGTGGTCCGCGAGGACGGCACCGAGTGCGACGCCGGGGAGACCGGGCAGATCCTGGTCCGCGGCCCGTCGGTCACCCCCGGCTACTGGGGCGACCCGGAGACCACCGCCACGGCGATCCGG
>JAESFN010001284.1_pt1 | contig 11830 bp, 7 predicted proteins | sample 9269411 | NCBI WGS metagenome assembly JAESFN01 (sample SAMN14505399, study PRJNA617100) | algae metagenome | isolation source: Iphinoe sp. HA4291-MV1 and co-occurring heterotrophs from trail next to... | place: USA: Maunawili Falls, Hawaii | collected 2009-07-25
GATGGCTTGTCCTACAGACAAGAGCATTTCGTCTCCAATGGCGATCGGAGGAAGTTTGAGTCGCCGGTGATCTGCTTCCATGAGATGAGGGTTTGGATCCCGCTCGCGGCCATCTTCGGTCCAGCCACGCTTGTCGCCCCGCAGCCAAGTGCCGTATGTGGTCATCGTCACCATCGTCACCATCGTCGCGAGGATGCGGCACATCGGTGGCCTCATCTAGTTGCGGATGAGTTGTATTAGCCCCCGGCGAGTCGCCGGGGGGAGAAGAATCGATAACCAACAATCGCGTTGACCACAGCACAATCCGCCCCATCGCGTGCTCTCCCCCCCGTCATGACGGGGGGCTAATAAGACGCCATCCAAACATAGCGAGACCAATCAACGCGAGCACGAGCGTCGAAGGCTCGGGAACTGCCGTCACGATCGCGGTGCGCGCTCCGGTGCCAAGGTCGTTGATCACGAGGCCCCCGTTGATCCCGACGAGGGCGACGTGATAAGGGAACGATGGCAAGGTCGAAGCGTAGTCGACAAACGCTGTCGGCGCCGGCGAGCGGGCATCAAACGTTGGTTCGACCTTCTCATACGAATCGAGGAAGAACCGCTGCCCATTGGCCGACAGCAGCCCGGCGGCGTTGATGCTCAGGTGATACGACGGGTCGAGCAGCACGACGTTTAGGTCGTCGCTCGGAATGCCTGCGAACTCGCCGTGCCCTTCGATCGTGAGTGCAAACTCAATCGCTGCGAAGTAGCCGGCGCCTTTTTCGCCCACGATCGGATTGCGGTTCTTCGTCGAGTCGAAGACCGCGCGAAACGAGTACGGCGTATCCGCGCCGAGCTCCGTTCCCCCGAGCGTGGTCGTCGGGCCGAAGACGCCGGTCGATTCGAGCAGCAAGAGCTCGGCGTGCGACGCGGGCGGGGCAGCCAGCACCGCTTCGATGCAGACAACAGCAGCGAGAAACCAAGGGCGCAAGGGACACCGCCTTGAGTTGAGTTTGCAGGACCAATTCAAGATAGTTGGCCAGCGACTCAACGTCACGCGTGCCACGCGTTCGCTAAATCAACTCCTCGAGCTCCCCCACCAGTTCCTCGAACCGCGCCAGTGCCCGGTCCACCGGCTCCGGGCTTTCCATATCTACGCCGGCGTCGCGGAGCAGTTCGAGCGGGTACTTCGAGCAGCCCCCCTTCAAGAAGCCGAGGTAGGCGTCGAGTTCCGCCTTGCCGCCGCTCGTGACCCGTTCGGCCAGGGCGATGGCCGCCGAAAGGCCGGTGGCGTACTTGTAGACGTAGAACGCCCGATAGAAGTGCGGGATGCGCAGGCACTCGAGCGAGAGTTCGTGGTCGATCGTGAAATCGGGGCCGAAATAGGCTTCGAGCAGTTCGCGGTAAACTGACTTGAACTTGTCGATCGTCAGCGGCTCGCCGGCTTCGACGAGCTCGTGGATGATCTTCTCGAACTCAGCGAACATCGTTTGGCGGATGATCGTGGCGCGGATGCCGTCGATCTCGCGATTGATGAGCAGGGCGCGGTCTTCCTCGCTCTTGGCCTTGGCCAGCAGCCGACGGCTGAGCAACTGTTCGTTGAAGGTGCTGGCCACCTCGGCGACGAAGATCGTGTAGTTGTAATACTGGAAGGGCTGGTGCTTGGCGGAGTAGAAGCTGTGCATCGAGTGCCCGGCCTCGTGCGCGAGCGTGAACACGTGGTCGAGCACGTCGGGCTGATAGTTCATCAGAATGTACGGATCGCCCTCGAAGCTGCCGCAGCTAAAGGCGCCGCTCTGCTTGCCCCGGTTCGGATAGCGATCGCACCAGCGGGCGCTCAGGCCCTTTTCGAGCACGCCACAGTAGGCGCTGCCCAGCGGCTCGAGCGACTCGACAACCAGCCGCACCGCCTTGTCCCAGGGATGTCGGCTCTTCTTCTCCGACATCATGGGCACGTAGGTGTCGTAATGATGAATCTCAGGCAGCCGCATCTTCTTGCGGCGCAGCTCGTAGTAGCGATAGAGGGCCGGCAGCCGGCCGCGGACCGCCTTGATCAGGTTGTCGTAAACGGCCAGCGGAACCTTGTCGTGGAAGAGGGCGCCTTCGAGGGCGCTCTTGTAGTTGCGGGCCTTGGCGTAGTAGACGTCGCGCTGCACACTGCCGGCCAAGGTTGCCGCGAGCGTGTTTTCGTGGGCCGTGAACTGCGTGTAGTACTGGTGGAAGGCGGCCTTACGAACGGCGCGCTTTGGGGACTGCAAGAACGACGAGAAGGTGGCGTTCGAAAGCTCCACCAGCTCGCCGAGTTCGTTCTTGAGAGCCCCGAACTTGAGGTCGGCGTCGGTCAACTGGCGAAACACTTGGTTCGCCGTGTCCGACATCTCACCCTGCATGGCCAGCAGCTTCTCTTCGCCTTTGGTTAGCGTGTGCGGCTTGTAGCGCAAGATGCGCTCGAGCGAGAGCTTGTGCTCGGCGAGCTCCGGCGCCTCGAGGAACTGCTTCATCTTGGCCGACGGAATGGCGATCAGCTCGGGCCGGAAGTAGCTGCCGGTCTCGGCCGCCTTGCTGGCCGCATGGCGATAGCGGCCGACCATTCGCTGGTAGGCGCTGTTGGCCGTGTCTTCGGTCGTCTTGAGAAAGGCATAAGTGCCCAGGCGTTCGCCGGCACGCTCGAACTCGTTGTCGAAGTTCAAGCAGGCGGCCAGCGTTTGGGCGCTCTCGCCGAGTTTGCTGCGGTACTTTTCGTACTCCGGAATGCGCGCTTCCCACTCCTTGAAGGCCTTTTCCCAGGCGGCGTCGCTCGGAAAGAGACTGCCGAGATCCCAGGTGTCGGTGACCTTGACCTTGTCCCGCGGCGGCAACGACTTCACTTTGGCTTTGGCAATCATGCGGCTACTTCAGGTTGGGTTGAACCACGGAGACACGGAGGCACGGAGGCACGGAGGCACGGAGGCACGGAGAGGATTGTTTAACCACCAAGGCACGAAGACACCAAGAGATCAAATTCATTTCTCGCGGAGACGCGGAGATCGCGGAGGGCGGACAATGCTTGAAACTCGCTCGGGCAGTTCTTCGCGAACACCGCGCCTCTTCGAGAAACACTATTGTCTCCTCTTTGTGTTCTTCGTGCCTTGGTGGTTCTCACTCTGCTCTCCGTGCCTCCGTGTCTCCGTGGTGAAATGATTCGTTAGACTCGCGGTGAGTACAGTACTTCTGGATCAGCTTGGCCGGGCAGGTAGAGGGCCAGGCCGCCGGCGGGGCCGTTGACTTGGACGATGCCATTGGGCCGGCCCTGGGCGTGGGCGGCGAGGATCGCCTCCATCGCTTGCACCGCGGCTACCGTCTGCCGGTCGGCCGAGAGGTCGTTATAGGTTAGCTCGCGGGCACGCGTCAGGCGGACGGGGCGCTCGGCAGTTGGGCCGCCGAACTCGACCGCGGCAACTTCGCGGGCAAAGCGCTCGATCGCCTCGATGCCGTAGCCGCGCTGGCTGCGCTCGCCCCAAGGCTCCAGGAACGAGCCGTTGTAGTGGTTGTTGATCGTCACCTTTTTCTCGACCGGTGTGCGGCCTTCGATCGTGCATTCCACGCCCCGCTTGCGGCTATGGGCGTTCCACACCCCGTTGTCGAAGCGGAACTGCACCTCTTGCTCGACGTAGCCAGGAAAGTTGTCGGGCGTGACCCAACTCGTGTGAATGTCGAAGGCCGCCTCGCGACGGTCTTCATATTCGTAGACGAGTCGAAGCTGCGTGGAATCCCAGGTGGGGCCATCCGCCGGTCCGACGATTCCTCGCTGCCCCGTGCAGGCCACGCTCTTGAGTCGGCCGCCGAAGGTGAAGTCGATCAGCTTGATGTAGTGGACGGCCACATACGTGCCGGGATTGCGGCCGCGAATCCATTCGGCGAATTGACCGCCGGAAATCGACTTCGGCTCGAGCAGCGAGCAGTAACCGTGGTTCACATGCCGCAGGTCGCCATCGGCCACGAGCGTGCGGAGCTTCTTGTGGTCGGGATCGAGCAGCTTGTGGTAAACCACTTTGGCCAGCACGCCACGCTCGCGGGCGAGCCTTTCCAACTCATCGAGTTCCGCGAGCGACAGCACCGACGGCTTTTCGACCAGCAAGTGCTTGCCTGCGGCGAGCACCTGCTTGGCGGCCTCAAAGTGCCGATCGTCAGGCGTGGCGACGCAGACAAAATCGACAGCGCTCTCGAGCAGCCGCTCGACTGCCTCGCTTCCCGAGAAATTTGCAAACGGCGGACATCGTCTCGCGGACGCCTTTGCGTAGGCCGCGGCGCGCGTACCCGTGCGCGTGGCCACGGCCGCCAGCGGTGCGTGGCACACGCCGAACGCCGGATCGTAGAAGCCTTGAATCCCGGCGCATTCGAAGAACGGCCGGTAGGTCTCTTCGAAGATCATGCCGAGGCCAACCATGCCGGCGCGCAGCTCGCTTGATCGGCCAGTTGAGGCAGCTTCGGAGTGTTGCGGCGCGGCGCGATCAGGCATAGCAGTTCGAGCGATTTGCGAGCCGGAGTGAGTCCGGCATCGTATCGCTCGAGCGCCAACCCACCAAGGGGGGCACTACGACCTGCGAGTTCGGTAAGCGCGAGACAACAACAGCGACAGCAGCCCAGCGAGGGCTAGGCAAACCGTTCCCGGCTCGGGCACGGGGCTGGCCAAAGCACCGGCCTTCGGGCCGCCTGATCGGCCAAAGTTTTCCTTGAGCAGCCCAAAATCGGCCAGGTCGGTGGTGCCGCTGGCGTTCAGGTCACCCTTGGTCAATCCGCCGCCGGGTTGACCAAAGCCCTCCTTGAGCAAACCGAAGTCGCCCAAGTTCACCGTGCCATCGAGATTGATGTCGCCCGGAATAGACGCCAGCACCACGATGTTGTCGCCGCTCACTGCCGGCGCTAGGAACACATTGCCGGTCAGGATGCCGCCCAGGGTGAATTGGCCAGTCAGGTCGCTCGAGGTAAGGACGGTAAACGACTGACCAAGCACTGGCTGAAATTCCCGGGCGAGTTGGATCGTCAGCTTGCCAGCAATGCTGGCCGGGCCGTCGACATGAATGGCGTCGTGGCTCGCCCCCGGCGTGTCACCGCCGATCTGGACGACCATTTCCGCCTTGTCTCCGGTCAGCTTGAAGCCGCCGGTGACGTCGAGCAGACCGATCGTGTCGCCGCCGATCCGCGTGGGGCCTTCAACCGAAATCGTGGCGTCGATCAGGCCATCAGCAACCAGCGAACTGCGGCCGCTCAGATTGATCGTACCGCCGTTGATTCTTCCCCCGCCGCTCATGACCACGTTCACGTGCTGCAGGTTGGCCGTGCCGGCGCCGAGCTCCAAAAGGCCGTCGTTTTGCACCGTGATCGGCGAGACTTCTTGATTCGTTGTGCCGGCGTGAGTGGTCGAGGTCAGGCTCGACAAATCAACCTTGCTGCCGGCGCCGATCGCCTCGATCAAGTACAGACCATTGTTGATCGTGGAGACCGCGGGCAGGTCGACTTGGCCGCCATTGGTCGCACGCATTTGGATGCGGGCGTTGCTGAGCAGAACCGGGCTCAGCGCGGTGATCGCCGGGGCGGCGACGCGGCTGCCGGGGCCGTCAGCGAACAGCGTAACGTTCTGGTTATTGGTGGCGCCCTCGTTGCTGAACGTGTTGAGCTTGGGCAGCGAGATCTGGCCGCCGGTGGTCGCTTCGAACGAAGTGTTCGTCACCGACTGCAATTGGTCGAGCCCCAACTGGCTGTTGCCGCCGACGGCCGCAAAGCGTGTTTTTCCGGCCGGCACGGTGGTCAAGGAGGGAAAGTTGATCTCGCTGGCGGCGCCTTCTGCCTGCACGTCAACGGCGCCTCCGCCGAAGGTCTTCAGACCGTCGAGATCGATGCGACCTCCCAACCTCGCTTGAATCGAGATCTGGGAACTCTGCGTCATGGTGCCGGTCATCGTGGTGAGGGCCGGCAGATGCAACCGGCTCGCGGCATTCTCAGCTTCGAGCCTGACCTGGCGATTATTGGTCGTGGTGTCTTGGATCAAGGAGGTGAGGGCCGGCAGTTCCAATTGTCCGCCCATGCGTGCGGCCAGGCTCGTCCCGCGAATGGAGTTCAACTTTGGCGCGTCGATTTCTGCCGGAGCGCCGATGGCCTCGATGCGGGTAATGCCGTCGAGCGCGCCCGACGCGATCGATTGGAGCTGCGGAAGGGCGATCGTGCCGCGTTCGGCGATCACGGCAAAGCGACCGCTGCCAAGCGAGGCGAGCTGGCTCAACTCGGTTTTGCCGCCGAAGCTAGCGCGAATCGAAAGCTCGGAGTTCTGAGTATCGCTGCTCGTTAGCTGCGTGATCGCCGGCGCCTGCACCAAGCTGCCAGCGCCCGTGGCGTTGAACTGGGCCTGGGAGTTCGTGGCCGCCATGTCTCGATTGAATTGAGTAAGCGCCGGCAGCAACACCTGGCCGCCATCGGTCGCGAAGAAGCTGGTTTCGAAGACATTCTGCAGCGCCGGCAATTTGAGGGCAGCGTCGGTTCCCTTGGCTTCGAAGGAAACTCTGCCGTCGGCCGTCGTCTTGAGTGCGGTGAGATCGATTTCCCCGTCGTCGGCCACAAAGGTGAACCGCCCGCTCGTGAGCGAGGCAACGCTCGACAAGTTCACGCGCCCACGCTTGAGGCCTTCGACAATGACCTGAGAGTTCTGCGTTTTCGAACTCGTCATTTGCGTGATGCCAGCGAGGTCGACCTTGCCGTTCAGTCCGTGGGCTTGGATATTCGTCGACTTGTTGTTTTCTTCCGTGCTGTGGGTATACGACGTGATCAGCGGCGCGGAAATCTGTGCGCCTTCGCGAGCGGTCCAGCTCGCGCTGTTGGCCGTTTTGAGCGCGCCGATGTCGAGTTGGCTGTCGGCGCCGATCGCCTCGAAAGTCGTTCGTCCCTTGGTGATGTCGGTCAGGGCGGGGAAGGAGACCTTGCCATGATCCGCAGTAAAGCGAAACAGACCGTCGTTGATCTTGGTCGCCTCGGGGGCTTGCACCGAGCCACCGGCGGTCGCGCGGAATTCAACCAGCGAGTTGTTGGCGTTCGAGCCGGTGAGCTGCGAAAGGTCGGGGAGCGAGAGCGACGATTTCGCGCCTTCGGCGAGGAAGGTGCGCGTTCGGCTCGGGTCTTCCGTTGCGTTGGAGTAGGCCGTGAGCGGAGCGACGAGTTGCCCGCCATTGCGCGCGGCGAAGTTCGACTTGTCGGCCGAGGTGAGCGCGGGAATCAGCAGCGAGCTGCCCGTCCCACTGGACTCGAAGTTGACCGTGCCGCCGGTGACGGTCGTCAGCGCCGTCAGATCCACAATGCCGCCGTTGACGGCTTCGAACGTGTAGGCGGACTGCTGTAGGCCGCTGCCGGCGATCGTCTTGGTGCCTGACAGGTCGATCAAGCTGTCGATGCCCTCCGAGGTGACTCGGGCAGCGGTCGTGAACGCCGGATCGATGTGCGAGATGATGTTATCTTGATCCAAGACGATCTTGGCCCCCTGCGAGGCAGACAAACTGGCGGCGCGAAGGGTAGCCACGCCAGCGCCGGTAAACTGCACGCCGGGACCGGCAACGTTGATCTTGCCGCCATTGGGTAGCTCGGAAACGCCCAGCACTGTGAGCGTTCCGGCGCCGGAAAGATTGAGCGTCTCGGCCAACTTGAGCGAGCCGATGTTCGGCACGGGCGCCGTGATGTTGACGTTGATGTTGCCGGGGGAAATGTTGTCGATGATCGCCAGGTCGCCTGCGCCCGGCAGCACCGGATTGCTGGTCCAGTTCGAAGTGTCCGTCCAAGTGCCGCCGCTGCCTGCAAGCCAGTTCACGTTCGCGGCATGGACCAGACCGTAACGCGCTCCCACTAAGCTGAGCGCGAGAACGACGATGAGAGAGATCCGGGTGCGCATCTTCGAAGAATCCTTGGCGATGGCAGATGACGTAGAGAGCGGGCGAGTCCGTTGCCCCAGTCCGATCGCCGCGCAGGCGACGGCGAACGCGCGGCCATCCTAGTGGGGGAGCGGCGCGTTCGGCAAGCGCCTTCGCCTCTCGAGAGGGGAATCGCTGTTGCTGTGCAATTCGTGAGCGCAGCAATGGTTGCGGCAACAGGGATCGTGAGGAACAAAGTTTGGCTGCATGAAAGAATGGTGCGTCTGCGCTTCGCTTGACTCACCCTACCGGCTGTTGCGCTAGCTCTGCCGCGGGAAGTCGGCCGGCCCCTGAAAGATCTGCCGCACCTCGACCTCACCGACCCAACCGGGCACGAGATCGGCGAACTGCTGCATGAGCCACTCGCCGGCCTCGATCGCCGCTGCAGGCGACGGCAACTCCATGAGCGCAAAGCCGCCGACCACTTCTTTACTCTCAGTGAACGGGCCATCGACCACCGTCAACTTGCCGCCGGCGGTGCGCACTCGCTTGCCTAGCACGCTGGGGGCAAGTCCGCCCGTTTCGATCAGCGTGCCGGCCTTGACCGCCTCTTCGCCATGCTTGGCCATCGCCTCGACGAGCGCCGGCGGAGGCGGGTCGTTGGTTTCACAAGACTTGACGAGCATGAGGAAGCGCATTGTGGACCTTCGGGGAGGGAGGGAGGGAAACGTGGAAGACGGACTATGCCTGGGGCCGGCAAAACCGCGGAGAGTGTAGCCCGCGCGCGACGGCCCACCAACACGACGAAGCAAACCGGTCGGTTTCGACATCGATTCCCGCACGTGTCCCCGCGCTGGACTTTCGCCCCCCCGCGGGTTAAACAAGAAGTCGGTCGCTTGGTCGGAAAACCCCGCGACCGCTAGTCCCACCTCGAGCCGCCTGCGCCATTCCCTTCGCCGGGGACGGTGAGGGCATTCCCCCACCCTACATCCCGAGAGCCGCGAGCCCATGGGCCTCCACGCATCCAGTCGCCGCGAATTCTTGAAGACGGCCGGCGCCGCCGTCTCGATTCCCTACATCATCACCTCGGCCGCCTTGGGCAACGCCGACCGTGCCCCGGCGAGCGAGCGCATCGTTCTGGGGGGCATCGGCATCGGCAACATGGGCGAGGGCGATCAGAAAGCCTTCCTGAGCCGCGGCGACGTGCAGTACGTGGCCGTGAGCGATGTCCGCAAGAAAGTGCGCGGGGAAGCCAAGAAGAGGGCTGACGAGAAGAACGGCAACGCCGACTGCCAAGAATATGGCGACTTCCGCGACCTCTTGGCCCGCAACGACATCGACGCGGTTCACATCGCCACGCCGGACCACTGGCACGCGATCATGGTGATCGAGGCCTGCCGGGCGGGCAAAGACGTGTACTGCCAGAAGCCGGAATCGCGCACCCTGCGTGAAGGGCCGATGATGGTCGACGCGGCCCGCCGCTACCAGCGCGTCGTGTCCGGCGGCAGCCAGCGCGTGCTCGAAGACTATCGGCCTCAAGTCGATTCGTGTTGGAGCGGCGAACTCGGTCCGATCAAGGCGATCAATGTCGAGGTGGGCCCCCCCTCGCAACTCTGCAATTTGCCGGCCGAGGCGGTGCCTGATGACATGGACTGGGAGATGTGGCTCGGCCCAGCGCCTTGGGCCCCCTACAACTCGAAGCGTTGCGACGGCAACTATGGAACGAGCGGCGGAAGCTGGCGCTCCTACCTCGACTATTCAGGCGGTCACATGACCGACTGGGGCGCGCACCACTTGGGCGGCGCGACCTTTGCGGTCGATGTGCGCGAGTTGCAGCCGGAGGAGGTCACCCTGCACAACGAGGGCGGCAAGAAGCACCTCACCTTCCGCTATCCCAACGGCATCTTGATCCATTGCAACAAGCCGGGTTGGAAGCATTTGCAGATCGAAGGCACGCCGGGCGAGAAGCGCGAAGCCAAGCCGGTGCCGCAATACAAGGGCCAAGGGGGCATCTACGGCGACTTCATCGAGTGTGTGAAGACCCGTGAGAAGCCGTTCCGCGACATTGAGTTGGGCCTCAATACGATCACCGTTGCCCACCTGGGCACGATCGCCTTGGAGCTCGATCGCTCGCTCAAGTGGGATGCGGCCAAGCAGGAGTTCGTGGGCGACGCCGAGGCCAATCGCCTCCGCGATCGTGCTCGCCGCGAACCCTGGCAACTGTAGATCCTGAGCGGTTCAGCTCCCTCTCCGACCAACTCATCGCACAAGGAACTTTTCCGTGTTGGATCAAGCCTTTGAAGCTCTGAAGACCTACGACTGGGGCGTCGACCCCAAGGTACTGGCCCCGATCGACGAGGCCGTCATCTCGACGCATGGCAACGCCGGCGCTCGCGAGCAACTCGAGCTGCGGCTGGCCGAGGTGCTCAAGAACGGCTCGAGCCGCGACGCCAAGGACTATGTGTGCCGGAAGCTGCTGATCATCGGCACCGCGGCCTCGGTGCCGGCCTTGGCAGCTCTGCTGCCGCAGGCCGAGACCTCGCATATGGCCCGCTATGCCCTGCAGGGCATCCCGGCCCCCGAGGCGGCCGAAGCGCTGCGCACGGCGCTGGGCAAGGTGGATGCACCGCTCAAGATCGGCATGGTCGCCTCGCTCGGCGCTCGCGCCGATGCCGACAGCGTGTCGTCGCTCGGCGCAATTCTCTCGGGCAACGATGAAAAGCTGGCTGCCGCGGCCGCCATCGCGTTGGGCGAAATCGGCACCGCCGAAGCCGCCAAGGCGCTGTCGCAGGTCAAGCCGACCGGTCCCGAGGTCAACCGCGCTGCAACCGACGCCTCGCTCGTGTGCGCTGAAGCCTTGCTGGCCGACGGCAACAAGGCCGAGGCCCTGGCCGTCTATAAGTCGCTGGTCGGCGAGAACCAGCCGAAGCATGTGCGGCTGGCTGCCACCAAGGGCATGCTGGCCTGTGCGGCCGCCAAGTAACCGTGGCCTAGCCTTTTAGAGACTGTTTCTGGGGACGCCACCGGCGACAGCCGGTGGCGTTTCTCTTTTGCATCCTTGATTTTTGCCGGAGGTCGGCGTGCGTAGCGCGAGTGCCTGGGGTCGTGGCTTGTTGGCTTCGTTGGTTCTGTTGGCCGTCGCCTCGACGCCGCTAATTGCGCAAGACGATAGCGCCGCGCTAGTGCCTTTGATCCTCGATCTGCTGCAGGAGAAGGACAAGGATCTGCAGGCACTCGGGCTGGAGCAAATCCGCACGGAAGCGAAGGGCGAGGCCGCGACTAAGGCCTTCGCCGCTGCACTGCCCAAGCTTTCGCCCGCCACGCAGGCTGCCTTGGCCCGGGCCTTGGCCGACCGTGGCGACGCCACCGCGCGCCCGGCGCTGCTCGAGTTGCTGGCATCGTCCGACGAGGCGGTGCGTGTCGCCGCGATCGATGCCCTTACGCTTCTGGGGCAGGCCGACGATGTGCCGAAGCTCGCCCCGTTTTTGGCCTCGAAATCGCAGGCCGAGGCGACGGCTGCCCGCGGATCGCTGAGCCGGCTGGCGGGCGACGCTGTGTCCGCGCAGCTAGCGGCGATGCTCGAGTCGGCCGATCCTGGCATTAAGGTGGCGCTGGTCGAGATCCTTGCCACTCGCCGGGCTGCCGCCGAGGTGGGTGCGCTGACGCCGCTGCTGAAGAACGTCGATCCCAAGCCCCGCGCCGCCACGACCACAGCCCTCGCTCAACTCGCCGGGCCGAGCGAGGTCGCCGTGCTGGTCGAGGCCCTGCTCGCGGCGCCTGCCGGCGCCGAGCACGACGCGCTCGAGCGGGCCGTCGCACAAGCCTGCAGCCGCGGCCAGGGAGAAAAAGCCTTGCCACTCTTGGCAGTTTTCAAGACGGCAGCCCCAGAACAGCAACTCGAACTGTTGCCGGCCCTTGGCCGCGTGGGTGGCCCGCAGGTCCTCGAACTGGTCGAGGCCGCCATCGCCGATCCGAAGCAGCGC
>JAESFN010001285.1_pt1 | contig 11766 bp, 7 predicted proteins | sample 9269411 | NCBI WGS metagenome assembly JAESFN01 (sample SAMN14505399, study PRJNA617100) | algae metagenome | isolation source: Iphinoe sp. HA4291-MV1 and co-occurring heterotrophs from trail next to... | place: USA: Maunawili Falls, Hawaii | collected 2009-07-25
CCTGTTTCGCTGTCTCAGCGACCGTCGCTTGCTGGGCCCTTTCTGTCTCGGCGATTTGCAGGGCGGACTGGGCGAGGGGCACCGCTTCGCCGGCGCGGCGCACTTCGTCGCGAGCGTCCTCCGCGGCGCGGGCGGCCTCTTTCTGAACTGTTTGCGCGGCTGCTTCCGCCTTGGCGGCTTCTTCAAGAGTCTTGACGGCGGCAGTGGCCGCATCGCCTCCAGCCTTGTCGGCGGCTTCCTTGGCGGCCTTGGCCTGCGCGTGGGCGGCCGCCTTCTCGGCGAGTGTTTTATCGGCCGCAACGAGCGCCTCCGCAGTCTTCTTCTCCGCTTCTTGTCGCGTTGTCAGGTCTTTGGTCGCTTGCTCGGCGGTCGCCTTGCGGCGATCGGCGCGGCCGCTGAGCGCGGCAAGCAACCGATCGGCCAACTCCGCGCGGCGTGCGAGTTCGGTGTCGCGCTCGAGCGCGGCGAGCGGCTCGTCGCGATCCGGGGCCCAAAGTTGAGCCTTGCCGGCCGACGTGGCCGTGGCGACACGCGTTCCATCGCCGCGGGCGGCGACGGCCGTGACTTCGCCTTCATGCTTCCACTGACGAACTTGCTGTCCCGAGGTTAGATCCCACAACCGCGCAAGCCCATCGGCCCCAGCGATTACCAGTTGATTGGGACCTGCGGCGGCCAGCGCGTGTACCTTGGCGCTGCAGTCGAACTCGCGTGGGGACTGCGTGGCCAGTTCAGCCAGATTCGCCGGCAGAGTCCACACACGAATCTTGCCGTCGTCGCCGGCGGCAGCCAACTGCTGGCCGTTCGCGACAAGCGCCAGCGCTTTGAGCGGCGTCTTGGCGTCGACTTGTGCGATGAGCGATCCGTCAGCCGGGTTCCAAACACGCACGCTGCCGTCTCGATGCGAAGTAAAAGCGAGGTTCCCGTCGGCAGAGAATTGCGCTGAGGAAATCTCGTCGTTCGAGCCAGCGAGTTCGGCAACGGTTCCGCCTTCGGGCAGACTCACAATCTTGGCGACGGACTTGCCGGCGTCGTCGCCAGCAATGAGCGCGCGCTCGCCGTTTAGCGAAACCGCCAGCGCCGTTGGTTTGAGCGCCAAGCTGCCCAAGTCCTTGGTGTCGAAGCTCGGCTTACGCTGCCAGAGCCGCACGGTCCGGTAGCCGCCAGTTGCCAGCGTGCGTCCCGTCGGGTCGAAGGCCAATGACTGCACCAGATCGACATCGGATGCTCCGCCTGTAGGCGCGACGCCTGCGGCCGTGAGCGCCGGATCGACGAGCCGCGTCACCAATTGCCCGGTGCCCAGGTGATAGACGTAAACCTGATTGCCGCGGCTGCAAGCGGCGTATTGCCCATCAGGCGAGATGGCGACCGCGAGCAATGGCTGATAGGCGGTGGGAAACGCTTGCCAGGCGATCGATTCGGCCTGCTTGGCGGGATCGCCGGCACGCGCCCCTTGGTCGATCCAGAGAGCGAGCAGCCCCAACTCCTCGGCAGTAAGCGGTGTCGCGCCCACATCGTTGTCGGGCGGGGGCATCAGCGGCTCGACTTGGTGCGCGGCCACCTTGAGCACCAAGCTCTCGGCCGACTTGCCGGCAACCGCGGCCGGGCCGTTGCCGCCTCCTTTGAGAAGCGCCTCGACGGACTCGAGCACCAAGTCGCCTTCCGCTGCGCTCGAGCTATGGCAAGCCAGGCACTTAGCCGCCAGGATCGGCGCAATGTCGCGACTGAAGTCGACCGGCTCGGCGCGTTCGATCTTCGCGATCTCGAGTGGCTGGATCTCGTCTTCGGCGCGTGCGTGCGGCAACCCGATCAGGCACGCGACCAGGCCAGCACAACGAATCCAAGAGCGTCTAAGCACGCAGGCTCTCGACTTTCATGAAAGGGCGTTCGGAGAACGCGCGATGAAGTGGCAGCCCGCTCACGGCTTCGCGGCGGCCGGCTCGAACACCAGCCAAACCGGCCGCTGGGCCTCGAGCGTCTTGTCGCCTTGCTTGACGCTTGCCCGCAGTTCGTAACGTTGCGAGCCGAGCGGCGTTTCCGCGGTGGGAGCAATGGCCAAGCGAACTGCGCTCTGGTCGCCGGGCACCTGAGCCTTCGCGGTCGGCAGCCCGGTCACGCCTTCGGGTGGAACGAGCGACACCTCGACGGCGTCGGCAAACCCAGGCAAGCGGACGAGCGACACTTCGAACTCGGCCTGCCCGCCGCTGGGAACACTCACCCGGCGAGCACACCCAAGCTTCACCGGCGCGGAGAGCAACCGCAGCCGTGGCGCGGCCACCGCGGCGGCGACCTTCACGTTCTGTGGCTTCGCGGCCTCGGCCAGTTGGTTCGCTTGCTGCTCGGCAGCGCCGCGGGCTTCGGTCGCGGCCTGCAGCATCGCCGCGGCGCTCGCGGCGGCTTGATCGGCCTGGGCCTTTGCTTGGGTCGCCGCGTCGGCTTGCTTTTGGGCATCGGCAACTTGCGACGACACGGCCTGCTGGGCTTGCGAAGCCGCCTCGGCGGCGGCCTTGGCGTCGGCGGCATGCTGAGCGACGGCGGCGAGCACTTCGGCGGCAGCCTTTGCCTTGGCGGTCGCTTCGTCGGCAGCAGCGGCCGCAGCGACACGAGCTTCCTCGGCCGTGGCGAGTTTTGCGGCTAGCTCCTTCGCATGCGCCTCGGAGGCGGTCTGTCGTTCGACGACCGCGGCTAATTGCTGCGCTGCAGTAGTCGCGGCTGTGGTAGCAGCCGTTTGGGCTTCGGTTTGTTTTTGTGAAGCCGTCGTGAGCTCGGCAACCTTGGCGTCGAGCCGGGTCTTGCGGTCCGCGGCAGCCTTAGCGGCCTCGGGATTGCGCGAGTATGACGCGTCAGCCACGGCGGCCAGCACCAGATTGAACTCGCCGACGGTCGCTTCGGGCTTGGCCTTGAGCACGAGCGTGCCTTCCGCCTGATCCGCCGCTACGGTCACCGGCTCCGCTTCGATGTTGGGCGGGAGCCGTTGCGCAGAGACGACCACGTTGCCCTTGAACTCGCCACGGCGTTCGATCACAAACGGCACCGAGGCCTGCCCGCCGGGAGCGAGCTCGGCGCTCGGGCCCTTGGGCGTGGCCACGAAGGGAGCTGTCTCGTTGCCGGAGACCGACACATAGAGGGCCGAAGTCAAGCGCGCTTCGGCGGGCGGCGCTGTGCCGTCGTTCGGGCGGCAAGACCACACGAGCGTCGCCTTGCGGGCATTGCGGGTCACTTCGCTATCGCCGATGCGGGCACGGCCGATCACCTCGACCGGACCCGACCAAGCCGCCGCGCCTGGCTTTGCCGAGAGCACGATGGTGGCCGTGTTCTGTCCCGCGGCAACGATCGCCGGCTCCGCGCGAACTCCGGCCGGCAGGCCTTCGACCGAGAGTTCGATCGGGCCATCGAAGCCGTCGCGGCGTTCGACGAGCACCTGCAGGGCATCGGAGCCGCCGGAACGCACCAGGGGCTGCCACACGTCGGCCGTGGTGTTGTTGTCGCGCGGATCAGGGCGCACGCGGGCAGCCTTGGCCACGAGCGCGAAGTCGGGCGCTTCGTGATGGATCGAGAGCCAATAGACGCTACGCGGATCATTCGACGCGGCGCGGTCCTGCACCGTGACGACGTACGTGCCGTCGGCCGGCGCTGCAAAGCGTGCCTGAGCGTCGACGGAGCCGGCGGGAAATTCGCGGCCACCGGGGCGTTCCGGCAGATCATCGGCCTCGAGCACGTCGCTGAGTTGGCGATTGCCTTGCTCGTCGACCTTGAGCGAACGGACGATGAAGTACGGATCGGTCGGGCGGCCCAAGCGATCCGACGCGAGCGACAGCCAATAGACATCGCCGGCCTTGGCGTTGAACTTCAGCCAGTCGCGGTCGCGGGGCCCGCCAAAGCGGCCGGCGAACTCAACGGGCAGCGACAAGGTCTGGGCCGACGCGACGCCGTCGTTCGGTTCTTGCTCTGTGACCACTTCGTTCCGCCCCAATGCCAGCGGCAACTGGTTTGAGTCGCCCTTGGGGGACCGCAGCCGATAAGGAAGCAGATCGAGAAACGCCGCCGCCGAGCGCGGCCGCAGCAGGGCAGCCAGCGGATCGGCTGCAGCGCCGACCGGCACGTTGATGGCAACGTCTGTCTTTTCGAGCGGCTGCCCGAAGATCGCGATGCCTTCGGCTGGCTGGCCGCCCGGGAGGTTGCGGCCGTAGAGCGTGTGGTTCTGGCGGCGTCCGGCGAGCGCCACTGGCGGCCACACGAAGTCGAGATACGGGCGGGTCGACGCGGTGAGCCGGTAGAAGTATTCCGGGCCGCCGGCATACACGAAGTCGTGCAGCTTCACGAAGTAGTCGCCGTCGGCCGGAGCCTGCAGGTCGAGCACCAGGTCGTGCCCCGCGGCGTCGCGCAGGGATTGCAGCTCGCGCCCGGCAGAGTCGAACAGCGTCATGGCCGGATCGAGCCGCGAATCGAGGCTCTTGGCCTGACAGCGAACGACGATGCGTTGCCCCTTGCGCGCCGAGATCTTGAACCAATCGACATCGGCCGCGCCGTCGATGCGGCCGCTCAGGCCCGCTTCGAGCGCGGCCGGCGTCGCTTGTTCGCGCTCATTGTTCGGCTCCGCCTCGAGAGTCTCATCTCCCCGCGAGACGACGATCTGGCGTGGGTTCGAAACGCCGTAACGGCCGACTGCCCACACCTCGTACGCCCCCTCAGGCGTGTCTTCGTCGACACTGAGTTCAAAGACGCCCGGCGTGGTGCGCGGGCCATCGTCGAAGGGGCCGGCCGGTTGCTGCTTCGGCTTGGCTGTGAGCCCCGGGTGTGAGAAGCGAAGTTCAGCCACGTCGTCGAGGTCGGCGCCGCCGAGCGCAATGTCGCGCGTCGTGCCGGCTTCGGCCGCGAGCGGGAACACGGTGTGGAGCCGGGCGCCCGGCAACTGGGCCAGCGCCGGCGATGCGGCCGCGGTCAAAACGGAGCCAGCGAGCACCGCGATCAGTGCGGGGCCACGAAGCGACGTAGTTGGCATTGATCTTAGGTGGGTTCGGCGGAGCGAGCGTTGGGAGGCTCGTCGACCGCAGTCGGGCAGGGATGTACACGCCCGCCGCCGCGGCCGTCACTGGCTCGCTCAGCGCACGAACGTCTTCGATCAATCGCTAATGGTTGAACAAGAACTCTTTGGTGTTCACGAGCGCCCACACGATGTCTTCATAGGCCTGCTGGCCGCCAGCCAACTTGTCGACATGAGCCGTGGCCACGGTTTGCTCTTCCGCGGTCGGCAATCGGCCATAGGCGAACTGATAGAGCTCGCGGACCTTGTCGGCCGCAGGACGCTCCTTCGACTGGGCCAGCACCGCGGCGCGGCCGCTGCCGCTCGAGAGCTTGTTCTGCACCTCGTCGGAGTTGAGCAGATGTAAACTCTGCGCCAGGTTGGCCTCGTTCGAGCGTTCGCACTCGCAGGCCGTGGCCCCTTCCGGCCGGCCGAAGACGGTGAGGAAGTAGGAGTCTTGGTTCGCGGCTGGAAGTTGCAAGGCACGCGTGCCGGCAGGCATGCCGCCAAAGGCCGTGGCGCCGCCGGTCACCTGATCGAGCGCGTCGAGCAAGACCTCGGCCGGCAAACGCTTGGGATAGTAGCGCGAGTAGCTTTGCTTGTCGGCCTGGTTGAACTCGTTGGGCTCGGAGCTCAAGGCATAGGTTTGCGAAGTGCAAATCGTGCGGACCAGGTCCTTGAGGTCGAATTTATGCTCGACGAAGTGCTTGGCCAGCGCGTCGATCAACTCCGGATTGGTCGCCGGATTCGTTACCCGCATGTCGTCTTCGGGTTCTACGAGAGCCCGGCCGAAAAAGTGCTTCCAGTAGCGATTGACGAGCGCCGGAGCGAAGAACGGGTTTTCTGGTTTGGCGAGCCAGTCGGCCAAGGCTTGCCGGGGATCTTCGTCGCTGGCGAGTTCGAGCGGCGCGCCGTCGAGCGGGGCCGGCTTGATCGCTTTGCCCGTCTTCGGATGCGTGGCGGCGGCCTCGCCCTTCTGATGAACGATCCGTTCCTCGCCGGGGCGCGAGCCAGGCTTTCTGCCTACGCGCGAGAAGAAGGCCGCCAGCCCGTAGTAGTCTTGCTGGCTCCACTTCTCGAATGGGTGGTGATGGCAGCGGGCGCACTGCAGCCGCATGCCGAGGAACAACTGAGCCGCGTCTTCCACCTGCTCGTGCGACTCGCGCACCTGCCGGTACCAAACGACCGGTGGGTTCGAGGTCGCCTCACCGGAGGAAGCGAGCAACTCGCCGACGAATTGATCGAACGGCTTGTTGTGATACAAGCTGTCGCGAATCCAGCCATGCAGGGCGATCGAGCCGCGCTTGAAGTTGTCGTCCTGGCGACGATTGCGAAGCACCGCGTTCCACTTGGCCGCGAAGAAGTCGGCATATTCGCCTGAGTCGAGCAAGCGGTCGATCAGTCGATCGCGCTTGTCGGCAGCGCCGTCGTCGACGAACGTCTGCACTTCGGCCGGCGTCGGCAGGCGGCCGCAAACGTCGAGGAATGCGCGACGGACGAAGGTGGCGTCGTCGCAGACAGGCGACGGCGGCAGGCCGAGCTTCTTCAACCGGCCAAAGACCAGGTCGTCGATGAAGTTCTTCGAGGCCGGCAGGTTCTCGACCGGGGCCCCCAGCGGCACGCTCGCGCGGAACACGGCGACCTTGCCTTGGTAGCGGGCCATGATCGCCGCGCCGCCGGTTTGCGAGCCGGTTTTCACCAGGCCGGTGGCGCTGCATTCGGCCAATTCGGCGTCGTTCGATTCGAACTGCACCGAGCCGGTCACGTCTTCCGTCGAGCCATCGCTATAGTGCGCGACGACGGTGAGCTGCTGATGGGCGTTCTTCTGCATCGTCCGCTCGAGCGGAAAGACCTCGATCCGCGACAGCGTGGGGTCGTCGGCCTTGCCGTAGGGCATGCCTTGGGCGACCCAGCGCCGCAGCAGCGCATAGGAAGTAGTGTCTTTCACCAGCCGCGGGCCGCCGCCGTGGGGGACGACGCCGGCGCCTTTGGTCAGCAGCAGGCTGCGGTCGGGGGCGGCCGGAAACAGCCGGCGGCCGCGGCCTTCTTTGACCAGGTGTTCGTAGTCCTCGGTCGGCTCGAACCCGAGCAGCGACAGCTTGAACCCGTTCTGGCCGCTCGCCTTGCCGTGGCAGCCGCCTCCGTTGCAGCCCAACTTGGTGAAGATGGGCACGATTTGATTCGGGAAGTTGATCTGCAACTCGTGGGCAATGTGCGAGACCGTGAGCTTCGACTCGGCCGAAAGGCCCTGGGGGCCAACGACTCGCACCGTCACGTCGCCTTCGCGGAGCGGCTTGACCAGGCCGGTGGGGGAAATCTCGACTACGTCGAGCGGTTCCGCCAGGTACTGCACCTCGCCGGTCAGATCGCGCTCTTCGCCCCCGGCGTTGCGGCCGGTGACGACGAGTTGCTGGCGCGCGTCGCTGCCACGCAGCGCCGGAATCGAGTTTGCGGTGAGCCCTGTATCGATGCGCAGCTCGACCAGGTCCGCGGCCGGGTTAGGGCTGGCCGGCGGCGTGGCGGGAACTGCGGATAGATTGGGTGTCGTCGAAGCGACCGAGGGGTCCGCGGCGCGCACTCTATCGGCCAACAGCAACGCTGCCAAGCACAAGCCAACGACAAAGCGAGGCATGGGCGATTCCCTCCAGGCGGGTGGTTCAATCCCTTGGAACTGCCCCAACTGCAGCCGCTTCCGCCGGCAACGGCCTTCAGGGGATGAAGGTCTCGCACGGTCGGCTCCATGCAGAGGTCCTCAGGCCAGGTGGGTTGCCTGAGCGAACTCGACGGCGGACTGCAACGCATCAATCAGCTTTGATTATTACAGGTCGCCGCGCGAGCTGCAAGGAAGTTGCCGGCGGGGTGCTAGCAGCGGGCGGGGCGAGGTTTTTTAGGCGGGCGAACCGGGCAGTGAGCGACGGTGTCGCTCCCTTGGCGACTGCCGCGCAAATTGCTGAGTTCCAAATGGCCGAGATCCTTGCAGCGCCGCCCAACCGGCGAGCGGGGGACGAAAGTCCCCCGAGTCTCCTCAAACATTTCGACACGAGCATCTCGGCCGAGACCAAACATCTCGCGGGGGATTACCACATCTCGCAGCACGTTGTTTTCTGCGGCCAGACCGGCCTTTCCTCAAAAACGCAAATTGGGTATTCTTTGCCGATCAGTTGGCCACCTGCTGCTTGCATCGCGGGCCCAAGGGGCGGCTGATTCTCTTGTTTGGCGAGCGTCGAAATCGTCGACGCAGTTCGCCCTCGAAGGCGCCGTAGCCAAGTGGCTAAGGCAGCGGATTGCAAATCCGCCACCGTGGGTTCGACTCCCACCGGCGCCTCTTATTTCTCAGCCTCAGCATATCGCACGCTGGCGTTCGTTTGCTTGCCGGAAGTGCTGCTGGTGTGGGGTGAGTCGACGCCGGCTTTCGTTGCTCCCGCTCGCCCACGGTTAATGCTGCGACCTGGCGATTCGCGCGGCCTAGGATGAGGGCTCGGTGCGAGAGAACCCTCGAATCAGCACATTACCTGTTTGCCGCAGGGCGATTGCTGGCCACGCTGATTCAGCACAAGACCCGATAACCTGTGCTGGTCGGCATCCACGACTCAAAGTCGCCCTGTCGCAGGCGTGCGTAGGCTAGAAAACGCTCATCTGGTGGGGTTGTGGCTTGCGACACGTCGCGACCGAGCTCGGGGGGACATCGTGAAAGCGGCTCAACAGGCTACGGCTGCGTCCGCCCTGGGCACAGTCAGGGCCGGAGGTGACGACAGCGCATTTCCTCAGCCCGCGCATCGTGCAAGCGAATTGGCCGATGCCGGCTGAATTGTAGCCTCGACCTTGTTCTCCAACCGGTCGGCAGTACCCTGGTGCTCCGGCCGGCTGGTGGTTTCAATTTGAACGGAGAAGATCGTCGACATCGATGCCGTCAATCCCTGAGTCGTCTACTGGGGCGACGGCTTGCGTTTTCGGCTCTTTCATCTTCACCACATCAACCCAGACACGACCGTTGATGCGATAGAGCGTCCCGTTCGTCGTGTCGAGGAGCAGGTCGTTGCCGAATGGCACGTAACGGCCGACTGGCTGCGGAGCGTTCTTCTCAACACGCGGTTCACTGCTGCCGGCGTCGTAGAAGTGCCCTTTCCACCAAGACGGACGTTCGCCCTCGGTAAATCCGGGATGCGCCTCTGAGTCAATCAGACCTAGCGCACGCTTGCGTTCGAGAAGTTGCGCAGGTACGGCCACATTAGCGGACGGAACGTAAAGCCACCCTTCGGTAGATGGTTGCCCGTCGATGGAATTCGGAACACGCTTCTCAGTGGCGGCTTCGGCGGAACGCTTAGGCTTCGTAATGGAGTGCCCAATGATTGCCCTGTGCCCTTGGGATAGTCCCGGCGCATCCTTGTCGCTGGAAGCCGGCGGTTCCAGATCGTCTGCCGGCTCTGGAACGACAGGCTGCTGCCCGACCACATACCCACCGAACAGGGCGACCACGGCTGCAAGGGCGACGTACCGCATGTTTCTTCTCCTGACGTGAGGGACCGCTGCGCTATACGTCGCCTGGCGAAGGATTGTTCAGCCTGCGTCTTACGAAAAGGACCGCCTACCAAAAAAAACTGGCGGCACATCCGCACTCGCCCAAGCGGCCGTTGCTTCCATCCCAACTTCCGCCGAAGAAAAATTGTGCGCGCGAGTGCGCAGGTCGAACACCGCGTTCCTGGCCGCTGTCGCTCGCAGGCAATACGGGTCGGTCGGACGATAGCCGACGACCTTAAGCCTTGCGGCGGGCCTGACCATATGTGAGCGGCAACATGAACCACCTCCGTGGCTGAACTGTGGCCGGCAAACCGGTTCTCGCATACAGAGAGTAACCCACCACGCCATCCAAGAGGGATTTCGCATCCCGCCTCCTAGCCGCCCGTCTCCCGCATTCCCACGCCAGACGGGCGCTACTTCGCGTTCCCCGCTGCCTAACGGCTCTGCACGTCGAAGTAGACGGCCACGGCGCCGAAGGTGACCACGGCCAGCAGGAGCAACGTAGCCAGGACGGTATCGCGGACGATTGGTTTCATGCCGACCATCCTATAGCAGTTCGTTACGGCTGGGCCTGCGATTGAGCGGCCGCCTTCATGGGCGGCGCGGGGACGGGTGGCGCCTGCCGCGAGCGATACGCCACAACTGCGATCGCGATCATCAGGGCGAGACCAACCAGGACGGCGGCCAAGGTTCTCATAACGGATCGCAGCTCTCTTGAAGGGCAAGATTCGTTAGGGAGCGATCGGAGGCGCGGGTTCGACTTCCGCCAGTGTTTGCGGCGCCACTTTGACCGGCGGTGGGGCGATGCGCGGCTTCATCGTCAGGGTGTACCACATGAGGCCAAAGGCGATCAGCAGAGCAATGCAAGCGAGGGGAGTGGCCACGGCGGTTTTCATGTCAGTTCGCTCTTCCGGTTGGCAGGGACTATTTCCAACCATGATTCGCCGGGCGAGACGCCATATTGGCCGCCAGGGATTACACCGGGCCGCGGCCAGACGGCTCTAGAGTTGGGTCGGTGGCTGAGAGAGCGTTAGGGGGCATCCTGGCGAGCCGCTTTCTTACGCTCGTCGCGCCAAAGAGCGACGAGGGCTGATGCCAGGCAAGAACCAAGGAAGATTGCTGGTAACCCAAGCAACGTGAAGAGCCCTGGAGTAAGGGAATCCCCAGCGTAACCCACCCAGACAATGGTTCCCACGAACCCGACCGCAGTCGTGGCGAAGGGAAAGGCGATGTGGGCGGCGCGGGGCGAGATTCGCATGCCTGCCATCCTAGCAGCCGACCGGGCAAAAGAGGCCGGGCGCCTACGCGGCCGCGGCCAGCACCACGTAGAAGCCCCACCACGCCAGGCCGGCCGTCGCGGCCAAAGCGGCCGACACCAGACCGCTGCCCACATGGCCCGGCCAGCCGGTGAGTTGATGCGGCTGAGCAACTGCCGGCCGGCGCGCGAGCCGAACGCGCCAACTTGGAATCGACCAAGCACAGCAAATTGCCGTCAAGCTCACGGCCAGTAGCGCGAGCAGCGCGATCGTCAGATTAACCCGTTCAGGCGAGAGCATGGAACGAAGCTCCTGGAAGGCCCCGCGACACGTATTCTAGGCTCGCGGTAGAATCGCAGCCAGGAACCGGAAGCTGGCGTTTCGCCACTCTCAACTGAAGGTTTCAGAAATGAAAGCGATTCCGACTCAGTGCCCAAAGTGCATGGGCGAGATGAAGCAAGGCTTCCTCGTTGACAAGCGGGGAGGCTTCTCTCGCGAAGTCAGTGAATGGGCGGAAGGGGCGCCGGAGCAAAGCTTCTTCGGCGCGAGCGCTCCGTCAGAGAAGCGAATCCCGGTCGGAACCTTTCGTTGTGCGAAGTGCGGCTTTCTGGAGTCGTATGCGCTTCCCGAGTTTGCTGCCCAATAGCGCACGTTGAGCGGCGGCGGCCAGGCCCAGGCCGGCCAGGGAATTAGGGCGGGATGTTATCGATCGCTTTCTAGCCGTTTGTTCCATCGCCGCCGCCAAAGATCATGCCAACCAACGCGAGAATTCTCGTAAGGGCAGAAGTGCTTGCAGTTGATCTGTCGTCATGCCGTGAATGGCATAGGTAACTTCCAATTGCTTTAGTACTTGAACGAAGCGACGAAGATTGCCATCTCGCTTTCCCGTAGCCCCCCGCTTCAAAGAGCATCGATCCTCTTCCCCGTAGAGTCGAGATGCAAGTTCAATCAGAGGAGTTGAGACGTTCAGGT
>JAESFN010001286.1_pt1 | contig 11763 bp, 9 predicted proteins | sample 9269411 | NCBI WGS metagenome assembly JAESFN01 (sample SAMN14505399, study PRJNA617100) | algae metagenome | isolation source: Iphinoe sp. HA4291-MV1 and co-occurring heterotrophs from trail next to... | place: USA: Maunawili Falls, Hawaii | collected 2009-07-25
GGTCCATTGGACCAATCCTTAACCAAATGAAATCGGCTATTCGGCCCAAAACCACAAGCCAAAGCGCCGCAATCAGCCACGCTCCCCCTACATCGGTGGGCCAATGCGCCCCGACATAAACACGCGCCATTCCGCAGTCGAGCGCAAGCAACGCGAGGACGATCGTTCCGGCAACCCGGTACCGGCGCGAATCGGCGGTGCGCCAGAGCGCGAGGATCAGCGCACCAAGCAGCAGCGCCGACCCAAACGTGTGACCGCTGGGGAACGAGTAACCGCTCGCGTGCTCGGTGATCCGCACCTCCGCCTCGGTGGGGCGTGGTCGTTCAACGAGCTGTTTGACGATGGTGTTGGTTGAGCGAATCAGTAAGGCTCCGCACAGCAGAACCGCAACGTCCCAGCGCTTTCGCGTGAGCGCAATCAACGCGATAGCTGCACCGATCGTCCCCGAGACCCAGCGATACGCGAGGTCATTGCCGAGGCGAGCCAGGGTCGCCAGCGGCAGCGACTGGATCCAGCGCGAAAAACGCGCTTCGCCTGGCGCGGGACCCGGGTGGGCGACAAAATGCGCTGCTACGGCCACAGCAAAAAGCAGCCCGGTAAACCAGAGAATTGTTAAACCATTCCCACGAAATACCGCTCGCATTTTCGGTTGTGATCCCTCCGCGATAAGATTCCTACGACGATCTTCTTCCTGGCGGTGTCTAGAATCGTTCCGATCGACGCGGCCGATGGCCTAGTCCGGGGGTGATTCATGACATCGGATCGCGAACTCGATGCCGGCGCGGATGCGCCGGTCCAGCAACCTGAAAGCGCTTCTATGAGACGGCGCCACGCAACCGGTACGCGAACCGCCACCGATGAAACAACGACGGTCGCCTCCCAAAACGGCAAGAGCGAGGCAGCGACGGCGGTGGTCGAGGTGTCTCCTCGCTCGGATAATTGGCCGGAATTGTTGCCCGAATTGTTCATCAACCGCGAATTGAGCTGGCTGGAGTTCAACCGCCGCGTGCTCGAAGAAGCTGAGGATCAGGCGCTGCCACTGCTCGAGCGCGTCAAATTCGCGGCGATTTTTGCCTCGAACCTCGATGAGTTTTTCATGATCCGGGTGGCGGGCGTGAAACGCAAGCTCTCCGCCGGGCGGATGGAGCCGGGGCCGGACGGGCGTAATCCGCAGGTGGCGGCGCTGGCGATCCAGGCGGTGACACAGGAGCTGCTCGACCGTCACGCTAGTCTCGTCAAAGCCGAATTGATCCCGGCGCTGGCATCCGAGGGGATCGAGATCGTCGACTGGTCCAAGCTCACCAAAAGCGAGCGCAAGCGACTCGCGGCCCAATTTGAGCAAGACATTTTCCCCGTGCTCACACCGCAGGCGGTCGATAGCGCGCGCCGTTTCCCGCACGTTTCAAACCAGAGTCTCAACCTGCTGGTCGTGCTTCGATCGGCGGCGGTGGGATTCCGGTTTGCACGCGTAAAAGTTCCGGCAGTCTTCCCACGCCTAACCCGCGTGTTGCCGGCAGACGGTGAAGAGGTTGAGGGGGCTCCGCTCCGTTTTGTTTTTCTGGAGCAGGTGATCGCGGCGAATCTCGCGCGACTCTTCCCTGGGAACGAGGTGCTGGAGTCGTATCCATTCCACGTGATTCGTGATTCCGACATCGATCTCGACGAGGACGAGGATGACATTCTCGACCTGATGGTAACGATGAAGGAATTTCTCCAGCAGCGCTCCTTCGGGCAGGTGGTGCAGGTCGTTACCGACCGTGCCATGCCGGATGACGTGCGTGCCTGGCTGGTCGATCAGCTCCACGCCACCGAGCGCGATTCCTACGTGATCGATGGACCGCTCGGCGCGGAAAACATGATGGAGCTCCTCGGCGTCGATCGCCCCGATCTCAAGGATTTGCCCTACTACCCGAAGCACACCGATTTCGCGAGCGTGCTGGGGTTCGAAGCCGATTCGATCGAAGCGGCGGAACTCGACATCTTCGCATTGCTCCGCGAGCGCGATCTGCTGGTGCACCATCCGTATCAGTCGTTCAGCATTTTTGCCGAGTTCCTGCGGCGTGCCTCGCTCGATCGCGATGTCGTGGCGATCAAGCAAACGCTCTACCGCATCGGCAAGGACTCGCCACTGGTGCCCTCGCTGATCGAAGCGCGGGACGACGATACCCAGGTCGCGGTACTGGTCGAGCTGAAGGCGCGGTTTGACGAGGAGAACAACATTTCGCTCGCCCAGCGCCTGGAGCATTCCGGCGTGCACGTTGCTTACGGTGTGCACGGGCTGAAAACGCATTGCAAAGCCACGCTGGTCGTGCGGCGCGAAGCGGGCGGCACCCGCCGCTACGTCCACCTCTCCACCGGCAACTACAATGCCAGCACCGCGAAAATTTACGAAGATCTCGGGCTCTTTACTGCTCGCGAGGATATCGGCAATGATGTCTCCGAGCTCTTCAACGTGCTCACCGGGTTCTCGACGCAATCGGAGTATCGCAAGCTGCTCGTAGCACCGGTGAGTTTACGAGATGAACTGCTCAGGCGAATTCAGCGCGAGATCGAAGCCCACAAAAAGCATGGCAACGGTCGGCTCATTTTCAAGATGAACTCGATCGTCGATAAAGCCACGATTCGAGCGCTCTACGCCGCCTCGCAGGCTGGCGTGCAGATCGACCTCATCATTCGTGGCATCTGCTGCCTCCGCCCCGGGGTGCCAGGCTGGAGCGAGAACATCCGCGTCACCAGCATCGTCGGACGCTTCCTCGAACACAGCCGGATCTACTACTTCGGGCATGGCGGCGCGGAAGAACTGTATCTCGGCAGCGCCGACGCCATGGAGCGGAATCTCGATACCCGCGTGGAAGCAGTCTTCCCGGTCGAGGAAGAATCGATTCGCCGGCATATCGTCGACGATCTTCTCCCCGCGTATCTTCGAGATACGGTGAACGCCCGCGTGCTGCATGAGGATGGATCGTGGAGCACCAAGCGGCCCGGCAAGGGTGAGGAGCCGTTTGATTCGCACGCGTGGATGATGACGATCTATCGTTGACCGGGCTGCCAAAGCGTCCAAAATCCGAGGGGCTCGAGATGCGTGTTGATTATCCGGCGCTGATTCAGGATCAGCTGCGCTTTTACTGGGATGTCTACTTCCGGCCCCGGCTCGACGGGTTGACCGACGATGAATACCTCTGGGAGCCAGTCGAGGGGATGTGGACTCTCCGGCCCCAGGCGGACGGGCTGTTTCAGGTCGAACAGATCATCCCGGAGCCGTCACCGAGTCCGGTGACCACCATCGGGTGGCGGCTAATGCACGTCGCCTCGAATCTCTATTTCCGGTCGAGCGCGTTTTTCAGCGGCGAAGATGTACCATCTGATGTGACGATGTTCGATCCGCGTTTTCAACCGCCGGGTGTGCCTGGAACGGCAAATGAGGGGATCGCGTTTCTCGACGAGGTCTTCGATCGCTGGATGACCAATCTCGCCGGTTTGGATGCTGAGGGCTGGGCGAAACCACTCGGCGCGCTCGGCGGTGCGTACTTCGCGAGCGAGCCGATGGCGGCGCTGGCGATACACATCAATCGCGAGGTCATGCATCACGGCGGCGAGGTGCTGCTGCTCCGCGATCTCTATCACACGCGTCACTCTCCCGGTAAAACAGACTGATGAAGGCACAGGGAACAATCGATGCAGGATGAAGCGATTCGCGGCGATGTCTGGAAGGGGAGCGATCTCGTCGCGACGTACCTCAAGGACGTGCGCGGCGGTGTTCCCTTCGGTGCGGCGCAAATCGAGATCGCGCTGCGCATGGCGAGCGCGTTCACTCCCGCGCCACGGGTGATTCTCGATCTCGGTTGCGGCGATGGAATCGTCGGCGCCGCGGCACGTCAGCTCTGGCCGGATGCTGAGCTGATCCTGCTCGATTTCTCGGCGGCGATGCTCGAATCAGCACGCTCCCGGTTCGCAGCCAATGCGAAGACCTCGCTGATCGAAGCAGATTTCGGCGATCCGGAGTGGGTCAATCGACTGCCGAATCAGCCCGATATCGTGCTCAGTGGGTACGCGATCCATCACCAGGAGGACGATCGCAAACAAGCGCTTTACCGCGAAATCTTCGACGTTCTGAGCCCCGGTGGTTGCTTCATCAACATTGAGCACGTTGCTCCGGCCACGCCGGCAATCTCGGCGCTCAATGACGATCTGTTCGTCAATACCCTGGAAGCGCATCAACGCGCAATCGGTTCGTCGCTTTCGCGTGACGAGATCGCGGCGTCCTTCTACAACCGGCCGGACAAAGCTGCGAACCGTCTATCACCGGTCTGGCAGCAACTCGAATGGCTCCGGGAGATCGGTTTCGTGGATGTCGATTGCGGGTTCAAAGTGTTCGAGCTCGCCGTGTTCGGCGGCCGAAAAGCCTAGACTCTCCGGCCAACCACCATGGTGACGGCTCCGAACAATAGCATCGACCAGCCGATCCACCCTGGTCCGGTATGGTAGGAAACCAACGAAAACCCGAAGATCAGGAAGAAGACCCCGACCGCGACGATTCTCCAGCCTAGTTTCGAGGTCTTCACCGGGTTATTCCCCTCTACGTCCGAGCTGCCGCGCGCGCCCGAAACGCCGTGATGTCGATCGTGGTGGCGCCGATGCGCTCGATCGCGAAGCGATCGTGCGACACCATCAGCACCGCGATATCGGTGGCCAGAATAGCCTCTTCGAGCTGTTCGCGGCTGGGGATATCGAGGTGATTCATCGGCTCGTCCAGCATCAGCAGGTTCGCGCCGCCGATGGCGAGGAGGGCCAACGCCACTCTGGCGCGCTCGCCGTAGGAGAGCGATCCTGCCGGGAGAATCACCTGCTCGGGACCGAGCAAAAATTGGTGAAGGTAGGCGCGAATCTCGTCTTCGTATCCGGCTCTGAGATTGCGCGCTTGCTCCAGCGGCGTTTTCTTGAGATCGACCCCTTCGTGCTCCTGGCTGTACCAGCCGATCCGGAGACCGGGCGAGCGCCAGATTTTACCGGTCGCTGCCTCCATCCGTCCGGCCAGCACGTTGAGCAGCGTCGTTTTCCCCGCGCCGTTTGGCCCGATCAACGCCAGGCGCTGTCCTGCCTCAATCTCGAAATTGACGTGCTCCAGCAGCGGCTGGCCAGCAATATCGACCGAGACATCCTCGGCATTCAGCAGCAAGCTGCCGGTTTCCGGCGCTTCACCGAAGCTCACCGCCATACCCCAGCGTTGTTCCGGTTTCTCAACGCGGTCGGCTGATTCGAGAAATTTCTCCAGCTTGCGCTGCCGCACTACCGCTGTTCGCGCGATCCGACGGGAGCGCCCGCGCTGGTAATCGTTGACCGAGAGCGCCTCGAATCCTGATGCCCGCCCGGCGACATCGCGAATGTCAGCTTCGACCTTCGCAATCATCTGCTGCTGGCGTTCGTATTCCTCACGATGAGCTAGTTCCTCGGCTTCACGCGCCGCCGCGAATGCGGTGTATCCGCCGGCGTAGCGCTTCACCGTGTGGGTGAGATCGTCGATCGCGATCACGGCCGTCCCAACAGCATCGAGCAGCGCGCGATCGTGCGAAACGATCAACGCCGCGCCCCGAAAATTCCGCAGGAATTGCTCCAACCAGGCGATGCCATCGCGATCGAGGTGATTGGTCGGCTCGTCGAGCAGCAGCAAATCGGGATCGGCGGCGATCAACGAGGCGAGCGCGGCGCGCGTTTTCTCACCACCCGACATCTGGGCAAGTGGGCGATCGAACGGAATCTCGCCGACCCCAAAGGCGTGCAAAGCCTCTTCGAGACGAGCGACGGCGACGTAACCGCCACGCTCCTCGAACGCGAGCGCGGCGGCCTCATACGCATCGATCGCGGCCGGAGCATCACTTTCGGAGAGCGCGGCCAACGCTCGGTCGAGCACTCCCTGCGCCGCCAGCAAACCACCGGCGCCATCATCGAGGAGGTCGTTGAGCGTTCCGCCAGCGCGATCGGCAATGCCCTGGCGGAGATAGCCGATGCGCGATCCGGCGGAAACGGACGCGGAGCCGCCATCAGGCGGGCGCAAACCGGCAATCACGGCGAGCATGGTCGATTTCCCCGAGCCATTCGGCCCGATGATTCCGACCCGCTCGCGCGCGTTGACGATAAATGATGCGTGTTCGAAAAGAATTCGGCTGGGGAGCCGCAATGTCAGATTACTGACGGAAAGCATGTGTAAGACGCCTCTGTGTTGCAATCCACCACGCACGGGCGACCGCCGTGGTAGCGAAACAACCAGTCCGGTGCGCCCGGACAGTTATGTGAGGTGGCGTCTTATTCCGTCAAACGTGTCTCCCCTTGCAGCCGCGTAGAAGCGCGACCAGTTAGCCGAAATGTGCGGGGTTATTCCCCGTCTGCGTCGTCGTCCAGCGCTTCGGCCTGAGCCTCGAGCGCTTGAAGGGCAAAGTTATCGATCTCCTGCTGCAACGCATCGCGCAGATTGATGAGATCGACCAGATCGAGCCCAGCGATGACCGATTCCTGCTGATCGCTGTCATCCCGGCTCGCCGGCAGAACGCGGAACTCGACTTCGAACGCCTCGTCGTCGTAGCCGCTGACCGGCGTTTCGTCCATGTAGATGTTGTACGTTTCCATGAACCGAAAACCTTCCAGAGTTGCCCAGGCACTAAACCCGAGCGCGGCTTTCCGCCTTCTGTTCCGCCATGTTGCGGAACGACATTGATCGTATCGCAGATTCGCGATCTGGTCGAGTTTCGAACTACTCCGGTAGCGGATCGAGCGGCCAGATTGGGCGGGTGATGCGCTGGAAGGGGAGGAGGGAGAGATTGCTGGTGGTGAATCCCGGCGTGTCGGCCCGGATGATCGTGCCCGCGATGTGGGCAAAACCACCACGGAAATGCTGCTGCGATTTCAGCGCCACGATGCGGTAGCGCGTGACGTCGATGCCGTGCAGCAGGAAGAGCTCGCTATCGAGCGTTTGCGTCCGCTCGGATCCCACGATGACGTCGACGTTGCCGATCACCAGGCGCGCCATTTTGCCAAGTCGCACGAGTGAGCCCGCGCCCATTGGGTTGGTCAAGCGGAACTGCCCATCGGTGAGTGCCTTCACATAGGCTTCGGTCTCGATCGGAGCGCCGTGCAGGTCATCGGTAAAGCCGCCGAGGCGAACGCGAATTGTTGCCCCCACTCCCGCCTCATGCGCCTGGGCAGCGGTGTCGCGATCCCAGATGAATCCAAACGCAGTGTTCGGCTCGTTCGCCGCCAGGAGCGCGCGCAGCAGGTGCGTGCCGCTTCCGGGAGCCCCGCCACCGGGGTTGTCGGAGACTTCCGCCACCACCACCGGAAGTTCTGTTGCCGCGAGTGCCTGGGCAATGGCCTCGTCGGCTCCGGGAAGCGATTGGCGGAAGCCCTCCAGGTTTTCGAGCACGTATTCGGCGAGATCCTCGGCAGCGCGCTTTGCCAACCCGGCGTCGCTATCGGCGGTGACGAGAATCGAGGTGGCGATGATCGGCACATCGGTGTGTGGGAAGCCATGGGTGAAGTTGGCGTCGAGGATGCCGGGCTTGGTTTCCCACTCGAAACAACGCTCGTTGACCGCCTTGGCGGGGCCGACAAAGGTGGTCGATGGTGGAATGGTTGCGGGGAGGCGGATCAGGTGCATCACCGGATTGATTTCGCCGTTGACCAGCTTCACCGCCAGCTCGACCGCTTCTTCACCGCGATCGTAACCATCGACGTGCGGGTACTGGTGGCAATAGAGGAGGAGGTTGGCGTTGTCGAGCATCGTCTGCGTGGTGTTTCCATGCAGATCGAGGGTAACAACCACCGGCACCTCATTGCCGACGACAGCGCGCAACTCACTCAGCAGCGTGCCTTCGAGATCATCGATACCATCCGCGGTACCGGCGCCGTGGATGGCGAGACAGATGGCATCAACCGCGCCCGCCGCCTGGATGCGCGTGAAGAGCTCATCGCGGATGGTTTCGTAGGCGGAGCGCGAGATCGTGGCGGATGGCTCGGTGGAGGTGGCGAGGGTGGGGTAGAGCTCGACACCGAGGCGATCGGCGGCGGCGATCATGCCGCCCAGCTCGCGGCGCACACCGCGGTTCTGCTCGATGATCTCGTCACCGACCTGCCAATGCCGAAGGCGAAACGCGTCGATTTCGGTGAATCCGGGGCAGAAGGTGTTGGTTTCGTGCGCGAATTCGCCGATCACAAAGCGCATGGGTCCCTCCAGACGAGTGCGGATAAACGATTAGCCAGGTAAGTATCCGATAGTTTCCAGGGCCTCGCTCGGCATGGAATCGAGCGGCCAGATCGGCCGCTGAATACGCTGAAAGTCGAAGCGCTCGAGATCGATCGAGAGCAATCCCGGTGTATCGACCTCAATGATGCGCCCCGCGATCGGCTCGAAGGCGGCGCGGAAATGCACCGACGATTTGACGGCGACGATCGCTTTTTCGGTCGGCTCGATCCCCTGCGAACGGAAAATCCCCAGATCGCGCGCCTGAATCCGGCGCTCGCAGACGATGACCTCGACGCGATGGCCGTGGCGACCGTGGCAGGAGAGCACCGCGGTGCGCCCGAGCGAGGCCGGAGCACCAGCGCCGATCGGACCCTCCAGCGTGAATCGTCCGTCGGAAATGCGCAGCACATCGGCGGTAACCGGAATCGGGTACCCGTGGAGATCGTCGACCTTCGCGCCGAGCAGGGTTTGCAGCTGCGCGCCCGGTCCGGCGGCAAAGGCGAGATCGACCACCTCGGGATCAACGATCACACCCACGGCGGCGTTCTCCGCGCCGAGATCGAGCAGACCCCAGAGGATTGCGGTACCGTCGCAGGTGGTGCCGCCACCCGGGTTGTCACCGAGATCAGCGAGGATCACCGGCTTTTCTTCGCTCTCAATCGCGGCGTGAATGGCAACCTCGACGCTGACGCGCTCCGGGATGAACTCCTCGCGCTGCTCCCAGATCCAACCGGCGAGATCAGCCGCGATCTCCTGGGCTCGGGCGGGATTGTTGTTCGTGGTCACCACCACTGACGCGGCGGTTGCCGGAGTGTCGGCATAGGCGAAACCCCAGTTCACACCGACGTTGACCACACCCGCCTCGGTTTCAAATGCGAACGCGCGCTCCATGATCGCTTTGCCGATACCGGCGCCGGTGTGTTCCTTGGGCGGGGCAGAGATCATCGGGATGCGTGCCAAGACGGAGGTTGGTTTGAGTGTGCCGTCGAGCATTGCCGTCGCCAGCTCGATCCCCTCGATCGCGCGCTCGTAGCCATCGATATGCGGGTAGGTGTTGTAGGGGAGGAGCACATCGGCGCCTTCAACCATCGCGGAGGTGACATTCGCGTGCGAATCGAGCTCGACGATCAGCGGTACGCCGGGACCGATGATATCCCGCACTCTCGCAATTGTGGTGCCTTCTCCATCGTCACTCTCCTCGGTCACCATTGCCCCGTGCAGGGAAAGAACGACCGCATCGGGTTTCGCCTCGCGAATCCGGCGAAGCAGCTCCCCCTCGATGGTGTCAACCGCGCGCTTGGTGACAACGCCGCCGGGAACCGCGTACGCCATTACTGTCGGGAGCAGCTGAATGGTGCGATTGCGCCCCGCGGCCTCGATGAATCCACCGGCCGGGGTGCGGGTGCCACGCAGATTGAGGATTTGCTCCCCGCGCAGTAGTCCGGTTGCCTCGAAATCGCCGAGATCGGTCGGGCGAGGGGAAAAGGTGTTCGTTTCGTGCGCGAATCCGCCGACAGCGATCCGTGGCATCGCGTATTCTCCTTTCGGCGCGCCGCGCGCAGTCCGTTAATCATCCGTAGCCGTGGCGATCCTACCGCACCACTGCTGGTGCGCAAGCCACAAAGTGAAGTGATCGGGTGTCGATGAACCGTCTCAATCTCAACGCGAATCGCCGCTTGACGCGCCGGTTGCTGACCGGCGGTCTCGCCGCGAGCCTCGGTGCGACCGCGCTCACCGCCTGTTCGCGAGGTGGCGGGGGCGAAGCAACGCCCGAGCCGACTCCAACCGCGGAAGTTTCTCCCACACCAACTCAACCGGCGATCGGCAGCCCAGTTCCCGGGTACATCGACGCAACCAGGTGGAAGGGGCGCACGCTCGCCGTTGCCGGTTGGGGCGGTCAGTACGAGAGCGCGCAGGACGAAGCGTTTTTCAAACCGTTCCAGGAAATGACCGGGGCGGAAATCCAGGTAAAGAAAGCCGATGTCGATCGCCTCAAAGATCAGGTCAATAACCAGGATGTCACCTGGGATCTGATCACGGTGCCGATGGATATGGTGCTTTCGTTGGCGCGGGAGAATTTTCTAACTGCTATCGACTACAAAGTTGTCGACAAAACCGCGCTCGTGCCGGAATTTGCCCTGCAGTTCGGCGTCGGGGTCGCGTGTTACTCGACGGTGATGGTCTACAGCCCCGAGCTCGTTTCCGCGCCGAAAAGCTGGGCCGAATTTTGGAATGTCCAGCCACCGGCCGAGGGGAAATCGCTCGAACCGGCCGCAACGCGCATCCTTCCACACACCCCGGTCGGCACGTTCGAGTTCGCGCTGCTCGCCGATGGCGTGGCTCCGGCCGATCTCTATCCGATCGACGTCGAGCGAGCTTTCGCCGCGCTGGAGCGGATTCGCGAGAATGTCGTCATCTGGTATGAAGATGGCAAGCAACCGATCGAGGTGGTCGTCGCCGGTCAGGCCGGAATGGGCGCGGCCTGGAACGTGCGCGCCGATCAGTTCGGTGATGCCGAGAAGCTCGACTACGTCTGGAGCGGCGGCATGCTCTCGGCCGATGCCTGGATCATTCCGAACGGCGCGCCGAACACCGATGTCGCGCTCGACTTCATCAATTTCGCGACGCGCGCCGTGCCGAGTGCGAACTTCTGCCGTCTCGTGCCGTATGGTCCGGTCAATCTCGATAGCTTGCAATTGCTGCGGGAGGACCGCCTGCCGCTGATTCCGAACGCGCCACAGAATGTGGCCGGGCAATTCGTGCAGAACTGGAACTGGTGGGCGGACAACATCACCGATCTTGCCGCACGTTTCGACGAATGGATTATTTCCGGCAGCGAGCAGGCGACACCCGGCTCGTCGTAAGCGAAAGAGGGGAAACTGTGGCCGCACCTCGGAGCGCCGCCGAGCGCATCGCCGATGCCAACCTGCGGTTGGAATCGGACGTCGATGCCTGGATCGCCACTGCCGATACCGGGACCGGCGTTCCGTATCTGATCCCGCTCTCGTACCTCTGGAATGGCGAAACGCTCCTGATCTCGACTCCGGCGACGAGCGTCACCGGTCGGAATCTCCAGGCGAATGGCGCGGTGAAGATCGGGCTGGGGCTGACCCGGGATGTGCTGCTGATCCACGCATCCGCGGAAACACTCACCGCCGCTCAGCTGGGCGACGGGGAAGGGGATGCGTTCGCGAAGCAGACCGGTTTCGATCCTCGCGCAGAGTTGAACGAGTATCTCTATTTCCGGCTCACCCCGCTGCGAGTGCAGAGCTGGCGTGAGGTAAACGAACTGGCCGGGCGCGACATCATGCGTGACGGGAAATGGACCGCCTCGCCGGAGTAGCTACCGGTTTCTTCGGAATCTGCGCGTTGGCTACTGACGCCAGCAGCGCTATTGGCTTCGGCGGCTCTGAGCCCTGTTCCTCGGTTTCTTCCTTGATCGTCGTCGCCTGGCGCACGAGCAACCCACCGAAAAAGCGCACCGGCTCGGGCGGATAGAGAACCGCCGCCCCCCGATTGAGCCGGGAATT
>JAESFN010001287.1_pt1 | contig 11756 bp, 7 predicted proteins | sample 9269411 | NCBI WGS metagenome assembly JAESFN01 (sample SAMN14505399, study PRJNA617100) | algae metagenome | isolation source: Iphinoe sp. HA4291-MV1 and co-occurring heterotrophs from trail next to... | place: USA: Maunawili Falls, Hawaii | collected 2009-07-25
TCGACACGTCCAGCTTGTCGCGGTTGTTGGACAGGAACATCCCGGCCCGCTCCCACCAGCGGTCGGTGCCCATCAGCCGACCGACGATGGCCCGGCCGGCGTCGATCCGGCCGCCGGACTCCACGTGGATCACCTCAGCGCCCAGGTAGCCGAGCACCTGCGCGGCGGACGGGCCGGCGAACACCGAGGTCACGTCGAGCACCCGCAGCCCGTCCAGCGGCCGCCCGGCCGGCTGCGGGGGCAGCTCGGATCGCGGGATCCGCCGAGACTCGCCGGCGCGCAGCGGCCCGGGGCGTTCGCCGTCGACCAGATACGGGCCGGCGGGCTGGCGGAAACCGCCGCCCGGGGCGTCCACGATCAGCCCGCGGGCGAGCACCTGCTCGTGCTCCAGCACCGCCGCCGGCCCGGACACCGGGGCGGCCGGGATGCGCAGCGCGGTGGCGGCGGCGACCACGTCGGCGGTCTTGCGGCCGCCGGTCCAGGCCCGGACCAGCGCGTTCCACTCGTCGAGGTGGCCGAGCCGGTGGGCCAGGTGCTCCCAATCTGAGCCGTGCAGGTCGGGGCGCTCGATCAGGGTGAGGAACGCCCGGATCTGCGGGCGCGTGTGCGCGGCGAACCCGGCGAACCCGTCGGCGGTGGGCTCGATCGACGGCGCGTCGATGATCCGCGGCGGCCGGTCGGCGACGCTGCCGCCCTCGACCGGGTCCCGGACGTCGACGAACGCGATCCCGGTGTGCGCGGCCACCGCCTGCAGCGACACGTCCACATGCCGTCCGCGCCCACCGTGCAGGGCGCCGAGCAGCCCGACCGCCGCGGTCACCCCGGCGCACCACTCGGTCAGCCGGCCCCCGGTCTGGTAGGGCTCCTCGTCGGTCCGGCCGTGGTTGGCGATCACCCCGGCCTCGGCCTGCACGGTGAACTCGGTGGCCGGCCGGCCCACCCACGGCCCGCGCAGCCCCCACGGGGTCACCGTGGCCACCACCAGGTGCGGGTGCTCCGCGCGCAGCGCCGCCACCTCCTCCGGCGTCACGTCCGGACCGCCGAGCAGCACGGCGTCGAGGAACGCCGGCGAGGCCTCCGAAGCACAGACCTTGCCGGCGTTCAGGAACCGGTAGAGCGGCGCGTCCCCGTCCGGCGGTGTGGGACGAAACGGGAAACGGCGGCGCAGCGGGTCACCCCCGGGCGGCTCCACCCGGACCACCTCGGCGCCGGCGTCGGCCAGCAGCTTCGCCGCATACGGCCCGGCGATCCCGGTGGCGAGGTCGGCGACCCGCAGGCCGGCCAGCAGGTCCACGCGGTCGCCTCAGGAGGTGACGAACGACAGGTCGAGGTCGTACAGCTCGGCCGCGTTCTTCCAGAGGATCCGTTCCTGGATCTCCCGGTCCACCGACCCCATGGCCTGCTCGATGGTCGCCGCCACCTCGTCGAACGCGATGCAGGTGGCGTGCGGGAAGTCGGTCTCGAACAGCAGGTTGCGGGTGCCGAGGCGCTCCAGGTGGAACGGCTCCAGCTTCTCGAACCAGTAGTTGACGTACACCTGGTCGCGGAAGTACCGGCTGGGCTTGGCGGTGAACTCCGGGTGCTCCTTGACCAGGGCCAGCTTGTCGAAGTGGTAGTCCACCGAGTCGAGCACGAACGGCACCCAGCCCATCCCGCTCTCCACCGAGATGAACTTCAGGTCCGGGTGGCGGGGCAGCACCCCGGAGTTGAGCAGGTCGACCAGCTGGTGGGCGTTGTCCAGGAACACCGCCGTGGTCAGCCGGGCGTGCGAGGTGGAGTAGCCCTCGACCCGCTCCCGCTCGGTGTTGATGTGCGCGGACAGGTCGCCGCCGCCGGCGTGGAAGCTCACCGGCATTCTGGCAGCCTGGGCGGCCGACCACACCGGGTCCCAGTGCCGGTCGGCCATGTACGGCTGGTTGTGCAGGTGCGGCGCGGCGGTGGTGACGATGCCCTTGAAGCCCATCTGGGCGCAGCGCTCGATCTCCTTGACCGTCTCGGCCACGTCCCAGTACGGGATCACCGCCAGCTTCAGGAAGCGGTTCGGCGCCACGCTGGTGAAGTCGTGGATGAAGTTGTTGTACGCCCGCACGCACTCGAGCTGGAAGCTCTCGTCGCTGACCGACTTGTAGAAGCCGTCGTAGCCGAAGAACGACAGGTTCGGGTACAGCGCGGCGACGTCCACCCCGCTGGCGTCCATCACCTTCAGCCGCTCGTGGGCGTCGTAGGCCGACGGGTGCACGGTGTCGAACGACTTCGGGCTCTCCGCGCTGCCCGAGCCGCCGTCCACCCGGACCGCGGAGCCGTCCTCGGCCCGCCGGAAGTTCGAGTAGGCGACCTGGCTGGACGCCCGCTTGTCCCCGATGAACCACCACTGCTCGGTCTTCGCGTCGTCCACGTAGCGGACGTGCGGGATCAGGTCGCCCCACTTCTTCGCCGACATCCGGGACGTCCACAGGTCGGCCGGCTCGGTGATGTGGGTGTCGGTGTCCACGATCGGGATGCCGTCAGCGGTGCTCATCGGGTCTCTCCTTCGGCGGTGTTCTCCGGTCGGCGGGGTGGTACGGGCAGGAAGGCGTGGCGGGGGTCGAACGCGCGCAGCCGGGCCAGCTCGGCGGTGTCCACCGGGGCGAACCGGGCCACCTCCGGCGCCACCTTGAGCGGCCAGCCGCAGCCGTCCACCGCGTCCCGGACCGCGGCGTCCAGACCCGTGTCGTCAGCCCGGACCGCCGTCAGCACGAACTCGCCGCTTCCGGGCTCGCGGCTCAGCACGGCCTTGGTGGTGACGATGGTGGACACCTTGTGTCCGGGGCAGGTGACGAACGGAACCTCGGGCACCAGCCGGGAGCGACCGTGCTTGACCACGACCAGCACCTCCCCGGCGCTGGTGGCGATGTCGTTGGCGCCGCCGGAGCCGACCAGGTAACCGCCGTCCGGGCCGCGGCTGGAGTTGGTGTTCCCGGCCGCATCCACCGCCCCGGCACCGAGCGCGGCGACCGACCGGCCGGTCCCGGCGTGCAGCACGCTGCCCAGCACGGCGGCCACGTCGGCCATCCAGGAGCAGGTGGGCAGGTTGCGCTGGCTGAAGATGAACGGGTCACCGGGCGCCGGCTCGTAACCGTAGGCGCCGATCTCGGCCAGCAGCCGCGCCTCGACGCCCTGGTCGGCCAGCCGGCGGTGGGCCAGCCAGGCGGCCAGGTGCGCGAAGCCGATCCCGGTCATGATCAGGTTGGCCCCGGCGTGCGCCCGCCGCTCGATGATCCGGGCGGCTTCCAGCACCATGCGTTCCTCGACGCCGGCCTCGTCTCCCCGCGGCGCGGCGCCGGCCCCGAGGCCCCAGACGGCGCGGGCGGCGCCCCCGGCCAGCCCGGCCAGCCGGTCGGCGCCGAGCCGGGCCAGGTAGCCGTCGTGGTCGCCGACCCCGTGCACCCAGGAGTCCACCCAGGCCTGGTGCGCGTCCGGATCGGCGCAGGTCCGCCGCTGCTCCAGGATGAATGGCTCGTCCTCCACGTAGCCGGACACCTCGGGGATCGGCGAGTACAGGCCGTACGGGTGGGCACCGAACGGCAGCACACACACCGCCCGGACCTGGTGCGCCGGGATGGTGACCAGCGACTGGTGGCGGCGCACGGTCTCCCGGTCCAGCACCCGCTCCACGGTGGCGATCACCCCGCGCCGGGCGGCCAGCGAGCCCCAGCTCGTCTCCCCGTACGGCGGGGAGAGGATGACGTTGCCGTCCTCGTCGGCGGCCACCCCGTGCGCGATGGTGACGTCCGGGGTGAGCGCCCGGACCACGGTGGTCGCCGCCCCGGTGAACGGGTCGGCCACCTCCGCCACCCAGTCCTGCCGGGCCAGGTCGCTACCGGCCAGCGAGCGCACCGGAAAGAACGGGACGCCGAGCGCGCCGGCCATCACCCGGGCGAACACCGTCCACAGTGAGGTCTCCTCCAGCGCCACCTCGCCCGAGTCGATGGCCCGCTGGAACACCGGGTTGGGCGCGGCGTTCGGGTAGTTGTCGGCGATGAAGCTGCCGATCAGCCGGGTGACCAGGCCCTGGCTGACCAGCGCGGCCTGCGAGGACACCAACCCGCCGGTGGACACGGTGAAGCCCGGGGCGGTCCCCGCGAACGCCCGGACCAGGGCGGTCACCGCGCAGATCGGCCGGGCCTGCGAGTAGGCCAGATGCACGTGGTCGCCCGCCCGAACGACGGCGCGGAGGGCCTCGCCGAGTGGCGTGACCTTGGTGTTCACCGCGCCTCCACGAGATAAATGAACGTACGTTCTTTCTAGCACAGGCTGATGGCCCCAGTCGAGCGTGAGCGATGTCCGCGGACTTACCCAAGATCGCCGGCCCGGCTCGTTACACATCCGCTCCACCAGCTGGAGCGGGAGGCGGCGGTCACGATGTCGGCTGTGATTCCGCTCGAGAGACTGACCGACTAACTGGTGGCCTCGACAGCAGGCCCGAGCAGGTCAAGGCGCCGGGGTGCTGTGTGTGCTGTGTACGCACCCCGACGGGGTCCTGATCGACGACGTACTCGAAACGGTCCGGCTGTGCCCGTAGCGCGCCGGTGCAGCCGTGGATTTGGTGGCACCGTTGTGCGAGCGTGTCGGTCATGACCGGGAAGGGTTCGTCGTCTCGACCTCCACGTGGCCCAGATCGCGCTCCGCGCATCCGGCGCAATCCCGCGAGCGCGGAGCAGGGGTTGCTCGACGCCGCGGAGGAGTTGCTGCGGGAGACGTCGCTGCGTGAGCTGACCATCCCCCGGATCACGGATCGCGCGGGCATGGCGCGGTCGTCGTTCTACGTGTATTTCAACGACGTCGCCGACCTGATCGTGCGGCTGGGGGCCAAGCTCCAGAAGGACTTGTCCGACGCGACGGACCGTTGGGTGCTCGGGTCGGGAGACATCGTCGCCGATGCGCGCGCGGCGATCGAAGGCGTGGTCGGCGTATTCCGTGAGCACGGCTGGGTGTTGCGGGCGATGAGCGACGCAGCGTCCTACGATGAGCGTGTCGAGAAGATGTACCTCGGCATCGTGAACGGCTTCATCGACGTCACAGAGCACCACATCCGCACTGAGCAAGAAGCTGGCCGGATCGGGGTCCTCGACCCTCGGGCGACAGCGAGCGCGCTGATCTGGATGAACGAGCGTTTCCTGTCCATGGCGCTCGGCTCGGGCGAGCAGGCGGACGTGCCCGTGCTTGTCGACACCCTCCTCGGTATCTGGGTTCGAGCCCTGTACAGGATCGAACCGTTTCCTCCGACTAACTGATGGGCTCCGGACGCTCTTCGGCCGCGGGTGCGCCGGCGCCGCGCAGCGCCTGACGCCAGCTCGATTCGGCGTAGGAACGTCGCTGTGGCCTCCGCGCCCGAGATCAGGCGGCGGCGGATCCGGGGAGCCAGCTCGGTGGCGGGCAGAACACAGATGGCCGCGTCGCCGTCAAGCCTATGGCACTCACGCCGGCTCCGAACACCTGCTGGGCCTGGTGCGACGCCGATCGCCTCGATGTGTCGACCCTCGACGCGGTCGAAGCGTGGATCGGGCTCGGTGTTCCCGCGTCCGGCGTGGCCGGGTTCCGCCGTAGCCACCGCCAGGCGGCGCTCGCACTGCAGGTTGCGCTTGCCGGGCCCACCGCGACGGTCGCGTATGCGGGCAACGCGGTGCGAGCACTGGCCTACGGCGGGGCACCGGCGATCGAGGAGCTGCGCCATGCGGCGCTGGGTGACCTCGCCGCCACGGGAGCCACGGCAACGCGACTACGGCGAACAACGCGCGCGTGGATCACCGCCGGGTGTAGCGCGACTGGCGCCGCGCGGCAGCTCGGGCTCGCCGAACGCACCGTCCGCTACCACCTTCGGAACGCCGCCCGCCTGCGTGGCCGCGCGATCGACGTGGACATCGCGGAGCTTGGCGCGGCCTTGGCGTTCGACGACACCGCGAGCTGACGACGCCGGAAAGCCGCTATTGACTACTCGTCAATAGCGTCGTACGTTTCGCGAATGGCTATCATTCCGGTCCAGCCCACCGATCATTTCGACGTCGACGTGGTTGTCGTCGGAGCCGGGATCTCGGGGCTGGTGGCCGCACGCAGGTTGGAGGCCGCGGGGCACTCGGTCGCCGTCGTCGAGGCCAAGAACCGCGTCGGCGGCCGCACGGTCAACCGCCCGGTCCTGGGGTTCGGCGACAAAGTCGTCGAAGGCGGTGGCCAGTGGGTCGGACCGACGCAGCACCGCGTCCTCGCGCTGATCGACGAGTTGGGGCTCGAGCGGTTCGCGACCCACATCGACGGGGAGAACGTCCTGCTCTTCGGCGGGCGCGAGGAGCGCTTCCGTGGCGACACCCCGCCCTTCGACCCGCCGATCCTCATGGACGCGCTGCAAGCCGTCGGGAAGCTGGACGAGCTGGCCCGCACGGTGCCCCTCGACGCGGCCTGGGATGCACCCAACGCCGAGGCACTCGACGCCCAGACGCTGTCGGAATGGATGGACCAGCACATCACAACTCCGGAAGTTCTTCGCTTCCTGCGGATCGTGTTCGCCATCGCGCTGGGCGTCGACAGCCGTTCGGTGTCACTGCTACACGTGCTGCACGGGATCGCCACGGGCGGCGGCATGCTCGAGCTCAACAAGACCGCCGGTGGCCCTCAGGACGCACGCATCATCGGGGGATCACAGCTGATGTCGATCCGCCTGGCCGACACCCTCGACGGTCCGGTGCTGCTCGAGAAACCTGTCGAGCGGATCGAGGACCACGACGACGGCGTCACCGTCACGGCGGCGGGCAGCCGACTGTCCGCACGAGCAGTGGTGATCACCGCGCGCCCCGACGACTGCCGGGCCATCGAGATCACCCCGGCACGCCCGCCGGCAAGGACCGAGCTGGAACAGCGCTGGCCGGGCACCACCGGCCGGAAGTTCATGGCGGTCTACGAAGAACCGTTCTGGCGTGCGGCCGGCCTCAGCGGCATCGCGCTCACCGACTCCCCGTGGGCGCCCCTCGTGTTCGACAACTCCCCTCATGACGGCTCGCCAGGGGTACTGCTCACGTTCATCGTCGAGCACCTCCTGGCGGCCGACGACCCGTCACTCCTCGCAGATCTGGCCGATGATCAGCGCCGACGGACCGCGGTACTCGAGGTCCTCGCCCGGGCCTTCGGCGAGCGGGCGCTTCGACCTATCGACGTGATCGAGCACGACTGGGGCACCGAAGCACACATCGGCGGCTGCCTGAGCCCACGACCCCCGGGGCTCATCACGACGGTCCGCTCGGCCTACCGGGACCCGATCGGTCGAATCCATTTCGCCGGCACGGAGACGAGCCCGGTGTGGATGGGAGCCATGGACGGCGCTGTCCGCTCGGCCGAGCGGGTTGCCGATGAGGTCGTCGAGGCCCTGGCAACCGATGTGCGGCACGCCGGCTCTCCCGACCTGGCCGAGTTCCAGCAGACCGTCGTGACGCTGATGACGGCCATCAACTCCCGGGACCCTGAGCAGGTCCTTCCACTGCTCGCGCCCGATGCCGTCTTCCACATGCATCTCACCGGCCATGAGCCGGCCGAGACTCCGGAGGAGATCGAGCGTCAGTTCCGGGGCATCGCCGAAACGTGGCCGGATTTCAAGTTCGAGCCTGTGCGTACTCACGTGCACCAGGACCTTGTCGTGGTCGAGTGGGTCATGCACGGGACGCTGGCCCAACCACTACAGGTGGGGCCGCGCACCGTTGACGACCGCGGGCATCACCTGAGCACCGCCGGGATGGACGTCATCACCTTCCGCGACGGCCTGGTCACACGCAAGGACACCTACGTCGACGCGGCACTCTGGTACGAGCAACTCGTCCTCGCCGATGCCTCCAGGTAATCATCTTGCAAGGACGGACGAACGCAGCGGCCAGCAGGGCGGCCAAAGTTCTTGCGGCCCTCGATGGTGAGGCGTGGCCGGGCGCAGGCTCAGCGTCGCGCCGCGACAAGCCCGATGAGGACGCAGCCTGCTCAGGCCCGAGACCGGCCGGACGCTGAGCTAGACACGAGCTCACTGCCGTTGTCATTTGACCTGGTGACATCAGGCAGTCAGCGACCTACACCCGGCCGACGATCCAACGGATAGCCCCAGCGTGAGCAGCGTTGAGCGGCTGCTGCGCGAAGGTGACGTGCGCAGGTGGACGGACCCGACATGACCACGACGAACAGCTGACCACCTTCAGCTTCATCGTCATGGCAGGGAACCGCCGGTGGTCCGTGCTCGACTTCCGCTACCGGTTTTCGGACGGAGGATCACCATGGCGAGCAAGCCCACGGGCAAGGCTCATTTCGGTCTCTGGCGCCTCCCCAACGACTGGCATTTGGCGACCGCTGGTACGCCTGGAGCGCTTTCCTGCATAACGACCAACTGTCATCCGGCCCGAAAACGCTCGAGATCGCCGTACATCTCGGCGGCGGTTCGGTAGCGCGTTTGCCGGTCTCGGTAGACCGCCCGTTCAACGATGCCGTGCAACTCCGCAGGGATACCGGTGACGTGCCGGGGCGGCAACCGGCTGGTGTCGACCGGCGGGACGCCGGTGAGCAGTTGAAGGAGTAGCCACCCCGCTGAGGCGATGTCTGATTCGGATGTGCCCGGCCCAAGTCCGAAGCCCACTAGCTTGACGGTGTCGGTAGAGGTGATCATCACCCGGCCGGTATGGAGATCCCCGTGTGCGACGCCGCGGACGTGGCCGTAGGTCAGGGCATCGCACACTTTGGACATGATCCAGGCTGCCCGGACGGGTTCGATGCGATTGCCTGTCCGAAGCATCGCTTCGATTGTTCGGCCCTCGACGTACTCCATGACGATGCACAGCACATCGTCGTTGGACTGTGCGTCGAGAATGGTGACGATGCCGTGGTGGTTCATTGCGGCCGCCGCAAGCGCGGCGCGCTTTAACTCTGCGGAGGGCGGAACGACTTTCACCGCGACGGGCTGGTTCAGCTCGTGGTCGGTCGCGGTCCACACTTCGCTCTTCGACGAACCGCCACCGATGACCTCGAGAAGCTGGTATCGGGCCCGAAGCAGGTCGATGACAACGCTCGCCGGCGGCAACCCTGCCGAAGCCGCCGCTCGCGTTGCCTTGTGTATGTCCGGCGCGGCCGTGCGCACCGGTTCTCTGATCGGCTTCCGGACCGGGTCGCTACGCGCTTGCTTGCGCTGCTTGCGGTCCTCCGTCCGCGCAGGCTCGGTCGGTGCCGGTCTTGCGGCGGTAGACGTCCAGCGTCGGTTCCTAGCGAGGGCGAGGTCGCCTGCGGTGTTGCCGGCTCGTCGCTGTGGTTCCGGTCGCGACCGGCGCCGCAGCGCGTCGCGGACGTGGCGGTAGATGTCGTCGAGCTGGAAAAGCTGCGGGCCGCCGGGCAACCCGTCATCGAACAGGGCGAGCAGCGCACCGGTGAACGCGGTGTAGCGCTCGCCGGGCGGGGATAGCGCTTGCTTGTTGGGCGGGGCTGCGGCCAGTACGTAGGTGCCCTCGGCGCTCGCCTCGTCGACGACCGCGGTGGTCGGGTCGGCCATGCCGCCGATCGCACGCCCGCTGTAGCAGCAGTCGAGGATCACGACCCTGCGGGGGGCCGCCGCCTCGATCACGCTGTCCCTGATCCACGCGTAGGGCACCGCGGTGTGGGTGCGCTCCCGGAGTGTGCCGACAAGCGCGAGCAGCAGCTCGTTGGTGCGCGGGTGGACCAGGCCGTGGCCCGCGTAGTAGACGACTAGCGTGTCCTCGGCCTCCCCAGCCGCGTCGTGAACCGGGTCAAGGACATCACCGTGCGAGTCGGGGTCGTCAACAACGACGCAATGCGCCCTCGGCAGCCCCCACACCTCGCGATCGCGGAAGCACCTAGCGAGACCGTCGAGGTTGTTGCGCACCGCGGGCAGATCGTCCAGTCCGGGATCAGCGAACCGGCTGGCCCCGATCAACACCACCCGAGATTTGCGAGGGTCCGGGAGAACCATGGTCAACCGTGCCGGTGCGGATCAACCTTCGGCGCGAGGGTGTCGGCCGCCCGCCCGCTCGCGGTGATCTCCTGTGCGCTGCCATCCGGGTTCACGATCTTCACGGTGAGCTGGGACCGCCGCTGCTGCAGCCACACCGAAACCGAGCCGGCCAGGACGGTCAGCGCACCGCCACCAGCCAGCGCGATGGTGAGCGCGTCGATCAGCCCGCCCATCTGGCCGGGCAGGAGTGATGCCTCCACGGCCCGCACCCGACCACGGAACTCCGGCTCGTCACCCAGCCAGGCCCGCAGCGAGCCGAGTTCGTCCTGCGTATCACTCGCGCCGGAGATCTCCAGCCGCACGTCCATGCCGTCTCCCTGCCGATTCACGTGAGCTAACGTGGCGGCGATCGATATGTATCGGTCACCGCCGGGTCCGCCACCCCTTCGACGGCGATCACCTGAACATTGTTGAAATTGGTCGCGATCCGCGCCCGCGTGGCGGCCATGGTCTCGAGCTTCTGGTCATTGTGCTGTTCCGTACCGGGTTGGCTTGCCGGGTGAGCGTGCGTTTGGCGCCTTGCTGATGCCTCTGACGGCAGAGTGTCGGGCTGGCGTCAGGTGAGGGTCACTGGAAGTGTCTCGAGTCCGTGGATCAGGAAGCTGGGTTTGTAGTTCAGCTGTTCGGGCGCGACGGCGAGTCGTAGGCGGGGGTAGCGGTCCAGCAGGCTCGCCAGGGCGATGCGGCCTTCGAGTCGGGCCAGTGGCGCGCCGAGGCAGTGGTGGATGCCGTGCCCGAAGGCCAGGTGCGGGTTGGGGTCGCGGCCGATGTCGAGGCTGTCGGGGTCCGGGATGCGGTCCGGGTCGCGGTTGCCGGCGAGCAGGGCGGGGATCAACAGCTCGCCGGCCGCGATGTCGACTCCATCAAGTTCGAGCGACTCGGTGGCCAGGAGTGGGAGCCCGACTTGTAGCGGTGATTCGAAGCGCAGGAGTTCCTCGACGGCGGGGGCGATGAGGTCGGGTTGCCTGTGCAGCCGGTCGAGTTGGTCGGGGTGGGTGAGCAGGGCGTGGATACCGTTGGTGATGAGGTTGACGGTGGTGTCGTGGCCGGCGATGACGAGCACGGACACCGTCGAGGTGAGTTCGTCTTCGGAGAGCCTGTCGCTCCCGTCGCGCGCCGTGATCAGATCGGTGAGTAGATCATCCGCGGGTTGGGCGCGGTGGTCTACCAAGGAGCTTCGAATGATCGAGACAAGATTCTCGGCGGCGGCGATGTACTCATCGTCGCTGATGAAGGGGGTGCCCTTCATGACGGTTGACGATGCCTCGCGGAACTGAGCGCGGTCCTTCTCCGGCATGCCGATCAGTTCGCAGATCACGGTCATCGGAAGTGGGTAGGCGTAGCCGGCGATCAGATCCGTCGGGGCGGTCTGGTCGAGGTCGGCCAGGAGGTCGTCGACGATCTGGTGGATGCGTGGGGTGAGGGCTTCGATCCGGCGGCGGGTGAAGGCGGCGCCGATCAGACGACGGAGCCGGGCATGATCGTTGCCATCGTGGTAGATGATGTGCGATTCCATGGCGTTGTACAGGTCGGGGCGCGCCGTGCGGAGCATCATCGCCCCTGGTGGGGGTTCCCTCACCAGGCGCGGGTCGTTCAGCAGCGCGCGCACCTGGGAGTGCCCGGTCACCAGCCAGACTGGGGGTCCGTTGGGGAGCATGATGCGGTGGATCGGACCGGTGCGGGCCAGCGACGCGTACACCTCATGACGCTCGCGGGCACCTACCGCTCCGAACGGGTC
>JAESFN010001288.1_pt1 | contig 11746 bp, 9 predicted proteins | sample 9269411 | NCBI WGS metagenome assembly JAESFN01 (sample SAMN14505399, study PRJNA617100) | algae metagenome | isolation source: Iphinoe sp. HA4291-MV1 and co-occurring heterotrophs from trail next to... | place: USA: Maunawili Falls, Hawaii | collected 2009-07-25
TCGTTGCCATCGCCGCCGGTCAGTTCGTCGTTGCCGCTGCCGCCGAACAGGCTGTCGTCGCCGTCGCCGCCGAGCAGCTTGTCGTTGCCGTTGCCGGCCTTGATGGTGTCGTTCCCGCCCTTCCCGGACAGCTTGTCATTGCCATTCTTGCCGAGGATCGAGTCGTCCCCGTTGGTGCCGTTGAGCTTGTCGTTGCCTTTGGTGCCTTTGCGCTTTGCCACGATCGTTCTCCGTTGGTGACATGGGTCGACGCGTCATTGCGTCGGGTGGCGCCTGTGTCGGCCGGGAGCGTGGTTTCGATCGTGTGAAGCGGCGTCGAATTGGGTCGGCCTGTGACCCCGGTCACGCACTGGGCCGGCGTCGGCGCACGTGGCTCGCCGTGGCGGCGGGATCGATGTAGGCTGCCCCCGCGAAAGCGGAGGCAGGTTGGACCATGAGCGGTGGGAACGGATGATGAGACCCTGGATTTGCGGCGCGCTCGTCCCCTTGTTTTTGGCTTCAGCCTCGGCTTCGGCGGGAAGCGGCTTCGACGTCGTCGTGCTCGGCGCCCGCGGCGGCATCCAGGACGGCAATCTCTCCGCATTCATGATCGCGCCCCGCGGCGACCGGCGCGCGGTCACCTGCGACGCCGGCGCCCTCGTCAACGGGCTGCGCGCTGCCGACGAGAAGGGAGTCTTCGACGACCTCGTCGTTCCCGCCGATTCCCCATACGACCGGATCGGCTACGTGCTGACCCAGGAGATCAAGGGCTACCTGATCAGCCATGCGCATCTCGATCACATCGCCGGCCTGATCATCGCCTCGCCCGATGACGGCAAGAAGCCGATCTACGCGCTTCCGTCGGTGAACGAGCGTATCTCCCGGACCTATTTCAACTGGGACGCCTGGCCGAATTTCGGCGACCGGGGCAACCAGCCCCAGCTCAAGAAATACGCCTATCGCGACCTCGCTCCCGGCGAGAGCCAGGCGCTGTCCGATACGGGCATGCGGGTCACGGCCTTTCCGCTCAGCCATGGCGGCACGGAGTCGACGGCCTTCCTGATCGAGAGCGGCGAGGACGCGTTGCTCTGCTTCGGCGACACCGGCCCCGACGACGTCGAAAAGTCGACGCACATGGCGGACGTGTGGGATGCCGTCGCCACAAGGGTCCGCGACGGACACCTGAAGGCGATCATCATCGAGGTGTCGTACACCAGCGCCCAGCCCGACGATCTGCTCTTCGGCCATTTGACGCCGGCGTGGCTCCTCAAGTCGCTGCGGCAGCTCGAGGCGAAGGCCGGCGAGGGCAGCCTCAGGAATCTGCCGGTCGTCGTCAGCCACATCAAATATTCGCTGAAGAAGGGGCCGACGCCGCAGGAAGAGATCCTGAAGCAGCTCGAGGCCGACAACGATGTCGGCGTTCGCTTCGTGATCCCGGACCAAGGGGGCAGTTGGCACTTCTGACAGGGCCGCGCCCGCGCGGCCACCGATCGCCCGCGTGGGGTGGACCTTGCGCCGCCGGGCGGGTCGAAGGCGGCTAAAGGACGAAGTCGCCCTTGTCGAGGGCCGGCGCTCCCGCGACCACGAGGGTGAAGTCCGCGCGGCCGTCTCCATCGACGTCGGCCTGCAGCTTGCCCCCCGCATATTTCAGTTCGCCGGCCTTCCCGCCGAACGCGTTGTCGCCGATGAAGTGGAACGACTGGTCGCCGCCCTTCCCCTTTCTTGCGTCGATGCCGGAGAGGTCGATCATGTCGCCTCCGGCGAAGTCGAGAATGGTGTCGCGCGCAACCGGCTTGCTGTCCTTGAGGTCGAAGCGAAACGTGTCCGCACCGGGCCCTCCGGTCAGCCAGTCGGCGCCCTTGCCGCCCACCAGCAGGTCATCGCCGTCGCCGCCGTCGAGGCTGTCGTTGCCCTTCTCACCGAAGACTTCGTCATTCCCCGCTCCGCCGAAGAGGCCGGCCTCGACCGACCCGTAGTTCGGCGGCCCCTCGTCATTGGACGAGATGGGCACGATGATCTCGCCCGAGTCGTCTCCCGCGCCGCCGCGGATGACGTCGTCGCCATAGTCGCCTTCGGCCCGGTCGCGGCCCTGGCCGCCATAGACGATATCGTCGCCACCGCCGCCGTTGGCCCAGTCATCCCCGGCGTCGCCATAGAGCTCATCGTCGAGCGCCGCCCCCATGGCCAGGTCATTGTCGTCGCCGCCGCGGACTGTCCCGCTTGCGCCGGGTGCGTAGGGATTGACGTAGACGATGTCGTTTCCGGCGTCGCCATGGACGACTCCGGGCCCCTCGGCGAAGATGCTGAGCTCGTCATTGCCGCCGCCGCCATAGAGGTGGCTGTAGTAGAACGGCTGGATGTCATTCTTGGCAGTGCCGTGGAAGGTGGCCATGATTGTCCTCGGGATGTTGCCTGTCGTTGCGTGTCGCTGTCGTTGCGTGGGATCCCGGTCGGATGCCCGTGCTTGCGACCGGGACCGTGAGAATCGTGCATCGCTAGAACGGATGTCCGTCCGTCGTTCGCCCGGCGTCGTCGAGCCGCTCCCGGACGATGCGGTCGATCTCCGCGCGGTCGATGCCGATGTCCGCGAGGGCGCGGTCAGCCAGCGTGTGGAGCGCTCGACGGGTTCGCCGGATGGCGCGGGCTCGCCGGGCCCAGTTGGCGGCCGCGCGCCCGGCGCGGAGGAGGACCTTGCTTCCGGCCTCCAGGGAGGCGGGGGCGATGAAATCTGCGGCAGTAGCGGACATTGTCGTCTCCTGAGGTTTGTGGTGACGCGGCGTGCGCGTCGGGTGGCGTTGATCTCGGATCGAAGCGTGGTCGGGCGCGTGGGAGCGGCCGTGGAAATGCGGTCGCCTGTGACTGGCGTCACGCCGGCGCCGGGCGCGTCGCGCCCACGCCGATCGGGCGGACGGTCACGCGGGTCGCATCGCGCCGGCAGAGGTAGATCCACAGCCCCACCGCGCTCGCGGCGGTTCCCGCAGCCAGCGCGGCCCAGATCCCCGTCGCGCCGAGCCTCAGACCGCCGGCGAGGACCGCCATCAGTCCGAAGCCAACCACCCAGTAGCCGGCGAAGCTGATCAGCGAAGGGATCGCAACGTCCATGCGCGCCTTGAGGATGCCGAACGCCACGACCGACGGAACCAGGCTGCAGGTGGCGACGGCCGCCCACGGCGCGAGGGCGAGGATCGGTCGCGTATCGAAGCCGGCGAGCCGTCCCGCTTCCGGGAGCGCCATCATCGCGGCGAGGAAGAGCGAGGCGAGGATCCCCATGCCCAGGATCGCCGCGGATCGCAACTGCCGCTCCGCGGTCCCGTCGGCTGCGGCCAGGTTCCGCGCGATCCCGATGGTGACGGCCTGCGCGAACCCGGTCCCGATCACGTAGGTGACGGCAAGGGCGCGGAACACGACAATGTGCGCCGGCATCGCCTCGATCGCGACGAATGCGACGACGATGGTCGAGGAAAGGAACACGCCCGTCTCGGAGAGTGCCGTCGCGCCGGTGAACAGCGCCGCACGCGCAAGAGAAAGCGAAAGGAAGCCGCGAGCCGGGGTCCGGAGAGCCCGTGCGATCCCGGCATCCCGGAGCCGCGGCGCCGTTGCCATATAGGCGAGGAGGGTCAGCGCCATGAAGACGGCGACGACGAGCGAAGCGGCGCCCGCGCCGGCGAGACCCATGGCGGGAATGCCGAACCATCCGTGCATCAGAACCAGGTCGCAGATCAGGTTGAGCGGCACCGCCGTGGCGATGACGAGCACGACGACCCGGCTGGCGCCGAAGGCGGGAAAGATGCTCCGCGACAGGGCGATGATCGTCATCACCGCATAGGTCGCGGCCATGTAGGCGGCGTATTCGGATGCGACCTCCGGGAGGGGCAGTTCGACGCCGAGCGAAAGGAGCATCCGCGGCGCGAACGCGATCATCGCCGCGCCGAGCCCGGCAAGGAGCAGGGCAAGACGGAGACCCTCGGCGATCGTGCGGCCGACCCGTGCGGCATCGCCGGCGGCATGGGCAATCGCAACCGGTGCGGCCACGGCGCCGAGCGCACCGGCGGCGAACTGGTTGACGATCGAATAGAGGTCGCCGACCACCATGCCCGCGGTCAGCGCCTTCGGTTCGAGATCGGCCATCAGCACGGCGTCGGTGACCGACATCGTGAGGTTGACGAGCCCGACCAGCGCGATGGGCCCCGCGAGGCGGGCGAGGTCGGCGAGATCGCTCGACGCTCCCTTGCGAAGGGCGCGATGGCGGGATGTTTGCAAGGTCTTCGTAAGCATCGGACGGCTCCAATCGGCCGGACGCTTCGCCGGCCACTTGGCGCCGGCCTACGGACCGCCTGTGTTAGCGCCCGTTTGAGCCGGCGTGAGACCGGTCGGGGGGTGTGGCTTCGGTCACAGTCGGCAGAAATGCGACCCGCTATTGGGACGATCGATCACGTTGGGTCATTGACGAGGGGGGCGGCGTTGCTGGCCATCAAGCTGCTTGGCGAACTGGAGGTGTCGCGCGACGGCACGACGCTGGCGTTGCCGCCTTCGCGGAAGACCCGCGCCCTCCTTGCCTATCTGGCGGCAACGGGCCGCCAGCATCGGCGCGACCGACTCTGCTCGCTTCTCTGGGATGTGCCGGACGATCCCCGCGGCGCGCTGCGCTGGAGCCTGAGCCGGATCAGGGGCCTCGTCGACGAGGCAGACAACCGCCGCCTCATCTCGGATCGCGACTGGGTCGGGTTCGAGTCGAAGGATGCCGATATCGACCTTCTTCGCCTGCGGAGGAATGTCCGGGGTCTCGAGTCCATGCCGCTCGATGCGCTGGAACGGCTGGCGGGCCTGTTCCGCGGCGAGTTCCTCGAGTGTATCGACCTCCCCGACCTCCACGATTTCCAGGCCTGGTGCGTTGCCGAACGTGAGGATGTGCGTCGCCTGCAAGTCCGGATCCTCGAGGCGATCGCCCGGCAGACCGCGCATGCACCCGAAGCGGCGCTGCCGCATGCGAAGAAGCTCGTGCACATCGATCCCTTCAACGTCGCGGCCCGGGTCAATCTCCTCACCCAGCTCATGGCCGCCGACCGCCGGACCGAGGCGGAACAGCAGTTCGAGGCCGGCATTCGCCAGATGCGCGAGACCGGCGAAGAGCAGACGCTGGCCGCTGCGTGGCGCGGTCTCCAGCCGCGACGCGAACCGATTGCCCAGCCGCTGCCCGTGGCGCCGGTCGCCATGCCGTTCGTCGCCTCCCGCGCGCCGGCAGACTCGCCTTTTCTCGGGCGCGAGTCGGATCTCGCGCTGCTCTCCCGGGCGATGTCAGCGACCCTGTCCAACGGTGGCGTCCATGTCGTCCTGGTGGTGGGGGAGCCCGGCCTCGGCAAGACCCGGCTGATCGAGGCCGCGGCTTCGAACGCGCAGGAGCGCGGCTTCCGGATCGTGAAGACGCGTTCCCACGAGGTGGATCGAACCCGCCCTTATGCCGCATGGCGTGAGGTGATCGGCGCCATCGCGCCTCCCGCCGCCGCGCCTGGGGCGGACAACAGCGCGAGCGAGGCGGCCCATCGCGAACGATTCCTCATGGAAGCGTCGGAACGCATTCTGGCGGCACCGGAAGCCCCCGGCCCGACCCTGATCGTCCTCGACGACGTCCAGTGGTGCGATACGGCATCGTTGGACCTGCTGCATGCGCTGTCTTCCGGCCCGCATGCGCTTCTCGTCATCCTCGGCGCGCGGAGCGGCGAGCTTGCCGACAACCCCGCCGCTCTCCAGCTCCTGCGCGGTCTTCGCCACGACCGCATGCTAGAGGAGATGCAGCTCGAGCCGCTCGGTGCGGAGGCGCTTGCCGCGCTCGTAGGGTCGGTCGCGCCAGAAGCGGACCCGCGCCGCATCGCCGTTGAATCCGGCGGCAATCCGTTCTTCGCCATCGAACTGGCGCGGCATGCCCTGCACGATGACACCGGGTTGCCGCGGCCGCTCAAGCACCTGATCCGGGACCGTGTCGAACGCCTGCCGGCCCATGCCTCGGACGTGCTGCGCTGGGCGAGCGTGATCGGCACGACATTCTCGGCGGACCGCCTGCCTGTCCTCGCCGGGATCGCGATCGAAGCGCTCACGACCGCGCTCGAAGTGCTGGAGCGCAACGATTTTATCCGCGCCTCGGAGGATGGCGGAGACTATGTCTTCGTCCACGAGCTGATCAACCGCGCGGTCTATACGACGCTCTCCGAGCCGCGCCGCCGTCTGATGCATCTCCGCATCGCCGAGACGCTTCGCGACCAGGCGGGCGGAATCGAGCGCTTCGCCGACGAGATCGTTCACCACGCGGTGCTCGCCGGCGATAACGGCATGGCGGCGGCGGCTTGCGTCGAGGCGGGCCGGCATTCGCTTCGGCTCTTCGCCAATGTCGAGGCGGCGGGCCTCGCGCGGCGCGGGCTGCGCCACGCCGAGACGCTCCGCGAGCCGGAGCGCCTGATGCGGCGGATCGAGCTTACCCGAATCGCCTTCCTGGCCGATCGCCCGCGCGACGTCGCCGAGGCCTCTAGGACACTCGAGGCCCTCGCCGAAGCGGCGCTCGACCATGATTGCGCCAACCACGCCCGGGTCGCCTATGAGACGCTCAGCCTGTTGCGCTGGGAGCGGGGGTTCTGGGTCGAAGCCGCCCGCGATACGGTCCGCGCCGAAATGGCGAGCCGGAACGAGGATGACGGCACCCGCGCCCTGACGATGGCGGAGACCGCCCGTTGCCTCGTGATGCTCGAACGAGACCTGCACGCGGCCGATGCGCTGCTCATGGAAGCGAGCGCGATGTCGCGCCGCCTCAATCTCGAGCCCGCGACCATTCCCGACGCCACGGGTCTCCTCCGCATGCGGCGGGGCGAGTTCGACGCCGCGGTTTCGGATTTCCAGCGGGCGCGGTTCCTCGCGCGTCGCGACGGCGATCGGATCACCGAGTTCCTGGCCATGGAGCACCTGGCGGAGCTGGAGCTCGCCCGCCGCGGCTACGCCGAGGCCGCATCGCTGGCGATCGACATGGCGAACCTCGCCAGGCGGCTCGGACCGGGGAGCGAGGGCCCCTTCGCCTCGGCCCTCGCCGCGCTCTGCCGCATGGCCATAGCCGGCCCTGCAGCCTCGATCGACCTCGATACCGCTCTCGACGCACTTCGCCATGCCGACGCCAAGCACCGGCTGTCGTTCATGCTCAGCGCCGCGGCCGCGATCGATCTCGACCAGGAGCGGCCGGGTGCTGCCCGGGTGCGCGCCGAGGAGTCGCTCCTGCTCGCGACGGCGATCAATTCCCCGTCCCACATCGCGCTCGCCGAGGCGGCGGTGTCGGCGGCGATTCGCGCCCCGGAGCGTCGGATGGAAGCCGTCATCGCGGCAGCAGCGTAGTCGGGAGGAGACGGAAATGGCCACGATCGTCGTCGAGCAGGATTTCGACTGCCCCGGTAGCGCGGAGGACGCGCGCCAGATCATCCAGGTCGCCGGGGGCGGCAGGGGGTCGGATGGCGTGACCGCACTTCGCCACTACCTCTCCGCCGACGGGCGTCGCCTCCTCGCACTGTTCGATGCGCCGGATACGGGCGCGGTCCGGCGCGCGCTGGGGCCGTGCGATACGGGCAGGTCGCAGACGATCTGGTCGGCGACCTCCCACTTGTCGCCGGCCCCCGACGCGGCGCCTCGCCTTTCGCGATCCCTGGTCGTCGTCGAGCGGAGCTATCCCGTGCCGACGCCGTTCGCGGCCGTGGTCCCTTCGAAGGAGATCCACCGCCTCTGCTTCGAGCTCCGGGGCATCAATCACGTCGCGAGCTACGTGTCGGAGGACGAGAGACGCATCCTCTGCATCGACGAGGCGGCGGACGCCGAAACCGTGCGGGTCGCGAACCGCCATGCCGGCATGGCGTTCGATCGCGCATGGCATGCCGCAGGTGTCATGGAGTACACTTCCAGCGCAGCATGGATCAATTGAGCCCGGGGCGCGTCGGGCGTTTCACGGGGGAATGTGACGGCAGTCACATCGGGCGGAATTCCAATGACGTCTCACACGGCGGTTCACACGGCCGGCGGCGAGACGAACGGCATCGGATTTCACGCATCCAGGAGACAAGGTCATGACTACGCAATCCGTCCAAACCCAGCCGAGAACCACCAACGGGCGCGGCAAGCTCTACGAGAGCGTCCTCGACACGATCGGCGACACCCCGAGCATCCGGATCAGGAACCTCGCCCCGAGTCACGTCCGCCTTTACGTGAAGGCCGAGTTCTTCAACCCGGCCGGATCGGTGAAGGACCGTCTTGCGGTCAGCATCATCGAGGAGGCCGAACGGAGCGGCGCGCTCAAGCCCGGGCAGACGGTCGTCGAAGCCACCAGCGGCAACACCGGCATCGGGCTCGCTATGGTCTGCGCGTCCAAAGGCTATCCCATCGTGGTCACCATGGCCGACAGCTTCTCCATCGAGCGGCGGAAGCTGATGCGCTTCCTCGGGGCGAAGGTCGTGCTCACCCCCCGGGCCGCGAAGGGTACGGGGATGTACATGAAGGCCAGGGAGCTCGCCGAGGCCAATGGCTGGTTCCTCGCCCGCCAGTTCGAGACCGAGGCGAATGCCAGGATTCACGAGAACACCACGGCCCGCGAGATCCTCGCGGATTTCGCCGGTGAGCGGCTGGATTACTTCGTGACCGGCTACGGCACCGGCGGCACCGTCTCCGGCGTCGGCCGCGTGCTCCGCAAGGAGCGCCCGGACACCAGGATCATCCTCAGCGAGCCCGCCAATGCCCAGCTGATCGGCAGCGGGCAGCCCCAGGAACGCGGCGAAGGCGGTGCGCCCGCCGCGAGCCACCCGGCCTTCCAGCCCCATCCGATCCAGGGCTGGACGCCGGACTTCATCCCGCAGGTGCTGCAGGAGTCGATCGACCACGGGTACTACGACCAGCTCATTCCGGTCCCGGGTCCGGTCGGGATCGAATGGTCCCGCAAGCTCGCGCAGAAGGAAGGCATCTTCACCGGCATTTCGGCCGGGGCGACCTTCGCCGTTGCCATGCAGGTCGCCGAGAAGGCAGCTCCCGGTTCGGTCATCCTCTGCATGCTGCCGGACACGGGCGAGCGCTACCTTTCCTCGCCGATGTTCGAAGGCGTCGAGACCGAGATGACCGAGGAGGAGAAGGCGCTCTCCCTCTCCACGCCGGGATTTCACATGCCGACGGCCTGAGCGCTGGGCGGCGACCTCCGTCAGGGACAACACGGCTCGCGCCGAGACGATCGGCGCGGGCACGCTTGCCGCACGCACTCACGCGCGCCTCCCGTCCATGGCCGCGAGGCCGGTCCGCTGCGCCGAAATCCACGACCTCGCGGGGGGCCTCTCCGCAGGGCCGCCGCAACGCGGTCAGGTCAGGAATTGGGACCCCGGCCGGCACCGGGCAGATCGGAAGGATCGAAATACTCCGGGAAGCGCTCCTGGACGACGTGGACCACCGAGAAGACGCGCCGAAGGTGCGCCCGCATCGCCTCTTCGGCCCCGGGACGGTCGCCTGTCTCGATCGCGTCGACGATGGCCCGATGCTGGCCGAGCACCACCGACATGTTGTCGATGCGCGGGAAGGTCAGGTAGCGGAAGCGGTCCATATGGAGCTTCGCATTCATGATGTCGGACCAGATGCCGGGGAACCCGGCATGGCTGGCGATGTGCTGGTGGAGCGCCTCGTCGGACTTGTAGAAGCGCCGGTCGTCGGAGATGGCCGCGAAGGTTTCCTGCACCACCAGCTCGTTCCGCAGCCGCTGCACCAGCGCCATGCGGTCGGCGCTCTCGAGCGCCCGGAGCATCAGCCCGACCTCGAGCGCCTCGCGGAGGAACTGCGACTTCTCCAGGTCGGCGAGGCGGAGCGGCGCGACGACGCTGCCGCGCTGGGGATAGATGTCGATGAGGCCCACCCGGGCGAGCCGCGCGAGCGCCTCGCGGACCGGAGTCCGGCTCACTCCGAGCGCTTCCGACATGGCTTTCTCCGAGACGAGCTCGTGCGGCTTGAGGCGGAAGGTCAGGATCTGGTCGAGGAGCACGTCGTATGTCCGGGTCGCGACCGAGCCGGCATTCCGTTCCTCCGCCGGCCGCAGTTCGGTCCGCGCGCGCCAGGCGATGGTCTGTTCCGCCATGGGAGCCCTCACAACCCCTGCAGCCGGAGGCCGTTCATGAAGTGCCTCCGGAGGAGCAGGAACAGGACGACCGTGGGCACGCTCGCGAGCAGCGTCGCCGTCATCACCACGTTCGGCGTCGTGTTCGCGTAGCTTCCCTGGAGCACCATCAGCCCGTTCATCAGCGAACGAACGTCCTCCTTCGAGGTCAGCACCATCGAGAACAGGAGGTCGTTCCACACCCAGGTGAACTGGATCAGGAACAGCGCCGTCATCGGCCCCCAGCAGTTCGGCAGCACGATCGAGCGGAAGATGCGGAACTCGGACGAGCCGTCGATCCGCGCCGCCTCGTCCATCTCGCGGGGCAGCCCGGCCATGTAGTTGCGGAGGACGAGGACGGGGAAGGGAATGCAGATCGCCGTGTAGAACAGGATCATGCCGAGGCGGGTGTTGATCAGCCCGAGCCGCGTGTAGCCGAGGAAGAGCGGGATCAGGTACATCTGGAGCGGGAAGATCGTCCCCGCAAAGATCAGCATGAACCAGAAGGTCTTGCCGCGGAAATCGATCCGGGTCAGGCCATAGGCGGCAAGCGCGGCGATGAACATCGCGGCGCCGGCGCCGACCAGGCCGTAGAGCGCCGAGTTGAACATGCCGTCGGCCATCCGCGTCTTGGTCCAGGCCTCGTAGACGTTGACGAGGACCGGCTCCCACGATTGCGGGAGCGCCAGCGGGTCGCCGGTACCGTACTCCGTGTTCGATTTGAACACCGAGATGACGAGGTAATAGAACGGCGTCAGCCAGGCGAGGGCGAGGACGACGGCAACCGTCAGCGTCAGCACCCTCGGGCGCGCCGCCTTCTGCTCCTTCCGGGCAATCGCGTCGAAGTCGATGGCGGAGGCGTCGATGGTGGCCATGGGCTCCTACCGTCGGTCCAGGCGCTGCTGGAGCCAGCCCAGAACCCAGGAGATGCTGAGCGCGATGATGCCGAGGATGACGGCGATCGCCGCGCCGTAAGCCCAGTAGCCGGCGCGGAACGACTCCCAGTACTGGTTGACCGCGAGCGTCAGCGTCGAGCGGTTGGGGTAGTCGCGGCCCATCACCCAGACGAGGTCGAACGAGGTGAATCCGGCGAGCACCGAAACGGTCACGACGACCATGATGGTCGGCGCAAGCAGCGGCAGGACAATGTGGCGGAAGACCTGCCAGCGCGAGGCGCCGTCGACCTTGGCCGCCTCGATCGGGTCGGTCGGCAGTGCGTTGAGGCCGAGGAGCAGCAGCACCATGGTCAGCCCGACCTGCTGCCAGAGGTGGGTGACGATCATCGCCGGGGTCGCGTAGTTGGTCTCGTAGAGCCAGTTGCTCGCGTAGTCGCCGAGACCGACGGCGCGGAGCCCGGAGTTGACGATGCCCTCGCCGGCGTAGACGTAGTACCAGAGCACACCCACGGCGGTGGCCGAGAACATCCGGGGCAAGAAGTAGAGGCTCTTGAACGTCTCCTCCCCCCGAAGGCCCTTGACGAGCAGCGCGAGACCGAGCCCGAAAAGCGCCGGCAGGAAAAATGAGGCGACCACCCAGAGGATGGTGTTGAAGCCAGCCGTCTCGAAGTTCGGGTTGGAAAAGAGTCGCTGATAGTTGGCGAGGCCCGCCATCTGGTCGAGGCCCTTG
>JAESFN010001289.1_pt1 | contig 11713 bp, 8 predicted proteins | sample 9269411 | NCBI WGS metagenome assembly JAESFN01 (sample SAMN14505399, study PRJNA617100) | algae metagenome | isolation source: Iphinoe sp. HA4291-MV1 and co-occurring heterotrophs from trail next to... | place: USA: Maunawili Falls, Hawaii | collected 2009-07-25
GTGATGAAGATGACGGTGGCCGGCCGGCGCTTCGAGGCGGTCGGCGCCAATCCGGTCGCGGCCCGCTCGGCCGGCATCACCGTGCGCGGCTACGTGCTCGCCTCCTACGTGCTCGCCGGCATCTGCTATGCGATCGCCGGCATCATCCTCGCCTCGTTCCTCAAGACCCCCGGCGTCTTCGTCGGCGAGACCTATCTCCTGCCCTCGGTGGCCGCGGTGGTGCTGGGCGGCACGGCGCTGACCGGTGGCTCCGGCAGCGTCATCGCCAGCGCCGTCGCCGCGCTGTTCCTCACCCAGCTCGGCCAGCTCGTCCTCTCCATCGGCGCGCCGACATCCATCCAGCTTCTCATCCAGAGCGCGACGATCGCGATCGGCATGGGGCTCCGCGGCATTCCCTTCAGCCAGCTCCTTCTCCTGCTCGGCATCGGGCAGCGAAGGCAGCGCGGCCTTTCCGCGCCGTGAGACCGACATCGATGACGATCACCGCGCCCCAGCCCGCGACCGCCAGCCCTGCCGCTCCGGGGGCGGCGGTCACCCTTCGGGCGCGCAACATCGTCAAGCGCTTTCCCGGCGTGGTGGCGCTCAAGGACGTGACGTTCGAGGCGGTGGCGGGCGAAGTCCATGCGCTGGTCGGCGAGAACGGCGCGGGAAAGTCGACCTTGATGGGCGTCGTCGCGGGCGACCTGACCCCCGACGAGGGGACCCTGGAGATCGCCGGGCGGCGGATCGAGGTGTTCGATCCCGTCGTCTCCCGCGATGCCGGGATCTCGGTGGTCTACCAGCGCCCGGCGCTCCTCGCCGACCTGACGGTCGAGGAGAACATCCTGCTCGCGCTGCCGGGAGACAAGGCGCCGCCGGCGGCGATGCGCGACCAGTGGCTCCGCGAGCGGCTGGCCTTCTGGGACGCGGCCATCGACCCGAAGGCGCGGGTCGGCGACATCAGCCTCGCGGAGCAGCACCTCGTCGAGATCGTCAAGGCGCTCGCCATCGACCCGAAGGTGCTGATTCTCGACGAGCCGACCGAGCACATGGACGCGCCGCAGGTCGAGCGCCTGTTCGACCGCGTCCGCAGCCTGACCCGCGACAACCGGACGGTCATCTACATCTCGCACCGGATCCACGAGGTGAAGGCGATCGCCGATCGCGTCACCGTGCTCCGCGACGGCGAGGCGCGCGGCACGTTCGACGCGCGGACCGTCGACCAGGGGCAGATCGTCAACCTGATCGTCGGCCGCACGCTCACCACCGCCTTCCCGCCCAAGGCGGAGAAGATCGACCGTGCCGGGCCCGCGGTGCTGTCGGTCGAGAACCTGAGCGGCCCCGGCTTCTCGGGCGTGAGCCTCGACGTCCGGCCGGGCGAGATCATCGGCATCGCCGGTATCGAGGGCAACGGCCAGCGCGAGTTCCTGCGGGCGCTGGCCAGCCTCCATCCCGGCAAGGGGCGGATCGTGGCCGGCGGCAAGCCTGTGCGCCCTGGCGACGCCGGATCGGCCCACGCGGCCGGCGTTCTCTACGTCCCCCGCGACCGGCATCGCGAAGCCCTTCTCCCCATGTCCGTCGGCGAGAACATCGGCCTCGCCGCCCTCGCCCGGTTTGCGGTGGCGGGCTTCATGCGGCCCCGCCGGGAGCGCGCGGCGATCGAGCGCGAGGTGACCGCGCTCTCGATCAAGACGCCCTCGCTCGCCACGCCGGTGCTGTCGCTCTCCGGCGGCAACCAGCAGAAGTCGGTGATCGCCCGGGCCCTCCTCGACCAGCCGATCGTGCTGCTTGCGGACGAGCCGTCCCAGGGCGTCGATGCCGGCGCGCGGCTCGAGATCTACAAGATCCTCCGGAGCGCGGCGAACGAAGGCAAGGCGATCGTGGTCGCCTCGTCCGACGCACTCGAACTGCAGGGGCTCTGCGACCGCATCCTCATCTTCTCGCGCGGGCGGGTGATCAAGGAGATCGCCGGCGACGACGTCACCGAGCACAACATCACCACCGCGGCGCTGACGTCGACCTCGCTCCGCGACCAGTCGACCCATGCCGGCCCGGGGCTGCTCGAGCGCCTCGGCCGGAGCGACTACGTGCCGAGCCTGGTGCTGGTGGTGGCGCTCCTCACCCTCGGCGCCTTCGCCGCGGTCTCCAACCCCTACTACCTGACCGGCGCCAATTTCGGCAACATGCTGACGCTGCTCACCGCGCTCGCCTTCGTATCGATGGGCCAGCTCATCGTGATGCTCACCGGCGGCATCGATCTCTCAGTCGGGCCGCTCACCGGCTTCGCGGTGGTCGTCGCCTCCTTCTTCGTCCTCGACGATGCGAGCAGCGGCACGATTATCCTCGGCTTCGTGCTCGCCTTCCTCGTCGCGGTGGCGGTCGGCCTCGCGAATGCCTTCCTCATCCGCATCACGCTGATCACGCCGGTGATCGCGACGCTCGCGACCTACATGGGCCTCCGCGGCCTGTCGCTGTTCCTCCGCGAGGTGCCGGACGGCTTGTTCAACATGGACGTGACCGACGTGATCAGCACGCGGATCGGCTTCGTCCCCGTCGCCTTCATCGTCGCGGTGGTGCTGGCGGTGGTGATGGAGATCGTGGTGCGGCGGACGCGCTGGGGGCGCTCGCTCCGGGCCGTCGGCTCCAACGAGGCCAACGCGCGGAAGATCGGCGTGGCGGTCGAGTTCACGATTTTCTCGGCCTATGTGGTGTGCTCGATCTTCGCCTTCCTCGGCGCTCTCATGCTGATGGCCCAGATCGGCGTCGGCGACCCGACCGCGGGCGTCACCTACACGCTGATGAGCATCACCGCGGTCGTTCTCGGCGGGGCGAGCCTCTTCGGCGGCCGCGGCTCGCTGGTCGGCGCGCTGCTCGGTGCGGCGCTGATCCAGCAGGCGTTCAACGTCACCACCTTCCTCCGCCTCAGCCAGGCCTGGCAGTACTGGCTGCTCGGCTTCCTCACCATCGTCGCTGCCTCGATCTACTCGCGGCTCCGACGCAACGAATAGGGTGCGGGCGCAAGGGTCTGGAGGAATGGCGCTGATCTCCGGCCAACCCGACAACGGTGAGGTCTCTTCACGCGACCACCATCGTTTACTGGCTCCCCTTCCCTCGCGCCTTTGGCGCTCGCCGGGGATGACGACCCGCGAGAGGCGGCCATCGGCTCCCGGCAGGTCGCCCTATTTCGCCAGCCCTTCCGCCACGAACCGGATGTAGGCATTGGCGACCCAGGACGGCAGGCGGTCGGGCGAGGGGGAGGCGAGGACGAAGCGGTTGGCGAGATAATGGCGCGCCGCCATCATCGTGAAGGCGAGAACCGGCAGGTCGTGCTCCGCGTAGCCGGCCAGCTCGCCGCGGTCCCGGCTCCGGCGCATCGAGGCGACATAGAGGTCGGCGAGATGATGGAAATGGCGGCGATAGGCGACCGGCGCCCACAGCGCCGCCTCGGTCTCGATGCGGATGTACCAGGGATTGCGGTGGATGTAGTCGAAGAAGGCGACGAAGCCGCGGCACTCGACTTCGACGAAGCTCCGGCTGCCGCGCACCTGCCGCCCGACCTCGGCGAGCATCGCTTCGCGCACATGGGTCAGCACGTCGTCGAAGAAGATCTGGCGCGAGGCGAAATAGGCATAGAACGTCGCGAGCGCCACGCCGGCCCGGCGGGTCACCACGGCGACGCTCGCGCCGGCGAACCCCACCTCGTGGATCACCCGCGCCCCCGCCTCGAGCAGCCGCGTGCGCATGTCGCGCGCGTCGACCGATGCCGCTTCGCGCCCCGGCTCGCGCCGCGGCGTCAGGCGCTCGGGGACGCTGCCGCCGAGCCCGTTCCGCACAAACGCCACATAGGTGTCGACGGCGGAGGCCGGGATCTGCTGGCGGAAGACGCGGCCGACACGGTCGGAGAGGCCGATCGCGATGTGGCTCCGCGCCCCGGCAAGCACCTCGGCGATCGCCCAGAAGGCGCGCTCGCTCTCCGACCTCACCTCGCCCCTCGCCCGCGCCGCCTGGAGCGCCGTGAGCTGCAGGCCCTCGACGGCGCGAAGATAGCCGGCGTGGCTCTCCGGCGCCGCGATCTCGGACTCGGTGAGGACGCGGAGGAGATAGGGGCTCTTCCGCAGGTACTCGGCGAAGGCCAGGAACGCGCGCCGCTCGTGATCGAAGAAGTCCTCGGCCCCTTCGGTGGCGCCCTGCAGGGCCTCGATCAGGCTGGTCGTCTCGGAGGGAACGAGCTCGGCCAGCAACTGGTTGTGGGTCTCGAAATACGAGTAGAGGGTGCCCTGCGCGACCCCGGCCGCCTGCGTGATCCGCGACACCGAGGACTTCTTGTAGCCATGGCGCGCGACGACGCCGAGCGCCGCCTTGAGCAGCGCCTGGCGCGTGCGGCGCGCGTTCTCGACCCGGTTGCGCTTCCGCGGGCGGTCAGTGCTTGTCATACGCTTCCCGCCAGCCGTGCCCTGATCTCGTCGCGAAGTACGTTCTTCCGGATTTTGCCGGCGACCGTGTATGGCAAGGACCCGACAATCTCAAGTCGCTCGGGAAACTTCTGGCGTGCCAGACCGCTCCGTTCGAGGAGCGCCACCATGTCGGCGAACGTGAAGACCGCGCCCTCGTGGAGCGTGACGAAGGCGCATCCCGTCTCTCCGAGGCGGGCATGAGGCATCGCCACCACCGCCGCCTCGCGAACCGCGGCGTGGCCGTGGAGGACGTCCTCGACCTCCTTGGGGCTGAGGTTCTCTCCGCCCCGGATGATCAGGTCCTTCTTGCGCCCGGTGACGACGAGGCAGCCTTCCGGCGTCACCCGGGCGAGGTCGCCGGTGCGGAAGAAGCCGTCGGCATCGAAGGCGCCGTCATTGTCGGCCCAGGTCGCGTAGCCGACGAAGTTCTCCGGGCCCCGTGTCGTGACCTCGCCCTCCTCGCCGTCGGCGACGAGGTCGCCCCGATCGTCGACGAGGCGGAGGTCATGCCCCACCACGTATCCCTCGGTCGTCGCCGCGAGCTCCTCCTGGCCAGGATCGGGCACCCCGAGGGCGACGGTCGGCGCTTCGGTGCTGCCATAGATGCGGAAGGTCTGGCACTGGGCGAAGGCGCGCATCGCCTCATGGACGATCTCTGGCGGCACCGGCGCGCCGCCAGTCGGGAAGCGGCGGAGCGTGGGGAAGCGGCGGCCGGTCTCGCGCGCGAAGCGCGACAGCTCCTGGAGGAAGGGCGTCGCGCCAAGGGTGAAGGTGACGCCGTGCCGCTCGATCAGGTCGGCCGCCGCGGCAACGTCCCAGCGCTCCATCAGCACGACAGTGCCGCCGAGCGTGACCGGCAGCATGAGGCCGTAGAGGTAGCCGGTGATGTGGGTCAGCGGCGAGGGCATCAGCACCACCAGGCCCTCGGGCAGCCGGAGGTGGCGGATGAAGTTGCGGATCTCGGCGCCGAGCGTGTTGTGGGTATGGAGCACGCCTTTGGCCGGGCCGGTGGTCCCCGAGGTGTACATGAGGAGCTTGACGTCGTTCGCGGCGGCGCGCTCGACCGGCGCTTCGGCGCCGCTCGCGAGGAGGCCTTCGAGCGACGGCGCGGACGCGGGGCCGGCGCGGACGAAGACCGGCGTGATCAGCCGTGGCCACTTCGGCCGCAGCCGCTCGACCATCGCCGCATGGTCGAAGTTGCGGAAGCTGCCAGTCGTGAAGAAGAGCCGGCTGCCGGCATTCTCGACGATGAAGCCGACCTCGGCGTCGCGGTAGATCGGTACGATCGGGTTGCTGACGAAGCCGCCATAGGCGCAGGCGAGATCGACGAGGATCGCCTCGTGCCAGTTCGGGAGCTGGAAGCTCACCACCTCGCCCCGCCCGACGCCGAGGCCGGCGATCAGGCGGGCGAGACGCATCGCCTGCTCCCGGGTCTCGGCCGCGCCGAGCGCGCGGTCGCCATCGCGGATCAGGACGCGTCCCGGCTCTCTCTCCGCCACGCGATCGAGGTGGTCGGCGATCGTCCGGTCGTCCCAGTCGCCGGTCGCGCGGTAATGCGCGACCGTCGTCGCGTCGAGGCGTGTCCGCCATCCGCCCGGAACGGTCAACATCATTCTCCTCCCTCTGGCCGCGGTCGTCGAAGCGCCGTCTCCGGCAGAGGCGATGCCGCATCGGAGGCGATGCGGCTCGCCGTCGCCGGGGCCTGATTATGCTTGCGCAATACAGAATATTGAGCCATCATTCTAGATACAACAGGGCGCTGCCGCCGCCAGAATGGCGGTTCACGATCAGAGCGCCGGGAGGAACCATCGTTCAGGTGTCCTTTGCCGATCGGGGTTGCGGCCAGGAGCTGGCCATGCCTTCGCGCGGCAAAGGCGAGTGCCGGTGAGGATCGTCCGTCCGCCGGGCCTGGACAGCGGTGAAGCACAAGGGAGGAATGCATGAACACAAGCCTGAATAATTGGTCCCGTCTGTCGGTTGCGTCCCTGCTCGCGGCCGGGTTCATGGCCGGAGTGTCGGGCTCCGTCCACGCGGAGGACATCATCGCTTCGGTCGGTCGCGTCGGCGACGTGAGCGAACTGGTCGCGATCGACCAGTTCTGCGGCGACAAGCCGATCCGCGTCGCGCTGGTCGACGGCTTCGGCGGCAACTCGTGGCGGCGCATCACCCGCGCCGAGTTCGAGGATGAGGCGTCGAAATGCGCCAACATCAGCGAGATCATCTACGTCGACGGGCAGAACAACCCCCAGAAGACGATCTCCGACCTCCAGGGCCTGGTGGCCCAGGGCGTCGAGGCGATCGTGGTCTTCCCGGACGCCGGCCCGGCCATGCTGCCGGCCATCCGCCAGGCGTTCAAGGCCGGCACCTCGATCGTCGCCTACACGGCATCGCCGGGCGGTACGCCGGGTGAGGACTATGTCGACTTCATCGCCCCCAACACGCCGAGCGACGGTGCGACCTGGGCGCAGTGGATCGCCGATCGCCTCGGCGGCAAGGGCAAGGTGGTGTTCCTCGGCGGCACGCCGGGCAACCTCCAGAGCCAGGCCGAGCTCGAGGGCATTCAGAAGGTCTTCGCCAACTATCCCGATATCGAGCTGCTCGGCGGGCGCCCGATCGACACCAACTGGGACCCGGCCGAGACCCAGAAGGTGGTGGCGGGCCTGCTCACCCAGTATCCCGAGATCGACGGCATCATCTCCGACTACGGCGGCGGCTCGGTCGGCGGCATCCGCGCCTTCCTGACCGCGGGCCGGGGGCTGGTCCCGTGGGCGGCCAACGACGCCAACGAGTTCGCCTGCCTCTGGGTCGACAACAAGGACGGCAACCCGAACTACCAGATCATGACCGTATCGTCGCGGACCTGGCTGGTGCGGCTGGCGCTCCGCAAGGCCCTCGCCCATGCGCAGGGCATCGAGAGCCCCGAGCCGTCGATCGTCAACATGCCGACGGTCGAGGACTCGACCAGCGCCGACCTGTTGCCCAAGTGCGACAAGGCGCTGCCGCCGGACGCCATCCTCTCCTCGATGCTGCCGCCCGAGAAGCTCAAGGCCGTCTTCGAGCAGTAAGGCACACCGCATCCATCCGCGCCGGGCGCTCTCCCATCGCCCGGCGCGGAACCAGGCTGGCCGGGTTGCGCAATCCGCATGATCCGTGCGGGCGCTTCCCGGCCAACCCCGTGACGGGCGGCGGGGCCGTCCTGCCCCGACATTTCATTTCCCGACGAGCCGGCTAGAGAGGCGAGACATGCGTTTCAAGGACAAGGTGGTCATCATAACCGGCGCAGGCTCGGGCATCGGCGCCGCCACGGCAGCGCGCTTCGCCAAGGAAGGCGCGCTCCTCAGTCTCGCCGACATCAACATGGACGGGCTCCATGCCGAGGCGAAGAAGGCCGACCCCGACGGCAAGCGGAGCCTCCTCACCCGCACCGACGTGAGCGACGAGAGCCAGATTCAGGCGCTGGTCAAGGCGACGGTCGATCGCTTCGGTCGGATCGACGTCCTGGTCAACAACGCCGGCAGCGGCGTGTTCGGGCGCGTCACCGAGCTTTCGAGCGACGACTGGCACAAGGTGTTCCGGATCGTCGCCGACAGCGTCTACTACGCGTGCAAGGCCGCGGTCCCCCAGCTGATCAAGACCAAGGGCGCGATCGTCAATCTCGGCTCCGTGTCCGGCCTCTACGGCGACTATGGTTTTGCCGGCTACAATGCCGCCAAGGGGGCGGTCGTCAACCTGACCCGCACCATGGCGCTCGACTTCGCCGCCGACGGCATCCGCGTCAACGCGATCTGTCCAGGGCTGGTGGCGACGCCGCTGTCCCAGAGCCTCCGCGACAATCCGCAGGTCTGGGCCGAGTATCAGAAGGGCATCCCGGTCGGCCGCGCCGCCGAGCCTTCGGAGATCGCCGCGGGCATCGCCTTCCTCGCCTCCGAGGACGCCTCCTATATGACCGGGTCGATGATGGTGGTCGATGGCGGCCTCACCGCCTCGGCCGGCCAGCCCAACTTCCTCAAGCTGCTCGCCGGCGGCTGGTGATCGGGCCGCAGCAAGAGAATCCGGAACGCTGAACGAGAACGGCCCGGCGCGAAGCACGCGTCCGCGCGCAAGGAGATTGGATATGGGTGAGAGAGTCGAATTCAACAGCGAGGGCAACACGCTGGTCGGTACGCTGACGCGTCCCGCCAACGCCAAGGGCGATGTGCCGATCGTGGTGATGGCGGGCGGCTGGTGCTACACGAAAGAGATCGTGATGCCCTATTACGCCAAGTTCTTCCAGGACATCGGCTGCGCCACGCTCTGCTTCGACTACCGGAACTTCGGCGAGAGCGGCGGCGAGCCGCGCCAGCACCTCAATCCCTGGGAGCAGATCGAGGACTACCGGAACGCCTTCTCCTTCGCCGAGACGCTGCCGGGCATCGACATCAAGCGCTCGGGCGTCTGGGGCATTTCCTACTCGGGCGGCCACATCATGGTCGTCGCCGCGCTCGACAACCGCCCGGCCTTCGCCATCGGCACCGTGCCGGTGATCGACGGCTTCCAGACCATGCGGCGCTGCCATGGCGAGAGCCGGTTCGCGCAGCTCCGGAAGATCCTCGCCGCCGACCGCAAGGCGCGGTTCGAGGGCAAGCCGAGCGGCAAGATCGCGATGTCGACCACGACGCCATTTGCCGATGAGCTCGCGACCTGGCCCTTCGCCCACGTCCATTCCGCCTTCAACGACATCAAGGCGCGCGAGGCGCCGCTCCACGAGCACTGGAACACGATCGAGTCGGTCGAGCTGCTGCTCGCCTATAACGTCATCCCGTTCGCGGCGAAGATCACGGAGACGCCGGTGATGATCGCGCTTGCCTCCGGCGACAACATCACCTCCCACGACCTCGAGGTCGCCGCGTTCAACGCCATCCCCAACCCCAACAAGCATCTCGCCAACGTCACCGGCGTCCATCACATGAGCCTCTACACGAGCCAGGACGACCTCGCGAAGGTCGGCCGCGCCCAGGCGGGCTGGCTCAAGGACCTGCTCGCGAAGATGAGCTAGGCGCGGCTTCCCGACAGCGCCGCGGCAGACGCGCCATGGCTTCCGGAGCCCGCGCCGGGGAAACAGGGACAGGACCGGCCGCCGCACCCGGGCGGCCGGACTCCCTCGCGCCGTTCGAGCTCTATCGACGGATGTTCCTGATCCGCCGCGCCGAGGAGCGTCTCGAACGCGACTTCAAGGCCGGGCTCCTCCCCGGGCCCGTCCATCTCTCGATCGGGCAGGAGGCCGTGGCGGTCGGCGTCTGCGCCCATCTCGGCCCGCGCGACTGGATCACCGGCACCCATCGCGGCCACGGCCATTTCCTGGCCAAGGGCGGTGATTCGGCGGCGATGTTCGCCGAGATCCACGGCCGCGCCACCGGCGCCTGCGGCGGCCTGGGCGGCTCGATGCACGTCACCGATGTCAGCCTCGGCATGCTCGGCGCCAATGGCATCGTCGCGGGCGGCATCGCGCTCGCCGCCGGCGCGGCGCTCGCCCAGAAGCTCGACGGGGCGGGTGGCGTCGCCGTCGCCTTCTTCGGCGACGGCGCGGCGTCGGAGGGCGTGCTCGCCGAGACCCTCAACATCGCCGCGCTCTGGCAGCTACCGCTACTCTTCGTCTGCGAGAACAACGGCTACTGCGAGTTCTCCCCCACCGCCGCGGTGACGGCGGGCGCGATCGTCGACCGTGCCCGGCCCTACGGCATTCCCGCCGTCGCCATCGATGGCAACGACATCGGTGGCGTCGTGGCGACTGCGGGAGAGATGATCGCCCGTGCGCGGACCGGCGGCGGGCCCGGCTTCATCGAGGCGCGGACCTACCGGTTCCATGGCCATGTCGAGGGCGAAGCTCTGTTCCTCAAGGAGAAATACCGCGACGATGCCGAGGTCGCGGCGCAGTTGTCCCGCGATCCGATCGTGCTGGCCCGTGCGGCGCTGCTCGCCGGCGGCACCGTGACGGAGGCCGGCATCGCCGCGTCGGAGGCGGCGGTCGCTGCCGGCATCGATGCGGCGGCCGATCGCGCGGTCGAGGCGCCGTGGCCGACGGCTGACCGGCTCCGCGCGCTGGCGGTGGGGTGAGATGGGCAAGCTCCGGATCGTCCACGCAGTCAATGCGGCGCTCCGCGAGGAGATGGAGCGCGACCCGCGCGTCATCCTCATCGGCGAGGATGTCGGGCTCAGCGTCATGGGCGACACGCGGGGCCTTCGCGCCATCTTCGGCGCCGAGCGGGTCCGCGACACCCCGGTCTCGGAGGCGGCGCTGGCCGGCCTCGCCGTCGGCGCCGCGGCAGCCGGCTATCGCGTCGTCTGCCACCTCATGTACGCCAATTTTTTCTATACGGGGTTCGACGCCGTCGCCAACCAGGCGGCGAAGCTCGGCCTGATGACGGGCGGCCAGCTCAAGCTGCCCCTGACCTTCATGGCGGTGATGGGCGGCGGCCGCTCGTCTGCGGCGCAGCACTCGGATTCGCCCCACCCGCTCCTCATGAATCTCGGCGGCATCAAAGTGGTGGTGCCGGCGACATCGGCCGACGCCAAGGGCCTCCTCAAGTCCGCGATCCGCGGCGACGGCCCGGTGGCCTTCCTGCAGCCGGCCAGCCGCGGCGGCGAGATGGGCGAGGTCCCGGATGGCGACGTGCTGGTGCCGCTCGGCTCGGCCAGCGTCGCCCGGCCCGGGCGGGACGTCACGATCGTTGCGATCGGCAGCATGCTCAAGCCGGCGCTGGCCGCAGCGGAGGAACTGGCGGCGGCCGGCATCGAGGCCGAGGTCGTCGACCCGCGGACGGTCTTCCCGCTCGATACGCCGACGATCCTCGCTTCGGTCCGGAAGACCGGCCGGCTGGTCATCGCCGACGAGGCCCGCGACGCCTGCAGCGCGGCGAGCTACATCGCGTCGATCGCGGCGGACGAGGCCTTCCATGACCTCAAGGCGCCGGTCCGCCGGGTCACGGTTCCGAATTTGCCGATGCCCTATTCGCCGCCGCTCGAGAAAGCGACGATTCCCGACGCAACGACGATCGGCCGCGTGGCCCTGGACCTCGTCCGTCCATGACGGGTACGCGTTGCCGTCCGCGCGGCGGGTCCTGAGCGGGCCCCGGCTGAATGCCGGCGCCCGTCACGCCCGAGGCGCGGATGCGTCCGCCGGGGGAGAGTTCGCCGGGATCAGCGAATCCCGCCGGTTGCGCGAAAGCATCCGACCCATGGCCGCCTGTGCACCGACGGAGTCGCGCCGCGCAATGGCCTCGGCCACGTCGATATGCCCCTCG
>JAESFN010001290.1_pt1 | contig 11712 bp, 11 predicted proteins | sample 9269411 | NCBI WGS metagenome assembly JAESFN01 (sample SAMN14505399, study PRJNA617100) | algae metagenome | isolation source: Iphinoe sp. HA4291-MV1 and co-occurring heterotrophs from trail next to... | place: USA: Maunawili Falls, Hawaii | collected 2009-07-25
GTTCGGCGGAGACCACCCCCACGGCGGGCAGGAAGCCGTCGGCGGTGGTGGCGGTGCCGGGCAGCAAGCGGGCCCGGACCCGCAGCCAGCTGTCCGCCGGGTAGTCGCCGTCCAGCCCGGCCAGCCGGACCACCATCGGCCGGGCGTCCGCCGCGCAGCAGGTCATGGTCAGCCGGGCCAGCTCGACCGACCCGCCCCGGTGCACCACGAACCCGGTCAGCGTGACGTCGTGCTCGCGCAGCGTCTCGGTGCGGTCCCAGACGGCGCGGGCCACGAAGTCGGTCAGCGCCACGTCCGGGGCGTCCCCGGGGGGCAGCGGTTCGAACTCGCCGTCGCCGAGGTCCGGCCCGACGGTGTTCCCGGCGCCGGCCCGGTTGACCGAGTCGGAGCCGAGCGCGGGCGGGGCCACCAGCAGGATGGCCAGCACCGGCAGAAGCAGCAGCCACGGGCTGCGCGGTTCCTTGTGCCCGGGCTCGCCGTCCCCGTGATCGTGCCCGTGCCCGGCGGCGACGGCGCGCCCGGCGCGGGCGGCCAGCGCGTCCCGGACGATGGTGACCGCCGCCAGGGCCAGGATGACCACCCCGGCGGCCAGCAGCCACCACTGGTGGCTGGGCTTGACGTAGCGCAGGTGCAGGTCGGTCACCGCGATCTTGACCAGCGCCCCGCCGAGCAGCGCCAGCACCGCGTTCTGCGCGTCGCGGCTCACCGGACACCACCCAGACACAGCAGCCCGGCCAGGGTGCCGCAGGCGATCGCCACCACGAAGGTGGTCGGGGCGAACCGGGCGGCGAACCCCCGGCCGAACGCCCCCGCCTGCAGCGCGATCAGCTTGACGTCCACCGCCGGCCCGACCACCAGGAACACCAGGCGGGGCAGCAGCGGCAGGGTGGCCATCGAGGCGGCCACGAACGCGTCGGCCTCGCTGCACAGCGCCAGCACCACCGCGAGCAGCGCCATCACCAGGATGCCCAGGGCGAGGTTCGCGGCCAGGCTGTCCACCCAGTGCGGCGGGATGGCCACGTTCAGGACGGCGGCGGTCAGCCCACCCAGGACCAGGAACCCACCGGCCGCGACCAGGTCGTGCCGGGCGGCCTCGACGAACACCGCCGCACGGGACGCCCCGGCCGACGCGGTGACCGGCTGGCGGACCCGCGCGGCGATCCACTCCGCCTTGCCCCGCCAGGTCCACAGCCAGCCCATCACGGTCGCGGTGGCCAGCGACCCGAGGAACCGGGCGGCCACCATGCCGGGCTCGCCGGGGAAGGCCACCGCGGTGGACACCAGCACCACCGGGTTGATCGCCGGGGCGGCCAGCAGGAAGGTGAGCGCGGCGGCGTCCGGCAGGCCCTGACCGATCAGCCGCCGGGCCACCGGCACCGAGGCGCACTCGCAGCCCGGCAGCACCGCGCCGCCGAGCCCGGCCATCGGCACCGCCAGGACCGGCCGTTTCGGCAGCAGCCGGCCCAGCGCGGACGGTGGCACGTACGCGGCGATCAACCCGGACAGCAGCACCCCGAGCACCAGGAACGGCAACGCCTGGACGCAGACCGCGACGAACACGGTGGACGCGGTACGCACGGCCGGCGAGTCGAGGGCGTCGGTCAGCTGCCGCTGCAGCAGCAGGGCGACCAGGATGATCGCGCAGAACGCCTCCAGCGACCCCGGCCGCCAGCGCGGTGCGGCGGCCCGCTCGGTGGGCGGCGACGGACTGGAGGCGGGGGCGGCCATAACGATTATCGTTTCAGGTTGGCCGCCGCCGGTGGGGTAGAACGGCCGAACCCGGTCGAGCGAGTTTCGCGGTGTCGGTCTGCCCCGAGCGCGGCCGGCGGCTCCACGCGGGCCCCGCCGCCGGCGGTCCGACCGCGGCCAGCATCGCTTTGCTCTGCATACAGATACGCACGGCGCTCCGCCCCGCGCCCGGAGTCGCTTTGCTTTGCATACAGATACGCACGGCGCTCCGCCCCGCGCCTGGAGCCGCTTTGCTTTGCATACATATACGCATCAGGCAGCCGCTGGCCGTCAGCCGTCGACGCATCGCCGGGTCGCCCCGTCCGGGCATGACGGAAATTGCGTCGGTGTATGCAAAGCAAAGCGACTTTCGGCGCGGAGTGCGTGCTCCTGGTCAGGCCGTCCCGGTGATGGTCGCCGGCGGGTGGGTTCAGGCGCGCTGAGCCGCCACGGCCAGGGCGCGGGCCGGGGGGCGGCGGTAGCGGGCGAAGAGGCGGCAGCCGACGTAGCAGAGGAACATCAGCGTGGCCACGTACCCGGAGATCGGCAGCCCGGGCCCCAGCGAGAGCACGGTCCCGCCGACCAGCGACACCTCGGCGAACAGCACCGCCAGCACGGTGACCACCACCGGGTTGGCCGACACCCGCACCGCCGCCGCGCCCGGGGTGACCATCACCGCGAGCACCAGCACCGCGCCGACGGCGGGTACGGCGAGCGCGGTGGTCAGCCCGATCAACATGGCGAACAGCGGGGACAGCAGCCGGACCGGGACGCCACGGGCGGCGGCCACCTCGGGGTCGGCCCCGGCGAACAGCAGCGGCCGGTAGCCGACCGCCAGCACGCCGATCACCACCACCGCGCAGCCGGCCAGCAGCAGGATGTTCGTCGAGTCGACCGACACGATCGACCCGGTGAGCAGCCCGAACTTGTTCGCCGCCCGACCCTGGTACAGCGCCAGCATGAGCACCCCGAGGCCCAGTCCGAAGGCGAGGACCACACCGATCACCGAGTCCCGCTCGCGCTGGCGCAACCCGAGCAGCCCGAACACCAGCGCGGCGATCAGCGCGCCGACCACCGCGCCGAGCTGGGTGCTGATGCCCAGCAGCAGCGCCGCCGCGCCACCGGTGAAGGCCAGCTCGGCGGTGCCGTGCACGGCGAACGCCATGCCCCGGCTGACGATCAGCGGGGCGAGCAGCCCGGCCAGCAGCCCGAGCACCACCGCCGCCAGCAGCGCGGACTGGACGAACGGCTGGCGCAGCAGCTCGGCGGTGCCGGCGAAGCTGAACAGCCGGCTCAGCAGGTCGGTCACGATGGTTCGCTCGCAAGCTCGCTCACGGTCACGGGTGGCACCCCGGGTCGTCGGCGCCGACCACCACCAGCCGGTCGCGGATCCGCAGCACGTCGACGTCGGTCCGGTACAGCTCGGACAGCGTCTCCGAGGTCATCACCTGGTCCGGGGTACCGATCCGGAACCGGCCGTCGACCAGGTACAGCACCCGGTCGACGAACGGCAGCACCGGGTTGATCTCGTGGGTGACGAACAGGACGGCGGTGTCCGCCTCGGTCCGCCGCTCGGCGATCAGCCGGCTGACCACCCGCTGGTTGGCCAGGTCCAGGGACAGCAGAGGTTCGTCGCAGAGCAGCACCGCCGGGTCCCCGACCAGCGACTGGGCCACCCGAAGCCGTTGCTGCTCGCCGCCGGACAGCCGCCCCACCTGCGCATCCGCGTACCCACCCGCGCCCACCGCCGCCAGCGCCGCGTCGATCTTCGCCCGCCGGGCCCGGCCGGCGCCGGTGAACGGCCCGAACCGGTGCCCGTCCAGCCCGAGGCCGACCAGGTCACGGGCCCGCAGCGGCAGGTCGACGTCCATGTCCCGCTGCTGCGGGATGTAGCCCACCCGGGCGCCCCGGCCGCCCGGGGCGTGGCCGTTCACCCGGACCTCGCCCGCGCTCAGCGCCCGCTGCCCGAGCAGCACCTTCAGCAGGGTGGTCTTGCCGGAGCCGTTGGGTCCGAGCACCGCGACGAACTCCCCGGGCTCCACCCGCAGGTCCAGCCCGTCCCACAGCACCCGCTCGCCGAGCGCCATCCGGGCGGCCCGCAGCTCGACCGCGGGTCCCGCGGTCTTCCTCGCCTCGCGGACCTCGTCCAGGAGCGTCACCTCTTGTCCACCGCGGCCGACAGCTGGTCGATCTGCCCGCCCATCCAGCTCAGGTAGTCGGTGACCCCGGCGGGCAGGGTCTCGGTCACCGTCACGATAGGCACACCGGCGGCGGTGGCGGCCTGCTCGACCTGTTTGGTGGAGGCGTTCTCCGCCTGCGGGTTGGCCAGCAGGGCCTTGACCGGGTCGTTCCGGAACAGGTTCAGCGTCTCGTTGAGCACCGCGGCCGACGGGTCGTTGCCCAGCTCGGCGGCCTCGGCGAACGCCTCCGGGGTGGCGTTGACCAGCCCGGCGGCCCGGGTCAGGTAGAGCGGCACCGGCTCGGTGACCGCGACCCGGGCGCCGGGGTGGGCGGTCCTGATCGCGGTGATCTTGGCGTTCAGGCCGTCCAAGCCGGAGCGGAAGGTCGTCGCGTTGCGGGTGTACACGGCGGCGTCGGCCGGGTCGGCCTGGCCGAGATCGGCGGCCAGCTTGTCGGCCAGCTTGGCCATGGTGCCCAGGTCGTACCAGACGTGCTCGTTGAACTCCTCGCCCGCCGGTACGGCCGCCTTCAGCCCGGACAGCTCGGACACGTCGATCACCACCGGCTTGGCGGCGGCCGACTCGACGAGCTTGGTCGCGAAGTCGTCGTAGCCGCCCCCGTTGACCACCACGATCCGGGCCTGACCGACCGCCAGGGCGTCCTTCGGGGTGGTCTCGTACTCGTGCGGGTCGGCGTCCGGGCTGGTGATGATCGAGGTGACCGTGGCCCGGTCGCCGGCCACCGCGGTGGCCACCGCGCCGTACACGTCGGTCGAGGTGACCACGCTCGGCGTGACGTCCGCGCCGGCGGGTGCGGCCGGGGCCGGCGCCGGGGAGCCACAGCCGGCCAGGGCGACGGAACCGAGCAGCGAGGCGGCGATCAGCACGGCGCGGGGGGTCATGACGCTCCAGGGTTCATCGTTTCGAGTGAACACGATCGGGTCTGACGGTACATCAGTTTGGAAATGATTGTCATTTGAATGTGGTGCGGACGGTGGTTCCTGAGGTCGCCGTCGCTACCGCGGGCGCTACTGAACCGTTACCGTTCAGCCATGACCCGCAGCTCGCGCGTCCGGCGACCGGCCACGTTGGCCTCGCTGGCGGCCGAGCTCGGTGTGTCCAGGACCACGGTGTCCAACGCCTACAACCGGCCCGATCAGCTGTCCCCGCAGCTGCGCAACCGGGTGCTGGAGACCGCGCGGCGGATGGGGTACCCGGGTCCGGACCCGGTGGCCCGGTCCCTGCGCACCCGCCGGGCCCGGGCGGTCGGCCTGCTGCTCACCGAGGAGCTGTCGTTCGCCTTCCGCGACCCGGCCGCCCTGGGTTTCCTCGAGGGGCTGGCCCAGGCCTGCGAGGAGGCCGGCCAGGGGTTGCTGCTGATCCCGGCCAGCTCCCGGCACGCCGACCTGGCCGCCGTGCAGCAGGCCAGCGTGGACGGCTTCGTCGTCTACTCGGTCCCGGCAAACGACCCGCACTTCGAGGCGGTGCTGCGCCGCCCGCTGCCCTGCGTGGTCGCCGACCAGCCGATGAACGCCAACGGGGTGGACCGGGTCGGGGTCGACGACCGGGGCGGCATGCGGGCGCTGGCCGACCACCTGGTCTCGCTCGGCCACCAGCGGATCGGCGTGATCAGCATGCGGCTGGGCGCCGACCAGCGGGACGGGTTCGCCGACCTCGACCGGCAGCACGCCGCCGGGACCGGGGTCCAGGGCGAGCGGCTGGCCGGGCTGCGCGACGGGCTGACCGCCGCCGGGATCGACTGGGCCGGGGTGCCGGTGATCGAGCGCGCGGAGCACTCCGCCGCCGCCGGGGCCAGCGCCGCCGGGGAGCTGCTCACCCAGCACCCGGGGCTGACCGCGGTGGTCTGCGGCTCGGACGTGCTGGCCCTGGGCGCGCTGCGGCTGGCCGCCGAACGGGACTGGGAGGTGCCGAGCGCGCTGTCCATCACCGGGTTCGACGGCATCGCCGAGGCGCGGGCGGCCGGGCTGACCACGGTGCTGCAGCCGGTCCGGGAGAAGGGGCGGATGGCCGGCGAGCTGCTGCTCGAGCGGGGCGAGCGCACCGAGACCCGGTCGGTCGTGCTGCCCACCGAACTGGTCGTCGGGTCCACCACCGGGCCCGCCCGCACCGCCGACCGCTGGTTCTCCGGCCTCTGACTACCGGGCGGCGGCCGGCTCGGGGTCCGCCGCGACGTCGGGCAGGCCCAGGGCGGACAGGAACGACCGCGCCCACTTGTCCACGTCGTTGGTGAGCACCTGCCGGCGCAGGGCCCGCATCCGGCGGCGGTTCTCCTCCGGGTCGGCGGTGAGCGCCTGGTAGAGCGTGTTGCCCAGGTCGTCCAGATCGTGCGGGTTGACCAGGTAGGCGTCCTTGAGCTCGATCGCCGCGCCGGTGAACTCGGAGAGCACCAGGGCCCCGGTGAGGTCGTTGCGGCAGGCCACGTACTCCTTGGCCACCAGGTTCATCCCGTCCCGCAGCGGGGTCACCAGCATGACGTCGGCGGCGACGAAGAACGCGGCCAGCTCGTCGCGGGGCAGCGACCGGTGCAGGTAGTGCACCGGCGGGTAGCCGACCCGGGCGTGCGTGCCGTTGATCCGCCCGACCGTCTGCTCGATATCGGCGCGCAGCCGCACGTAGTGCTCCACCCGTTCCCGGCTCGGCGTGGCCAGCTGGATCATCGCGGTGTCCTCGGCGCTGATCCGGCCGGAGTCGAGCAGCTCGCCGAACGCGACCAGCCGCTGGTTGATGCCCTTGGTGTAGTCCAGCCGGTCGACCCCGAGGATCACCCGCTTCGGCGACCCCAGCTCGGCCCGGATCTGCGCGGCCCGCTCCTTGACCGCCCGGGACCGGGCCAGCAGGTCCAGCGAGGTGGAGTCGATGGAGATCGGGAAGGCGCCCACCTTGACCAGGCGGCCCCGGTAGCGGACGTCCCCCTTGCTGCCGCTGACCGGCTGGGCGTCGGCGAACCGGGTGGTCAGCCAGCGGAAGTTGCGCACCCCGCCGGCGGTGTGGAAGCCGATCAGGTCGGCGCCGAGCAGCCCCTCGACGATCTGCCGGCGCCACGGCAGCTGCATGTACAGCTCGGTCGGCGGGAACGGGATGTGCAGGAAGAAGCCGATCCGCAGGTCCGGGCGCAGCTCGCGGAGCATGGCCGGCATCAGCTGCAGCTGGTAGTCCTGCACCCACACCACGGCGCCCGGCGCGGCGATCTTGGCGGTCTGCTCGGCGAACCGTTCGTTGATCCGCACGTAGGTGTTCCACCAGTTGCGGTCGTACACCGGGCGCTCGACGACGTCGTGGTAGAGCGGCCACAGGGTGGCGTTGGAGAAGCCCTCGTAGTAGTCGGCGACCTCGTCGGCGGACAGCTTCACCGGGTGCAGCAGCAGGCCGTCGTTGGTCAACGGCTCGACGTCGGCGTCGGCGATGCCGGGCCAGCCCACCCAGGCGCCGTCGCGGGAACGCAGCATCGGCTCGAGCGCGGTGACCAGCCCGCCCGGGCTCTGCTTCCAGGCCCGGTTGCCGTCCTTGTCGACCACCAGGTCGACCGGAAGCCGGTTGGCTACCACGATGAAGTCGGCCGTGTCCATGGGCCAGAGGTTACTGTCCGCGGCCGGGTGCCGCCGTTCTCAACTCCGGGCGCTCACGTGGTGTTCATGTGAAGCGGTCTCAGCCGCCGCCGCCCCCGCCGTCGGCGCCCGCCGCGGTGGCCGCCCCGATCGCGGCGAACGTCGCGGCGTGCACGGCCTCGATGGCCTTGCGCACCGCCCGGGCGGCCCACGGCGCGTCGGCGATCTCCTTCATCCGCCGCTGCACCGCGCGTCGATCGGCGTCCGGGAAGATTCGCCGCTCCAGCTTGGCCGCCCCGATCACCGTGACCAGCCCGGCCGTGCGCTCGTCGGGTTCGCTCCCGTCCAGCACGACGTCCCGCAACCGGGCGAGCACGGCGTCCCGGGCGGCGACGTTGCGCACCGGGAAGCGGTGCCGGGTGAACACCCCGAGGGTCTTGTAGGTGACGTCCTCCAGCACCCCGATCTCGACCATGCGGTGCAGCAGCCGCTTGCGGGTGTCCTTGGACAGCCGGGTGACCCAGGCCTGCGGCCGCCTCGGCTTGCCCGCGACCTGGTCGTACGCCGCCCTCAGCATCGGCCGGGTGGGTACCTTGCCGGTCGCCCGGACGAGCTTCCCGTCCAGCTCCAGGTGCCCGTCCAGGACCAGTTCGAGCAGCAGTGCCCCGCCCAGCGCGCAGTCCAGCTCGGCGCCCTGACCGCGCGCCGTGCCCTCCGGCGTGTACGCGACGAGCAGCAACTCCTCGGCCAGCAGCAGTTCCATGCCCGCCAGGCTAGTGCGATCTTCACGAGGTGCGATGATGGGTGGCACGCCGGTGTAGCTCAGGGGTTAGAGCAACCGCCTTGTAAGCGGTAGGTCGTCGGTTCGAATCCGACCTCCGGCTCCACGGTCTTATCCCTCGACGCGGTCGAGCATGCCGCCGGTGATCGTCGCCGCCGGGGACGCACCGGTGTCCATGGCGCCGACCCGGATCGGGGTGACGGCGGTGATCCGCAGGTCCCGAACCCGGGGCAGGCGGCTCCAGAGGCGCTGGCCGCCTCGGGTGTGCAGCAGCGGACCCAGGACGCGGTGGAACTGCTTGATCTCCTCCGGTGTGCTCGGTCGGGGCGGGCCGACCTCGGCGGTCAGCCGCACCCCGGGTGGCCGGACGAAGGTGCCCTTGATCAGGGACCGAGCCCACATCCACCGGCTGCTGTCGACCGCGAGGACGGTCACCCGGGGATCCTCACGGAGGTTGCGGGCCAGGTCCCGGTTGAGGATGTCGAAGTAGAACCCCTGCCCGAAGTCGGTGAGCACCAGCGAACCGATCGGGGTGACGTGGGCCGAGCCGTCCGCGTTGCGCGACGCGACCGCGCAGTGCAGCCCCGATCGGACTCCGCGCCGCACGGTGCGTCGAACCAGGTCCCACTCGTCGGGTGTCATGGTCATCGGTCTGCTCCTCGGGTTGCGAAGGGGGCCAGCACGGCGCGGGCCGCGGTGCTGACCAGTGCGTCGAGTTCCGGTTCGGGAGCCACACCGCGCAGCAGGGCTTCGCGGGCGGCGGCGTGCGGGATGTCCACGACGGCGAACCGGACCCGCCGCGAATCGGCCGGTTCGGTGGCGCCGAGCCGGTGCGCGAGCTCGCCCAGGAAGGCCTGCACCCGGGCGAGCTGCTGGGCGTTGCGCTGCGCGAGCTCGGTCGGCCAGCCGGCCGCGAGAAGATCGCTCCGGCGGAACACCATGAGCACCCGGGCGTCGTCCAGGTTGGTCCGACTCCAGGTCAGGACGTGCTGGGCGGCCCGGAGCGCCGAGGTGTACGCGTCGGTGTCGTCCAGCACGCCGAACAGGCCGGCCTGGAACCGTTCGACCGAGCGCAGCCACAGCGACGCCATCAACAGGTCCCGGCTGGCGAACCGGTAGTAGACCGACCCGGACGGCGCGCCCAGCGTGGCCGCCACCGCCTGCGCGCTCACCCCCGCCGGGCCGTCCGCGACCAGGACGTCACGCGCGACGTCCAGGAGTTGGTCGGCGCTGTACTTCGCCGCTCGTCCCACGATTTTAGAGACTACTCTCTAGAATCGGGTCGGTCCACTTCCTGGACGCACGTCACCGGCCGAGCGGGATCGTTGCCGTGATGTGGGGATGCGGACGCCCTGCAGTCCGACGGCGGGTCCGACGTCCGCCCGGGTGGTGAGCGCGTGCTCCAGGTCGGCGACCCGGGCGATGGCGCAGGCGAGTTCCCAGCGGGGTCCGGCGTGGGCGGCGAGCATGCTGGCCAGCAGGATCGACGTCGCGCTGAAGGCGCCGGAGGAGGTGCTGTAGAGGTTGAGGCTCGCGTGGGCGGTGGTCGTTCCGTCCTCGGTGGCTTCCCCGAGGGACACGCTCAGCGCGCTGAGCACGCCTCGGCTGGCGAGCCTGGCCTCCAGGTGCGGCCACCGCGCCGGGCGAGTGGTGTCGCCGAGACAGCACGGGGCGCCGGTGGCGAGCGCTTCCAGCGCCGGCCCCTGACCGGTCTCGTACTGCGCCTGGTCGGCGACCCGGGCGAGGTGGCCGGTGTCGGCCGCGGTGCTGGGGCCGGCGGGTGGGTTGGTGGTGACGCTGGCCGCGGAGACGCCGCCGACCCGGTTGAGTGCCACCCGGCTGGCGGCCGCCAGGACGTCCCGCGGCGTTCCTGGGCCGCATTGGTCGGCGAAGTCGGCCAGCATTGTCGCGTGGTATCGCTGTAGCCGGTTCGATTCCCCGTTGTTCATCTGCCCCCCACTCGTATCCTCACCATTCGCATGGACGGAAGGTGAACTGGATCCGAGTGGAAGGTTGCCGGTCTGCCAAGTGCTGATGTCGCCACCTGATCGGGGTAATTCCGTTCAGCCCTCTGACCAGCGGCGGTGGTCGTTGCGACTGGTCACGCCCGGGAGCACCGTCGACACGCGGTTGGACCGGCGGCCGATGTCACGTGGGTCCCGTTGTCCTCAGGCATCGCGGTCGGCATCATGCGGTCTGTGAGCGTTGACGACCAGCGGGAACGCGCGTCGTTCAGGGCGTGTGCGACCACGGTCCGAGAGCTCGTCGACCATGGTGGGATCCCCGGTGTGGCGCCGTCGCCGGCGAACCCGGGCACACCGGTGAGACTCCCGGTGCGCCGCCGATCGGCATCGCGTCGGTGCCGGATCCGCGACGTGTCGGGGTGTCATCGCCGGTGACCAGGGAATATGGTGACCGGATGCGTGAGGCCTTCCAGGGTGAGCTGACCGGGCTCGCCGACGATCTCGCGGGGATGGGCGCGCTCGCCACGGTGGCCATCTCCCGGGCCACCCGCGCGCTGGTCGAGGCCGATCTGTCCCTGGCGGAGCTGGTGATCACCGAGGATGCCGCCATTCATGTGCGGGCCCGATACTGCGAGGACCGGGCGTCACGGATCCTGGCGCTCCAAGCCCCCGTGGCCGGTGACCTGCGGCTGATCGTGACCACGATCAGAATCGCGGAGAAGCTGGAGCGGATGGGCGACCTCGCCCGCCACATCGCCGAACTCGCCCGCCTGCGCCACCCCGCCCCGGTCCTGCCGCCAGAGCTGACCGACCGGTTCTCCCTGATGGGCCGCCTGGCCACCGTGGCCAGCCAGCGGGTCGAGGACGCCCTGGCCGAACCCACCGGCGACAAGCTCGCCGAGCAGGACCAGGCCGACGACGCGATCGACGACCTGCAGGACGCGATCCTCGACCAGGTCCGGGCCGCCAATCCCGCGTACCCGATGCAGAGCGTCATCGACGCCACCCTGCTGACCCGCTACTACGAGCGCTTCGCCGACCAGGCTGTCGGCATCACGAAGAACCTCGACTACCTCGTGACCGGCCGGATGCCCGCCTGAGCAAGCGCCGTCCGTGCTACCCGCCGGTGGATGCGGGGCCGGTAGGTCGTCGGTTCGAATCCGACCTCCGGCCGCACGCGACGGCGGTGTCTAGCGTCCGGACGGTTTCGCGGAGGCGAGCAGGGTGTGGCCGTCGCGGAAGCGCACGCCGTCCTGGCAGCGGGCCTCGATCCGGCCGTCGGCGAACTGCTCGGTGTAGAGCCGGGCGTAGAGCCCGCCGGCGGCCAGGAGCTCGGCGTGGGTGCCGTGCTCGACCAGCCGGCCGGCGTCGACCACGAGGATGATGTCGGCGCCGAGAACCGTGGAGAGCCGGTGCGCGATGGCGATGGTGGTCCGGCGGTGCGTGGCCGCCGCCAGGGCCTGCTGCACGAGTCGCTCGCTGGTGCTGTCCAG
>JAESFN010001291.1_pt1 | contig 11699 bp, 9 predicted proteins | sample 9269411 | NCBI WGS metagenome assembly JAESFN01 (sample SAMN14505399, study PRJNA617100) | algae metagenome | isolation source: Iphinoe sp. HA4291-MV1 and co-occurring heterotrophs from trail next to... | place: USA: Maunawili Falls, Hawaii | collected 2009-07-25
CGCGTTGACCGGACAACTAACGAGCCAATCGGCTTTCTAATTTCGCCGACTACCTATTATTATCCGCAGCGCGCTCGCCGCTCCAAGGGGGAGGAATGCGAGTCGTTCGAAACTCAGAAGTTGGCCGCGGCCAAGTCCGATGAGTCAGGGAGTGAGAAGAATTGGTTGTCCGCCAACCACTTACCTGGGCGGTTTTCGGCCAACTAATGCACTGCCGCCTTCCGCGGCCAGAGCACATAGCAGGGCCAACCACCCGAAAGTAGCAAGCGAAGCCAGTTCGAGCAGGTTCGTAAACATGCTGGGTTTGGCGAGCAAATAACGCGCCGCCCTCGAGCCGCCCAGCTCGTGGCACAGGCTTCCAGCCTGTGTGAGCAGTAGCGCTTTCCGCCTTCCATCGATTTCACTACCTAAAGAAAGCCCACATGGCCAAGCTACTGGTCCTCCCCGTCCTTCTGCTGCTTGCAACCCAGGTGAGCAGAAGCCCCTCCGCCGACAGCGCTGCAAACGCGGGCACCTGGGAACAGCGGTACGCTCGAGCACGGCTCGGCCTAGCCGACGCCGGTCTGCGACGCGTGGAACTCATGAATCAGCGCGTGGCCAACGCCACGCCGGCCAGCGTGGTGGCCGAGTATCGCGACGACGTCGTCCTCGCGCGGGCACGGCTTTCGGCAGCACAAAGCGGCGAATCGGTCGACGCCTTCAAGTTCTGGGTACAGCGCGCCGCCGCGGCGAGCCGCTCCGCCCTAGAGCAGGCAGCCGGCGCCGAGGCTGCCAATCGCACGCTACCGAACACTGTGAAGCCGCCTGACCTGGCCCGACTGCAAGGCCAAGCCGAGGTGTTGAAACTCTTGGCCGAACGCGCTCGCCAGTTAGAGGGCCAACCCGCCGCGGCTCAACTCGCCTGGCAACTCGAGTTCCTGCAGTTCGAGAACGAGCAAGTTCATGAAGAGTTGTTCCGCATCGGCCGCAACGGCGGGCTTGCGCCGGTCTGGCCGTATTGAGGGAAGACGCGGAACTTGAACCAGTGCCTAAACGAAAGGCCGGCGAGTGATTGCGGGCCTTTTGCGATGCACCTGACAAATGTATCGGATTGCACGATGGAGTTACCAGACTTCGTCGTTCCTCACACGAGTCCCGGGATGGAAATCGAGACGATCCTCGGGGCCGTGTCACGCATCACTTCTTCTCCGCGAGACGATCCAGCACATACTGGCCCTGCTCAGCCAATTCCTTGTTGTCGCTGTACCTGAGTTCGCCGGCGAACTTCTCGAGCGCCGCGCGGCTGCCGGGCACGCCGATGTTGGCGAACTGCCTGATCAACGAGTTGAGCTTGTAGGCGCTGGCGCGAGCCTTGAGCTCGGGCGAAGCGTTGTCCGAGAGCACCTTGTCGGTGCTCAGGAGTGCGAAAACTGCGACGGACAACGCTGCGGCACGACGGCAATGCACAACCATTAGAACGGCTCCCGACGAATCACCTCCGAAGACGGGCTCCAAGATAGGCTCCGAACAAAATTGGGCCGCAACCGACTTTCGCACCGCGCTGGGCGTGGCCGGTTGCCTGCCGAGTTCGGCCAGGAACGCCATTGTGCGGGCGCCGATGTCGCGTCGCGCGGCGGTCCGAGTCTTCTGATTCGCGACGTAGCGAAGGGTCACCGCGGCAATCAGATCGCGCGGATGAGTGTCCTCTTCAGTGTAGTCGGCTACGTATTCGTCGCCCAAGCCCGTGCCGATCGAACCGCGCGCCCCGCGTGGCGCGACGCTGTAGAAGGCAGCCGTGATCATTCCAAGCTGGTCGGTGAATTGACGTCGAGCGGCGATGGATTGGCCTCCATCGACGACACGGAACTCGCGGCCTTCACCACGCGACCCCGTCTGGGCCACAAAACCCTGGATTCTATGTCCACGTACTCCCTTGGCGCCCGATCTAGCGCGATAGATCGTCGCCGGCGTGGGACCCAATACCCAACCGCGAGCCTCAGCAAGGTTTACACGAGGCGCAATCTGAGTGACTACCACTCCCTTGTCCTTGAGAGGTGAGCCTTTTTCATCGCGGAGCGGTTCCGGCAGCGTGTTTAGGCCGTCTACGAGTAACCTCATCACGACCTTCTGGCCGCTGTTGTTCTCAACCCAGAGCTCATAGACCTCATCGCGGGCAAGCGAGACAACGCAGTCGTTCCCCTCGACCTTTCCTGCCCGTTCTGTGAAAACGTCGGCGCCGGTGGCGGACTTCGACTTAATCATCACGTGAATTGGAAATGGGAAGTTGGCCTGTGCGAACGGATGCTTCGATTGAGCTCGCTGGTCGAGCGTATTCACGAGTTGGTCGCGGCGGTCGAGTCGAGGTCCATCGATGCTCGGGGGCGCCTGCGGCGAGGCATTTCCCGACACCGCGGCGCTACGGCCCAGCATCGCCCACTCGCTTTCGTTGATCTGCGCGATAGCGCTTGCGGCAGCGAGCTGATCCGGTTGATCCGTCCGAACCAGCTTGCAATTGAGCGTTACCACCCGGCCGTCTCGGCCAATAATGCGTCCACTTACCAGAAGCGGCATTCCACCGACCGATTGGCCAAAGTCCTTGAGACGCTGAGTGCTTGCCAGGTCGTCGACGCGGAGAGCTTTCTTCGAAAGCGCCTCCCGAATCCGCGCACGGTCCACCACGCTAAACTTCCCGGCGCCCAACTCAATCAGTCGCTGCTCGAGCACCTCAGCACAGTATTGCCCGAGCAAACCAAAATCGGACCCAAGCATTTCGCCGGCTTGCGTGGCGTTGGTGAATTCGAGCACGCCGATTGCCCCTTGCTGCTGGGCAACCAGTGAATCTGCCAGCTCGTGGGCTAAATCGTCGAGTGCTTTTTTCAGCGAGAGTGGCTGCAAGCGCAGTACGACTGGCACGCCCGTTTCGCCACGAATGATTCGCGCGGGCGTTTGAGTTCGGCCTAGGCTGCGCTCGGCAGTTTCACGCACGTGATCGTGGACATAGCCGTACAGCTCGTCGAAGTGGATGCGGCCATCCGAGTTTTCATCGGCGTGACCTTTGAGGCCCTGATTCAGCCAGTACGTGAACAACGAGTGTTGCTTCGCGTCCCAAAGCTGGCTCTTTTCTCGAGCCGAAGAGCTGGCCAATGTGAAAACGCCAGACAACTCCCCGAAGGGCTTCCCCAACAGTTCGGCCGGCACGCCGGCGGTGTCCTCGTCCCCCTTGTCGCTGCCCGCATGGCACGAATCGATGATGAGCAGCTTCGTCTTCGCCTTACAGTTCTTGAGCTGATCGCGAAGCCATTCGACGGGAAGTCCCGTTTCCTCCGGTTTGGCCGGATCGCAGTCGAGAGGGGCCAGATACATCTTGCCTTCCTGGTCCCGAAATCCGTGACCACTGAAGTAGACGATCAACGTGTCGGTGGGCAGCGGCCGCCTGAGGAAGTTCGGAATCTGCGCACGAAGCGTTGCGGCGGATGGCTGATATTCCGGAGCGCTGGCGGCATCAGTCAGTTCGAGAATACGGTCTCGACCAAAACCTCCGCGGTCGCGAAGCGTCCGAGAGATTTGGGACACGTCTTGGCGAATGTAGCGCAGGGGCGGGGCGAGCTGATAGTTTTCCACGCCAATCAGAAGCGCGTAAGACCGGCCATCATCGAGCGACTGAGCCGTGACTCGAGCCCCCGGGAGCACGATGACCAAAGCTAACGCCGAAAGGCCCTGGGCCAAGCACTTGCGCTGGAGGTTCGAACCGCGCGACATAAGTGACTCCGGAAATAGCGAATTGACCGGTCTTGGCGAAATACCAGCATCTAGTAGAACTCACTTTGCCCCGACGATCGTGAATCCCTCCCGGAAGTAGGGACGCTTCCACGGGGCTTGATTGCGCGGGGAGTTCTTGGCCTGGTGAAGGGCTTGGGCGTAGCCGGGATTATGGCCATCGCTTTCAGCCCTTGCCAGCAAAGTGGCGAAGTAGCTGAACAGCGTGGCGGTCGCCTCGTTGTCGACCAGCCAATGGCTGGCTGGCCACGAGGCAGCCCCTGGACAGCGCCGTTCCCCTTTGTCCGTCTCCAAGGCGCGCATCAACAATGGATGAGCGTCGCGCGGCTTTTCCGTTGCTTGCAGGCAATCTGCAGTTCGGGTCGACCATAGAACCAAGGCTTGCTTCGACCGCCGTTCTTCGGCGGACTTGATGCCGCGCCGCGCGATGGCTTCAGCGGCGGCGTACTGCTCGGCTTTGAAGCGGGCCTCGAATTGATTCTCGATCGCTGCCGGCTTGTATAGCAACGCGAACAGCAGTCGTGAACGCGGTCCAGCAAGTTGGGCCCATGGCAGTCGTTCTCCAAGAACGGTTAGTCGTTGGTTTGCGTGGGGGACAGTTGCGCCGGCGCTAGCACGACCGGCAATAGAGCGTTGTCTGCCATTTGCGGCTCTTGCTCCCTTGCTGCCCGCCCTTCCCGCAATAACCTTTGAATCCGCGAGCGCGCATACGTGAATGCGTCTTGTACCGAGAGCGCGCTTTCAGGCGGTTGTCTTTCGATGGCCTCCGCGAGGCAAAACGTGAACCACGCGGTCTTGTTGCGAGTTCCCTCGATCAAGCTTTGCTCGTCGCTGGCACAGGACGCAATCACGATCGTGTTCAGTTGCGCGATATCCTTGAGTCTGCTCGCTTCGTCCGCAAAGAGCCGGCTCCCGAGCGACTTATCTGCCGCCAAGCCGCCAGCATGGCACGTGTCTGCAATGAAAACGAGCTGCCGGCCCTGGAGCGACTGGAACCAGCGGGCAAGCGTATCATCGAGGATATTGGTCTCGCGCCAGCGAGCAGCGCCCTGTTCCATGCGTTCACCCGTGCGTGCGCCTTCAAGATCGAAGGGACAGAGAGTTTCGTCCTGACCGTCCTTCTCCGAGCCATCCGAATTGGGCACAGTCGACGCGTGGCCGCAAAAGTACACGAAGACCGTGTCTCCGGGCTTGGAAACGCTCGGCAGCCACTCTGTGAAAAGGTGCTGCAGGTTGGCCTTGGTGGCCTGATCGTCAAGCACCAACTTCGTCCGCGCCGGATCAAGCTGACCGCGACGAAGCATCAGGTCGTGCATCACCTTCGCAGAATGGCGTAGTTCCTCGTTCTCTTTGTCGAGATGTTGATATTTGCCGATGCCAACAATTAGGCCGACCCGAGCGGCGGGCGCCGACGGTGGCTTTGATTGCTTGGCAAATGTTTCCAGCGCGACGCGATGCTCGGCCCAAAGTTCAGGGGTGGGCCGGAGGTCGTTCTCGACCTTGGCGAGCAGCTCGTTGGTTACCATGGCGGGCTGCGGTCCTTGCCCTAGTTCGTCGAGAGAGAGAACTGGACGCTCGACGGCAATCACCTGCATTACCTCGGGCCCGAACGGCGCCTGCACTCGGAAGCGATAGGGAGTGCCGACGCCGCCGGGGAACTCGAGATCTTGGCCCGCCCCGACTTGGTTTTTCGGGCGTGCCGGATTCGGAAACAGCAGTACGATCGAGCCATCGGCCTGATGATAGATCAGGTATAGGTACGCCGGACGTTCCGACCGCAGTCGAACGCGAAGCAGATCGCCCCCTACATAACGGGGATCCGCATGGTTGAGTTGCACGGCTGCGAGAAACGGCGAGTCCGAGTTCGCCAGGTCGGCGCCAGTCGCCGCATCAGCGCCTCGCTCTTCCGGAGTATTTGCGGCCGCGGAGTCGACTTCTTGCTGCGCGAACGTCGTCCCGGCCAACACGAGCTGAACACCGCAAAGCCATCGGATCAACCGACCTGATCGCATGATTCGACTTTCGTAGACGGTTACGGCTTGAGCACCACAGGGCGCGTACAGTTGTTGACCAAGGGCGCCGGCAAGATGGCCGGTTCGCCATGCTGGCGGTAATAGTCAGTCATGCCCTGCGTGACGAAGCGGTGGGCATCCTGGAGCTCGACGGTGGTTGATGCGGCTTCGAGCTGCTTGACGAGGAAGTAGGTCATCAAGCTCAGGCGTTCGTCCAGTTTTCCTGCTCCTGGCACCGACACCGCTTCACCACGGTGGCAAGTAGCGAACAGTGCGGTGTCGCGGTGGCCCAAATCCTTGAGCCGCCCCACTTCGCTCTCCAAGAAATCGAACGGCACGGCACTCTTGCTTTTGTCGAAGGCTTTTTCGAGCGTGGCGAAGCCGCCGCTATGACAGCTATCCAAGAGCACAACAACCTGCCTGCCGGCCAGCCCCTGCAGCCACTGTGCGAACACGTCATCCGAGATGGCCGTGTTCCTCACGAGCGTTGCCGCAACCTTTTGCGCGCCATGTGTTCGCACCGCTTGAGCCACTTGGTTTCTCAAGCCGCGAAGCTCCGGGGGGATTGAGGCCGCGTTTTCCGGTTTCAGGAGCGCGGTCATGGCCCCAATGCTGAGAAAGTCATGCGGGATAATGAATTCGTCCTGGCCATCAGACTCATCTCCATTGTCGTCGGGCCACTGCATGCCGTGTCCCGAGATATACAGTAGCACCAAGTCGCCCGGCTTACTTTGCTGCGGCAGCCATCGCGTGATCGCCTGTTCGATGTTTTGGCGCGTGCCTTGCTCATTGGTCAAAATGCGGTAGTCATCCAGTTCGCCGCTCGCGTGCAGCACCTCCGCCAGGCGCCGCGCGTCGCGATGGCACGTGGGCAGGTTCATGTTCTTCTCGGTGATCAACTCATCAAGTGTGGCGAACTGATGATCGGCGATGCCGACAAACAGAGCGAAGCGTTTGCCTTCCGAAGGCAAAACAGGCTGGCTCTTCGGGGTTGTCGTTAGCTCGAGAGAATGCTCGGCCCAGGCAATGGGCTTTTCCTCGCCCAGTTCGAGGCCAATGCCTTTGAGTTGCCGCCGCGCGCCCTCCAGATGACCGGACGTTACGCGATTGAAGAGATCCTTCCGCAATTCCGCCTGTTGAAGTGCGTCGATGGGCTCAAGAGAGGCGATGATGCGGAGCCGCTCTTTGCCGAACGGCGGTCCGACTCGCAGGCGAAATTCGTCGGACTTTGCGGGAATAGCAACTGCTTGCCTGGCCAGCAACCGGTTGTCCGGTTGGGCGTCGTTGGGAAAAATCTGGTACGTCTTGCCGTCGACCTGCTCATACAGCACATACACGTAAGCGTCAATTTCAGAAACGACGCGAAGTCCCAGGCTGTCGCCTTCGCGATAAACGCCATTTGGCTTGTCTAGTTCGGCACGCACGAAAAAACTTGGCCGATCTGGTCGCAACTCTTCCGCCGCGGCAGCTTGGTCCGCCGTTGCCGGATCATCTTCGGCAAGAAGCGGCGGCGCCAAGGCCAGCAAGGCCAGCAAGGCGAGAAGCGAGACGGCGGTCAGCGGACAGCGGCGGTTGATGAACACGGCTTGGTGATGGCCTGTTAGTTCCATTTACTTTGCCCCGACGATCGTGAATCTTGCCCAGAAGTAGGGACGCTTCCATTGGTCTTGGTTGCGCAAGGATTTTTTGGCCTGGTGAAGGGCTTGGGCGTAGTCGGGATTATGGCCCTCGCTTTCGGCCTTTGCCAGCAAAGTGCCGTAGTAGGTGGGCAGACGTCGTCCGAGGCGGACCGGGAACTTCCGATTCATTAGAACTTGCCGCAGGTCCATCACTGCCGATCACCTCGAGGCGGAAATAATGCCTGCCTCGCGTTGCCCTCCGCCCACGGATGCTGACAAAGCTCCGGCGGGCGTCCGCGGTTGAATTCCGCCAGCCTATCATTGACGAAGCGCAGCGCCCGTTCGATCGTAATCTCTTGTTCGTCGGCGTCGCCGGCCTGCTCGAGCGTCTGAAGCAGGTAGTGGCTCAATTGACCGGCCCGTCGCGGCTTACCTGTACCTTCCACGGCGAACCGCCGCTCATAGGCTTGCTGCTCGGCTCGACACGCGAAAATCGCCGTCATCGTTTTTTGCAAGTCCTTGGCGCGGGACAGCTCTCCCCAGGACTGCTCCGGCAGAGGCTTGTTGGCCGAGTTCGAAATCAGCGACTTGGGATGCAGCTCCTCATCGCCGTCCTTCGTGCCGGTGCCGGCGTGGCAGCAATCCAAGATGACGAGCACCCTCCGGCAAGGCAGCCCCTCGAGCAACGAGGCCACCTCATCGTCGATGAGCAGCCCCGAGCCGTTTGCTTGCCCACCGTGAAGGCACAGCGCCTCATCGAGACCATCCTCCTCGTCATAGGGGGCTTCGTCCTTCAACTGGGTTCCATGGCCGCTGAAGTAGAACACGAACTCATCCGCGACGTTGATCTGGGCCGCGACATGCTTTACCTCTTTCCGGACGCCCTCGAGCGTGGCATCCGCCCCGACCAAGAGCCGAATTCGCTTGGAGGGAGATTCGCCACGCTCTTGCCATCGTTTCGACATCCGGGTGGCGTCGTCTTCGGCCCCTTGGAGCGGCCGTGGGATCGATCCGTCGGGCAGGCGAAAGCTGGGGCAGTGGTTTACGCCCACGAAAAGTCCGTGCGTTTCCGCCGTGGCAGCGGACGCGAGGCCCCAGACGAGCATGACGACGAGCAGCAAGGACCACATTACGGCGCCCCCTCGTGCGTGGACGCGCGCGACGCGAGGAGCTTTTCGATGTTCGCGCGCATTTCGGCGCCTAGGGGTAACGCGAGCACGTCGCGCCAGACCGCCGTGGCCTCCTCCGTATTGCCCTGTTCGTCGAGGGTCATGGCCAAGTTCACGCGGGTATCAATGTTGCCGGGCGCCTGGACGCAAGCCTGACGAAAGGCGGCCTCGGCTTCATTCAGTTGTCCCTGAAAAAAGTGCGCAAGCCCCGCGCCCAGTTGCGGCATTTCGTCTCGTGGCGCAAGGCGCGCCGCGCGCTGAAACTCGAGTAGGGCTGCGTTTGGATCACCCTGGCGGAGCAACTCGTACCCATGATTCAAGAGACTCGCGGCGTCGCGCGGATCGACGGCCTGCGGCGCGTCGGGCGGGCCGGCGGACGCGCCTGGCGTTGGTAGTTCCCGGGCGACCGTGCCGTCGAGCTCGTAGCCGAAGTCCGTGAGGCACCCCGCGCGCGCCAAGAGAATCTCGCCTGCCCCGCGCGGGCGCATTCCCCACTGGGCGTATCCCAAGCCTGCCGCCACCAAAACGGCGGCCGCCAGCGCGAACCAGGTCCAGGTCTTTGCACTGCTGGCCCCCGTCGGCCGATCGTTGGCCACTGCGAGAGGCTCGTGATTGTCGTCGCGAAGCAGATAGACGACGAGCTGCCGGCACTGCGCGCAATCCGCAACGTGAGCGGCCACGGCCGCGCGCTCGTCGGCTGTCAGCTCAGCGCCGGCGAGTAGAGCCAATTGCTCGTCGCTAGGATGCTCCGCGCCGACCGAGTCGGTGCGTTCGAGCAATCGCCGCAACAGGCGGTCTTCGGCAGGCATGCTCATCGTTCGGTCTCCTTACCCTGACGACTCGGCGTATTCTGCAAGGCCGACGCCAGCGTAGCGCCCAAAGTTTGGCCCAGGTCGCGATCATCGCCGGCCAGGACCGACTCGAGACACTCCTGATACCGGGTTTGGCCATTCGCCTCTCGGACGTGGGCCCAGATCGCCGAGGTGATTCGTTGATGCCGGCGCGTGATGTTGCCTGAGTGAATCCCAAGGCAGCAGGCGATCTGCTTCTGCGGCACCTCATCGATGAGCAGCAACTTGATGAGCAGCCGATCCTCGCCTGAGAGCCGGTCGACCGCTTGTCGGAACACAGGGCGCAAAAATCCTTCGCAGTCGGTTGTGTTGTTTGCTGTCACAGGCCGAGGATCGGCAAAGTCATCCAGTTCGTTGCCTCGCTCGAAATCCCGTCGCCTCGCCCGGCTGACCAAACAATTCGCGACCACAGCTTTCAACCACCCCAGTAGCGAGGTGCGGCCCTGATAGCCTGCGATGCGCGGCGGGCGCCCCTCCCGAGGCATAATGAGCTCCGCGGCGAAGTTTTCGATCGCGTCAAGGCCTTGGGGGCCGCTCATTCGCGCCGCGACAGCCTTCACCCGAGGCATATACTCTTGGTCGAACGTGCGTGCGGCCACGGGTTCGCGCGATTCAAGTGCTTGTGCCAATACGACTTCCTCCAGCAACGTTCGATGCGTCGCTTGCGCAACAGCCGAGAGCATGGCCATCGTTTCAAGCCAGTCCTTCGCCAAACGCCCGCGGTGATACTCGAGGCAACGCCAAATGCGAAGCTCATAGGGAACTCGCTCATCAGGCGCTAGGCAACGTCCGCACGCGTCGGTCGTTAGGCGCTCGGCGATGTCGGACAGCTCGCCTGCAATCTCGACTGGGATGTCCGCTCCCTGCGCTCGTAGTTCGGACACCAACGGCCCCTTCCGATGAGTAGACGCGGACGAGCGAAGAAGTTGCGCGAACGCTCACTGCGAACTCGGTGCGGGCGACGTTTCGGGCTCCGCAGCGACCTGCGCGGGCTCGGCCGCCGACTTTTCGCGTTCTGCTACAACACCAGCAACATACAGCAGGGCCAACGCCTTTGCCTCCTGGTTGGACGCAGTGCGGGCGAGTTCCAAGGCCCGTTCGAGTTGGCCGAACTTGGCCACGGCCGTGGCGCGCGCCGCGACGACTTCGGCATAATCCGCGTCCGATTCGGCAGAGCGCAACAACTCGTCGAACATCGAGTCCGCGTCGGCATCGCCTCGCTCCTGAGCCGAAGTTGCTACCTGTAGCAACAGTGGCCTTGCTTGCTGTCGTTCGAAGATTAGCCCGGCCGTTGAGCGCGCGGCGGCGAGGTCGTTCTGCTTGAGTTGGGCCGCCCCAATCGTTCGCAGGCTAATCGCCCGCCACGTTGGGTCGCGCATCTTATTCGCCGTCGTCAGGGCAGCCGCGACATCACCACGGTTGACCAATCCCTCGACAATCGCATTTAGGGCATGAGTCTTTTTGTACGACTCAGCAAGCCACTCCGTCGTGGCCGCTGCCGACTTGATGTCGCCCTTGGCAACCTGTGCAACCGCAATCTCATAAAACGCTTCTTGTGCGTCGTCGGATGATAGATTGCCGATCGAACGCGCCGTCTTGTAAGCGGCCGCAAGCTTTCCTTGCTTCGCCTGGCGCTTAGCAAGCTCTGCGAAGTACCCTTGCCAGTCATCGGAATCAATTCCGCCGAGGCGCCGAGCTTCATTGTAAGTTGCGAGGGCATCCGCCTCGAACCCCGCCTCAGCTTGCTCGGCGGCTAAACGACATAGACGGCCCCCCGCGCGAAACGGAGCTTGCCTACGCAGCGCTTTCGCCAATTCAAAAACGCGTCGTGCTTCCCCGGCATCACCAAAGTCTGCATAAGACTTCGCTACAGAACAGATATCAACAGTGGTCGTATCTGCGCGCGCCGCGACGAGCGCAGTGGCAAGACATTCACGCACGCCAGCTTGATCTTTAGCGTAATAATAGCGCTCAGCCAAAATTTCCAGGTTGTGGCACCGGTCGGCGTTGTCATCAATTGCCCTGGCCGCAACGAGCCCCGCTGTGAGCAGGTTCTTCCCGTCGACGCGATCCGCGACCCGAGCGACTTCGGGATCGATTTGCCACAGCCAATAGGCCGCCCTGTTGAGAAGATCGCTACGTTGCTCTGGGTCCGCACTCGTGTAGGCGGTCTCAATGATTGCGCTGACCGCGCGCTTTGCCCCTGTGAAGTCACCTGCCTTCGCTTGGTAGTGCGCACAGCGAGCAAACCAGTTGACCTTTTTTTCGAGGTCCGAGCCTTCTCGGGCGGCC
>JAESFN010001292.1_pt1 | contig 11697 bp, 12 predicted proteins | sample 9269411 | NCBI WGS metagenome assembly JAESFN01 (sample SAMN14505399, study PRJNA617100) | algae metagenome | isolation source: Iphinoe sp. HA4291-MV1 and co-occurring heterotrophs from trail next to... | place: USA: Maunawili Falls, Hawaii | collected 2009-07-25
TAGTCCCTTTCGCAGTCTGCCGTGGCAGTTCCCACCCCAATGGAAACTCCGCCAATCGAATTCTTGGTATGACCTCAGCAGGCGCGTTTGAGACGCCAGGCACGAAGTGTCGGCCGCAATATTCGACTGTTAACTTGTAGACCGAAAAATTCCGCCTATCAATACGGCGCCGTGAACTGCTTTTGCCCGGCGTGCGGGTGGCACGTCGGGTTGAAATTCGATCTGACTAGCAGTCCTTCGGGCCCGGGGAGTCGGGCGCCGAAAGCGTAGAGATACCGGGCGACTCGGCCCGACGAACGGGCCTCAGCTTCCGCCGGATGCCCATAACGCAGTCTATGCCTCGGCATTGTGACAGCAAAGTGGAAATTCCGGCTCTTGCCCATCTTCCCCGCGGCAAGCCGACGCGCTACATGCGTGCCGTTCCAGCCCGGTGCCAAACAACCTTGCGCGAAATACAGTATTCGTCCGGCGACCTCGTCGCCGATCGCCGTGCGTCCTACGCCGCGGCGCTCGCCACCGAGCGCGCTTTCGCGGAAGCCGCCGATCTCATGGCGCAGGCGCTGGAAATGGTGCCGCAATGGGTGGCCGGCTGGAACCTGCTCGGCGGCTATCGGGAGGCGGCGGGCGATATCGCCGGGGCGGTGGCGGCGTGGACGCAACTGCTGCAACTCGATGCGAAGGGGCTGTTCGGCGCGGCGTTGAAGCTCGCCGCGCACGGGGCAGGCGGATCGTCGCTGGCGGCGCCGGCCTATGTCGAGGCGCTGTTCGACGACTATGCGCCGCGCTTCGAGGACTCGCTGGTGGTGCGGCTGGGGTACCGGACGCCCGAGGCACTGGAGCAGGCGATTGGCACGGCGATGGCGGCCGGGGGCATCGGGCGGTTCTCGCGGGCACTGGACCTGGGCTGCGGCACGGGGTTGATGGGCGAGCGGCTGCGGGCTTCGGTCGAGCGGCTGGAGGGCGTCGACCTCTCGGCGAACATGCTGGGCGAAGCACGCCGCAAGGGCATCTACGACCGGCTGGAGAAGGCCGACCTGCAGGTATTCCTCGACGCGGAGCAGGGAACGGCGGACCTGATCGTCGCCGCCGACGTGCTCAACTATGTGGGTGCGCTCGAGGCGCCGCTGGCATCGGCGAGCCGCGCCCTTCGGCAGGGCGGGATGATCGCCTTTTCGCTTGAGACGCACAGCGGCAGTGAGCCGGTGCGGCTCGGGACGTCGTTGCGGTTCCAGCACGCGGTGGAGCCGACGCTCGAGATTTGTCGCGCGGTGGGGCTGGAGGTGATCAGCGCTGAGCCGGTGACCATCCGGACGGACCGCGGACTGCCGGTCGACGGGGTGATCGTGCTGGCGGAGCGGCGCTAGGCCACCAGAAGGCGGACGCCGACGACGCTGAGCACCGCGGCAAGCAGCAGGCGCACGAGGCTCTCCGGCACCTTGGGGGCAAAGAAGCTGGCGATCAGGATGCCGGGGATCGAGCCGATCAGCAGCGAGATCAACATGCCCCACTCGACATTGCCGATGGCCCAGTGGCCGAGCCCGGCGACGAGGGTGAGTGGAACGGCGTGGGCGATGTCGCTGGCGACGACGCGGACCAGCGACAGGCGCGGATAAAGCAGCATCAGCACCGTGACGCCGATGGCGCCGGCACCAACCGACGAGATCGACACCAGTACGCCCAGTAGTGCGCCGAAGCTGATGGTGACCACAGTCTGGATTCGGGGCGGCAGTTCGCGATGGCTGCGGGCGAAGCCGAACAGCCGGTTGCGGAAGATCAGAGACAGGGCAGTGAGCACCAGCATGCCGCCGAGCACGGTGGCGAGCAGGTGTGCGACTCCGGGGTCTGAACCGCCGACCTGTGCGAGCACGTAGAGGGTGATGGCGGCGGAGGTGACGCTGCCCAGCGCCAGCTTGCCGACGATCAGCCAATCGACATGGCGGTTGAAACCGTGGACGGCGGTCCCGGCGGTCTTGGTGGCGGCGGCAAACAGCAGGTCGGTGCCGACGGCAGTGGCCGGGTGAACGTTGAAGAGCAGGATCAGTAGCGGGGTCATCAGGGAGCCGCCGCCTACGCCGGTGAACCCGACGATGAGCCCCACGAAGAAGCCCGACAGCGAGTAAAGCGGATCGATGCCCCAGATCAAATGCACGCCCCCGTGTCGATGGTGGCGCAAGCTAACGGGGCCGCCGCAGTCCCGCCAGCCGTGCAGGGAGCAGGATTTGGCGCGGCACGGGGGCGCGCCGCAAAATGAGTCTAGCCGGGAAGCGGCGGACGAACGACCGGTGGGGCGGGGCCGAGTGGCGGGATTGCTGATTGCTATCGCAGCGCGCCGCGGAGCGCCTGGTCGACGAGGCGCGGAATGAAGTCGGGGCGTGGCGGATCCAGCGACTCGACGAAGACGAGGAACTTGAGCACGGGCGCCGTGAGCAGGTCATGCAGCGCCCACAGGTCCGTGTCGGGCGCAAGGTCGCCTGTTGCAACGGCGTGACGCAGCCGGTCGATGAACACGCTGCGCCGCGGGATGATGTGCTCGGTCATGTGCTGCAGCACCAGCTGCTGGCTGGCGGCGCCACCGGAGATCATCGCGAGGGTCATCATCCTGGTGCGGCGGAAATCGAGGCCGAGCACGTCGTGCAGCAGGCGGATGAGGTCGCTGCGGAGGTCCGAGTACTCCTCCGGCGTCATCGGGGGGGCGCGCAGCTTGCCGAGGAGGTCGGCAAGGAAGGCGTCGCGGTGGGCCCAGCGGCGGTAGAACGAGGCCTTGCTTGCGCCGGCGGCGGCGCAGAGCGCTTCGATGGTGATGGCGTTGATTGTGCCGGTGGTTTCGACCAGCGAGACGGCCGCCGCAACCAGACGCTCCTCGAGATCGGCGGCCGGCGGCCGGCCAGGTGCTCGATTGCCGCTCAATAGAGGCCCAGTCCCATGACGATCATGATCGCGACGATAGCAGCCATGGCAAGGGCGGTCACCAGCTTCATCTGTACGACGATGGGGCGCAGCGCGGCGCGCGGATCGGGGTTGGCGGCGATGATGGCATCGATACGACGCCGCTCCCAGACGCCGGCGAAGGTGTGACCGAGGACGATCACGAGTGCTGCCAGGACGAGCATGCCGTAGGGCGTGGCAAGGTCGGCGAGGCTCGTCAGGCCACCTCCCGCCCAGGCCCGCAGTGGTCCGCTGACGAGGATGAGCGAGCCGCTGATCCCCATCAGGGCGCCGGCGCGGCGGCCCCAGCTGTGCTGGAACCTGAGGATGGCCTCGCGATCCTGCTCGAATAGCGCAGGATAGACCATGAAGGCCATGGCCATGGCGCTCCCGGCCCAGGTCACACCGGCGAAGACATGGACGAAATGCAGAAGCGGTAGCCAGTTCATCGTGTGCCTCACAAGAAACGAAACGGTATCGTATCTAAATTAGCGCCGCAAGTTTGGCAAGCTTGAGGTGGGGCGGTGCACAGGCAGGGAGCGGGCGGGCCGCCGGCCAGCAGCCGGGTGTGATGCCGGTTGCTAGGCTGTCGGCGGCACAAGCTTGCCGAGCAGGCTCGCGAGTTCAGCGGCCAGCGCGTCGGGGGGCGGTTGCAGGTCGGCAGCCAGCCAATGTTCGATGGCGCCGAGCAGGCCGCCGGCCATGAAGGCGGCTGTGAGCTCAGGGTTGGCGTGCGGCCCGGGCGGGCGGTGGCGCAATTCCTCGCGCAGCACGTCGATGAGCAGCTGGCGCAGCGCCTCGAGCGCGACGGCGCCGGCCGTGCCGCGGACCAGGGCGCGATAGAGCCCGACATGGGCGCGGACGTGGGCGACGAGGGGAGTGACGAAACCGAACGGGGTGATGTCGTTGGGGGCGATCGACAGGTCGGTGCGGAACCTCTCGAAGCCGTAACGCAGCAGCGCCTCCTTGCCGGAGAAGTGGGCGTAGAAGGTCGAGCGGCCGACATCGGCGGCGTCGAGCACATCCTGAATGGTCATCACGTCGTAGCCGCGCTCGACGATCAGCGATGCGAAGGCGGCATAGACCGCTTCTCGGGTCTTGCGCACGCGCCGGTCGAGAGGGACGGAAACGGACAAAGACGGGGACTCCGTTCTGATCGGGACAAGCAGCAACGCGGTGTCGGTTGCAAACCGAACACAGTGTTCGATATCGCACGGGTGTTCATTTCTGCAAAGCCCAAGGAGCCGATGATGACGCTGACCGACCGCCAACTCGAAGATCTCTCGCTGCTAAGCCTGGCAGGTGCGATTGCCGCAACCGGTGTGCACCATGTGTTCCGGCTGGGGCCGATGCTGATCGTGCCGAGCATCATCGCGCTGTTGCTGCCGATTGCGCTGATGCTGCTGTGGCGGCGGACCGGCCGGGGCGCGCTGCTCGCCGCCTACGCGGTGTTCGCGGGGCTGATCGTGCTGTGGTTTGGTATGCTGGACGGCTTTCTCGACCACGCGGTGAAGGCCGTCGGCCTCGACAACCTGACGTTCCTGCCCGGCAGCGATGCACCGGTGGTCGCCACCTACTATTCGCTGTGGTCACAGGACGCGACGAGCTTCGTCTATGAGGCGACCGGCGTGCTGACGGCGGTGCTGTGCCTGCCAGTGGTGGTGCTCACGACGCTGCTGCTGTTGCGGCGGGCGGGGCCGCGCTCGCGGGCTGCGTGAGGGGAGGCCGGCGCCGCGGATGACGCCGGCCTATGGATCAGGCTATGGCCTGGCGGATAGCGATCTCCACCGGCGAGTAGTCGCCGTCGGCGCGGTCGAGGCTCAGCGGCTCGCGCGGCAGCAGCGGGGGCTGGGCCATGAAGCGCGGCCGGGTGCCGTGGTGCGGTTGGGCCGCGTGCACCAGGAACGGATGGCAGAGATAGACCGTGCCGGGGCCGCCGGTGGCGAGGACCTCGGGCAGGTGTGCCGTTTCCGCAAAGCCGTTGGCGGCGAGCTCGCGCAACGACAGGCCGGCTTCACCCGCCGGCGCGAGCTGGCGGGCGATGTCGAGGTGCGAGCCGACCCGGATGCGGGTGGGGGCGTCTTCCTCACCGACCTCGGAGAACAGGAACAGCATCAGCAGGGCCCGGCCCTTCGAGCAGACATTGGCGCGCCAGGCCATGAAATCGGTGGGGTGCTCGTCCCAGCCGAAGCTCACGTCGATGTGCCAACCGGCGTCGCCCGGATCGTCGCGCGAGGGGAAGCGGATCGGGAAGGTGCCGAGGCTACCGCGCGGTAGCCAGCGACCCGGGCCGACGAGCTGGTCGAAGGCCGTATGCAGGATCGGCGTGTTGGCCGCTTCGCGAAACGGCGCGGCGGGATTGTCGCCGAGCCTGATCACCGGCTTGGTCCAGGTGGAGGGATCGGCCTTGTCGAGGCCGGTGAGCATCCAGAGGATGTCGCGGCCGCGGGCTGCGACATCTTCCGTGAAGGCATGATCGATGCGGACGAAGCCGTCGGTGACGAAGGCGTCGAGCTGCGCTGCGGTGAGCGCCGGAAGGTTAGCGGGCATTGTTGTTTCCGTATTCGCATAGGCCAACGAGACGCGCTTGGGGCGTCAGTTGGCGGGGCGCCCTTGGGCGCGGTGGTGTTGCCTCATGGCTCGCTTACGCGAGGAGGAACACCGATGCGAAATTGCGGATCATCATCATGGTGCGGGGAACATAGCGGACGAGGCGCCGAGGTCAACCCGTCAGGTGGCCAGTTTGGCGCGGCGCCGGCGCTCGGCGGCGATGAGGGCGAGCGCGACGCCGCCGAGGATGCCGATCGACGCAATGACGAGGCGCAGGGTCAGCGGTTCGCTGATCAGCAGCACGCCGCCGGCCGCCGCGATGGCCGGGACGGTGAGCTGGACGACGGCGGCCTGGGTGCGGGCGAGGCCGGGCAGCACAGCGTACCAGACGGCATAGCCGAGGCCGGAGGCCAGGGCGCCGGACGCAACGGCGTAAGCGACGGCACCGGGGTCGACGGGGTGGAGCAGCAGCCCGGCGACGACGATGGCCACGGCGACGGGCAGGCAGCGGATGAAGTTACCGGCGGTATCGACGAGCGGGGCCTTTGAGCCGCGCCCGAGCAGGGTGTAGGCGGCCCAGCAGAGGCCGGAGCCGACCATCAGCAGCGTGCCGAGCGGGTGCGGCGCGACGAGGCCGGGAGAGACGAGATAAGCGAAGGCGGCCAGCGCGATGGCGAGGCCCAGCCATTCGAGCGCGCCGGGCCGGTCGCCGCGGAACACCGCCCAGCCGAGGATGCCGATCTGCACACTGGCAAACAGGATCAATGCGCCGGTGCCGGCGCCGAGCAGGATGTAGGCGATGGAGAAGGCGAGGGCGTAGCCGAACAATGCCGCGGCGGCGCGCCAGCTGCCGCCGATGGTGACCAGTGTTCCCGGGGTGCGGCGGAGGAGCAGCAGCGCGGCGAGCACGATGGCGCCCGAGGCGAGGCGGATGCCGGTGTAGCTCAGCGGCTCGGCGTGGGCCGTGGCGAAAGCCAGGCGCGCAAGCACCGAATTGGCCGCAAAGGCGAGCATGGCGATGGCGGTGAGGACGACGATTTTCACGGAGGCGGTTCCGCGGGCGACAGGCTCAGTATGCGCCTGTTGCGGCTACCAGTCGATGGCGCGGCCGGGGAGGGTGCGCTGCAGATGGCGACGGGTGGCGGCTTCGAAGGCGGAAGGCCATTCGACGCCGAGGGAGGCGCATAGGGCTTTGGCCCGGGGGATGAAGGTGCGGGCGAGGGCGAGGTTGGACGCGATGGCGGAGTCGGCGGTGAGCTGGGGCAGGGGGACGGCGGCGAGCACGGCCATGCGTTCGGGATCGAGCACGCGGCTCAAATGCAGCATGCCGCCGGGGATGCGCGGGTTGACCTCCATGGTGAGGATGTCTGTGAGGAAGCGGCGGAGGAAGGTGTTGCCGACGGTCATCAGCTCGACCTCGCCGCGGCCGATGGCGACCGGGGTCAGGCCGAGGATGCGGATGAACTCGCCGACCATCCAGCCGAGGCGGCCGGGATTGCGCGCGGGCTCGGGGGTCTCGGGGCGGAGAGTGGCGTAGAAGTTGTTGCGATCGACCAGCGGCTTGAGGCTGTCCTGCGCGGTGTGGGCGAGGTGGTCGGCAGTGGCGATGTGGAGGTCGATGCGCAGCCAGTCGTCGGTGACGGCGTTGAGGATCAGCGCGTGCGGCAGGCGGTTGTAGTGGACGATGGGCGCCAGGGCTTCGAGGGTCTTGCGCCAGTCGGCGGCGAGCGCCTCATGGTCGGCGGGATCGGCGATGGCGAGGAGGTCGACGTCGCTGTAGGCATCGGCGGTGCCGGTGCCAAAACTGCCGGAGAGGAACAGAGCCTTGATGCGCGGGTCGCTGCCGAAGCTTTCCGCGACCCGCGCAATAACGGTTTGCTGGTCCATGACGTCCTCTCCCGATGGTTTGGCAGTATTGGGAGAGGACGTCTCGGTGGTCCAGCGAACCTATGTTTATCTTGCCAGTACTTTTGACTGCCAATATACATGAAGGTCCGCGATGCGGTTCGAGGTGAACAGCGGCATCGCGCCGGCGAGTTGCTCGTCGGTCCAATCCCACCAGTTCATTTCCAGCAGCAGGGCGATTTCCGCGTCGGCGAAGCGCTTGCGGATCGGTTTGGCCGGGTTGCCGCCGACGATGGTGTAGGGCTCGACGTCCTTGGTCACCAGCGCCCGGGTGCCGATGAGGGCGCCGTGGCCGACGGTGACGCCGGGCATGATGATGGCCTCGGAGCCGATCCACACATCGTTGCCGATGACGGTGTCGCCGGCCGGCCGGAAGCCATCGGCGGCACCGGCGAAGGCGTCGACCTCCGGCATGTAGTGGAACGGGAAGGTACTGACCCAGTCGTGCCGGTGGCCCTGGTTGCCGGCCATGATGAAGGCGACACCCGAGCCGATGGAGCAGAAGCTGCCGATGATCAGCCGATCGACGTCGGTGCGGTCCGGCATGAGGAAGCGAGCGCAATCGTCAAAACTGTGGCCGTGGTAGTAGCCGGAGTAATAGCTGAAGCGGCCGACGAGGATGTTGGGGTTGGTCACCTGCTCGTCGAGCCGGATGCCTTTGAACGGGCTTTCGAAATAGTTGGTCATGATGCTGTCTCGATAGATGGCCGGCGCCGCGGAAACGCGGACGCATCAGGCCGGATGGTGGTTGAGAATATGCAGCCGCACGCACCCGGCGCGAGGCGCCGGGTGCAGCAGCATCGCCGCGCCGATTACGCGCGCGACGCGATGGAGGTGGTTCGGTCTGCCAGCTTCATGATGCGGCGCTTGTAGGGGCGGAGCGGCGGGGGTGTCAAACGGCCAGAGGGCGACCGTGTCCCCGATACAGTACGGCGGACAAGCAAGTTATGCCCGCTATCGCAGGTCGTGAAAGGCTGGGACCGTCAACCAAGGAGGCTCGATGGCCAAGATACCGGAGAACAATGTCGAGAAGACCCTTCAGGCAATGCGCGACCTCCAGCGACAGCTTGCGCTTCTGCGTTTGAAGCTTGCCTTGCGGGCCTTCGATCCGAATCAGCCCCGATGGCCTGCCGGTGAATCTGACGGTGGCCGATGGCGGAGGACCGGCGCAGGAGAGGGCGTGGCTGCACGGATAGATCCCATGCGGAAAAGCTGTGCGAAGCTCAACAAGCAAGAGACTGGGACTTGTGTCGAATGAGCGGCAGCGCACTGTGCTGGTCGACCGCGATGGTACGGTACGCGGCCTGCATGAAGAATGACTACATTCCAGATCTCAGACACTAGGGTGACCGTCATGAAAGCTGTCGTTCGCCGGTTGCGCCTTACGCTGGCATCAGGGGTGCAAGAGGTGCCGGTGCGTCTGGAGCCGCCCGAAGAGCACCCGGCATACTGGAGCTGCTCGTACAGCATCGGCTGGCCGGATGGGCCGAAGGTGGCTGAGGCGCGTGGGGCTGATGGCATTCAGGCCCTATACCTGGCCATGGAGAGAATTGCGCTCGATCTGTATGCAAGCGAGCACCATCGCAGCGGCCGCCTCTCCTGGCAAAAACAGGGCCGTGGATACGGGTTTCCGATGCCCAAGTCCGCGAGGGATGAGCTGATCGGGGACGATCGCGAATTGCAGGTTTAGAGAGGTGTCGGGTGGGCTCGCGCGCACCCGACACAAGCGCTATGCCGCGAAGTAGCTTTGCAGCGGGCGGACCTGCAGGTTGCCTTCGCGGTAGGCGATGATGCCTTCGACGGCGGCGACGGCGCCGGGGATCGTCGTGTAGTAGGGGATCTTCCCCATCAGCGCCGTGCGGCGGATGTCGCGGCTGTCGGAGATCGACTTGGCGCCATCGGTGGTGTTGATCACCAACTGCACGCCGCCGTTCTTCATCGAATCGACGATATGCGGGCGGCCTTCCAGCACCTTGTTGACCTTCGTCGCGGCGATGCCGTTCTCCACCAGGTACTTGTGGGTGCCGGAGGTGGCGACGATCTTGAAGCCGGCGTGCTCGAGGTGCCGGCAGAACTCGAGGATCAGCGGCTTGTCGTCGTCGCGGACCGAGACGAACACCGTGCCCTCGCGCGGCACCTTGGAGCCGGCGCCGAGCTGCGACTTGGCGAAGGCGGTGGGGTAGCTGGTGTCGAGGCCGATGACTTCGCCGGTCGACTTCATCTCGGGGCCGAGCACGGTGTCGACGCCGGGGAAGCGGTTGAATGGGAAAACGGCTTCCTTCACCGCCACGTGGTTCAGTTTCTTCTCAACCAGGTTGAAGCTTGCAAGGCTCTCGCCGGCCATGACGCGCGAGGCGATCTTGGCGATCGGCTCGCCGATGACCTTGGCGACGAAGGGCACCGTACGCGAGGCGCGCGGGTTTACTTCGAGGATGAAGATGGTGCCGTCCTTGAGCGCATACTGGACGTTCATCAGGCCGCCGACCTTGAGGGCGAGAGCGAGCTCGCGGGTCTGTCGCTTCAACTCGGTGATGATCTCGTCCGAGAGGTGCTGCGGCGGGAGCGAGCAGGCCGAGTCACCGGAGTGAATGCCGGCCTCTTCGATGTGCTCCATGATACCGCAGACGAACACGTCCTTGCCGTCCGATAGGCAATCGACGTCGATTTCGATGGCGCGCGACAGGTAGCCGTCGAACAGCAGCGGGTTATCGGAGAGGACCGAGTTGATCTGGCCGGTCTTGTCGTTGGGGTAGCGGATCAGGATATCCGGCGGCACGAGGCCGGTGAGCGTATCCTGCACGTAGCGCTCGAACTCGTTGGGCGAGTGGACGATGGCCATGGCGCGGCCGCCCAGCACGTAGGACGGGCGGATCACCAGCGGATAGCCGAGGCGCTCGGCGACGAGGCGGGCCTGCTCGAGCGAGTAGGCGATGCCGTTCTTGGGCTGGGTCAGGTCGAGGCGCGAGATGAGTTTCGAGAACAGGTCGCGGTCTTCGGCGAGGTCGATCGAGGAGGGCTGGGTGCCGAGGATCGGGACGCCGGCCTTCTCGACCGCATCGGCGAGGTTCAGCGGGGTCTGGCCGCCGAACTGGACGATGACGCCGTGGAGCGTGCCGTTCTGCTTCTCGGTCTCGAGGATCTCGATGACGTCTTCCTCGGTCAGCGGCTCGAAGTAGAGGCGATCGGAGGTGTCGTAGTCGGTCGAGACGGTTTCCGGGTTGCAGTTGACCATGATGGTCTCGTAGCCGGCATCGGCGAGCGCGAAGGCCGCGTGGCAGCAGCAATAGTCGAACTCGATGCCTTGGCCGATGCGGTTCGGGCCGCCGCCGAGGATCACGACCTTCTTGCGGTCGGACGGGCGCGCCTCGTCCTCGGGCTGGCCGCTGAACGGGGCTTCGTAGGTCGAGTACATGTAGGCCGTCGGCGAGGCGAACTCGGCGGCCGAGGTGTCGATACGCTTGTAGACCGGGCGGACGCCGAGCGACTTGCGCAGGGCGCGCACGTCTTTCGCCTGCTTGCCGGCGAGATCGGCGAGGCGGCGATCGGAGAAGCCCATGGCCTTGAGGCTGCGCAGCGCGCCGGCGCTGTCGGGCAGGCCGAACTCGCGGACCTTCTTTTCGGTCTCGATCAGGCCGTGGATCTGTTCGAGGAACCACGGGTCGATCTTGGATGCGTCGTGGATGTCTTCGAGGCTGTAGCCGAGCCGCATGGCTTCGGCGACGTGCAGCAGGCGCTGCGGGGTCGGGGTGGAGATGGCGGCGAACACCGCATTCTCGTTGTCGTCCTCGGGCGCGCCGGTGACGAAGCCGGGGATGCCGATCTCGTTGAGGCCGGTGAGGCCGGTTTCGAGTGAGCGCAGGGCCTTCTGCAGCGATTCCTGGAAGGTGCGGCCGATAGCCATGGCCTCGCCGACCGACTTCATCGAGGTGGTCAGGCGGTTGTCGGCGCCCGGGAATTTCTCGAAGGCGAAGCGCGGGATCTTGGTGACGACGTAGTCGATGGTCGGCTCGAACGAGGCCGGGGTGGCGCCGCCGGTGATGTCGTTCTCGAGCTCGTCGAGGGTGTAGCCGACGGCGAGGCGGGCAGCGACCTTGGCGATCGGGAAGCCGGTGGCCTTGGAGGCGAGCGCGGACGAACGCGAGACGCGCGGGTTCATCTCGATGACGATCATGCGGCCGTCGGCCGGGTTGATGGCGAACTGCACGTTCGAGCCGCCGGTCTCGACACCGATCTCGCGGAGCACGGCGATCGAGGCGTCGCGCATGATCTGGTATTCTTTGTCGGTCAGCGTCAGGGCCGGCGCGACGGTGATGGAGT
>JAESFN010001293.1_pt1 | contig 11691 bp, 6 predicted proteins | sample 9269411 | NCBI WGS metagenome assembly JAESFN01 (sample SAMN14505399, study PRJNA617100) | algae metagenome | isolation source: Iphinoe sp. HA4291-MV1 and co-occurring heterotrophs from trail next to... | place: USA: Maunawili Falls, Hawaii | collected 2009-07-25
AGTAAGGGCTCGATAACTTCCCATTCCTTGTCAGTCACGTCGCTTGAATAGCCCATTTTCAGCCCCTAATCTTACTTTGCATCAATTTTACTTGATCGCTGAAAAGATCTTAAATGGGTTCTATAAGATCTCACGCCAAGACGCGAAGAAACTTTTTGCGCCTTGGCGTCTTTGCGTGAGCTTATTCCGGCAATTCATACTGCTCAACGATACGCTTAGCAAACTCTGGAACGTGCGCCTCTAATTTCTCCGAATGATTCCGCTTCACATACAGATAATTGCGGGTAAAGTGAGAATCAATTGAATAACGAGCGTACTCTAAGCCTTTGGGACCAATTTTTTCGATAACCACTCCCATCAATTTTGCTGCCCACATGGGTAAGGTGACACCTTTATCGTAGATGGGTATGCTTTGTTGGACTGCGGCTTTGCGATCGCCTTTGGACATCACTGGCTGAGTTTCCAGTTGGTCTTTTACCAAGTCTAACATCTGTTTACCTTGTTCATTTCTGACGACAATCCATTGCCACCCAAAAGGTGCGCCCATGTAACCTACGACTAAATCTGCCAAAGAATTGACGTAGTCAAAGCAACTTATGCAGGAGGGTGCAAACACATCCTTAAGTTTATTGGTCTTTAGTCCAAAGAAAGGTACTGTTTCGATTGAGCCATCCTCATGTTTGAAATGAACTCGGAAGTCTTGCATGAATTCGTAATGCACCACCGTATCAGGTGATTTGCTGGTGGTTTCTAAGAATTTTTGCAATCCCGCGCGGGTAACATTATCGACACAAGGCGTACCTAAAACGTAAAGTTTTTCTAAGCCTAGTTGTTTTTCGACAGTTCGTAATGCTTGAATTTGACAACCAACACCAATCACTAGCAGGCGCTTCATTCCTGATTTTTCCACTTGTTCCAATACGGATAAATTTGGTGAAAGTGTTGGTTTATTGACTCGTGCTGCTAGTATTTCTTCTGCGGTACGGGCAATGATGGGCATCGGTTGAAAGCGGTCTTCTTTGGTGTTTTGCACGCAAACGACGCCCTCAACAATACCGCGATTCAGCATTTCGATGGCGATGGTACTCACAATTCCCGTCCATTGAGCACCGGGAATGGGCTGTTTTTTCTGCGCCGCCATCATGTCTTGATGGACACCAAAGTACAACTCATCAGGATTTTCTAAATCACGGGAGCGAGTGTGCGTCTGTTCTTCGAGTTTGTCTATTTGCTGATGAATAAAAGCGCAAGCTTCCTTGACATAGTGAATATAATATGTATCACATAGTCCGCACTCGCTACAGAGTTCTTTCGCAGGGCGACGGCTACCGGGTTTGAGGGCTTTGGCTTTTTTGTGAGGAGATAGGGAGGTCATATTAAGGCTGTTTATTAACTCATAAAATAAGATATTCCAAAGCTTTACTTTACACAAACTTTAGAAGCATTAAGAAGGATTTTATTGATTGTTACAGATGGTAAAAGTGATTTAGCTTAAACTAGCGGCGGTGCAGATTGCTATTTAGGAGTTTTTGAGTACACATAAAGCTCGAAGTTCCGAGTTCAAAGCTCGAAGTTCCGAGTTCAAAGCTCGAAGTTCCGAGTTCAAAGCTTGAAGTTCCGAGTTCAAAGCTTGAAGTTCCGAGTTCAAAGCTTGAAGTTCCGAGTTCAAAGCTTGAAGTTCCGAGTTCAAAGCTCGAAGTTCCGAGTTCAAAGCTTGAAGTTCCGAGTTCAAAGCTCGAAGTTCCGAGTTCAAAGCTCGAAGTTCCGAGTTCAAAGCTCGAAGTTCCGAGTTCAAAGCTCGAAGTTCCGAGTTCAAAGCTCGAAGTTCCGAGTTCAAAGCTCGAAATGCCGAGTTCCAAGCTTGAAGTTCCAAATTTTCAGTTCAAGATTACACCGCTTAGCTTACAACAACCGGAGTTTGGCGCGTGTGCAAGAGGAAGGGATAGAAGAAGCGAATCATTTTTCTGCTCACCAAGAAGACAAGAAGTTCCAATTCTCCGATGATTGTTCGGATGATTCGTTTGACAAAACTTCTGATATTTCTGCTTGATGTACTGGTATATCTCCTTCCAGCACTTTTTCATAATCTCCAGACTCAACCCATTTCAATAATTCAGAGGTACGCATCACAGCCCAAGAAGAATATCTGTATTCCATAAAGCTCAACATCTTTGTGAACTTATCGAACTTGTCCAAGCCATCTGTGTTAAAATTGCGAGCTTGAGTGAGAAAATCGTCAATCACAGTAGGTGTCAGATATTCGTTGTTTGGCAATCCACTGAGTTTCATCAGCGCTGTGGTTGCGATCGCAGTATCCTGACAGGCGAGTAAGCCAGCGCGATCAGCGGTGAATCTTGCCATAATCAACCAATTGGACAAAGCTAGTTGTATTCCATGGGTGGCTAAGCCACCAAATCCCAATGTGGTACTGGCTAACAAGTTTCCCAACAGTGGTAGCACATAAGCAACCTGGTGATAGAGCAAATGCCGACTTTTGATATGAGCGAGCTCGTGTCCGAAGAGGAAAAGCCACTCCTGGTAGGAGAGCCATTCCATTCCCTCTAAATTGATCCCGACATAGGGATTTTCTACTCCAACGGTGTAAGTTTGAATGTTACCTGTGCCTCGAAATAGATACAGTTTAGGCAAGGGAGTAACATCAAGAATTTGGCAAGTTTCTACAAATGCGCTATGGAGTTCAGGAAAATTACGAGATGTGACTTGGATGTCATTACCTGTGCATTGTATTCTCAGCAGGCGATCAACACCGTATTCATTGATTTTTTTGAATAGTAACGAGATACCAGGCATTTTTTCCAACGAAGCCAAGGCTTTGCGATCAAACGGATGCTCGTAAGCGCCTGACTTCAGTTCAGTTAATATTTTTCTTGTCATTTATTACAAAGTCTGATATATTTATGCGCTTGCCCTATCCTAATACAGTTCAGATAAGTCTTAACTCAACCGTATAGAACCATATCCACCACCACCTGGTGTCTCAATCACAAACACATCCCCAATATTCATTTCTACCACAGCTTTACTACTCAATTCCTCTACAGTTCCATCACTCCTTTCCACATAATTCCTCCCGACTGTACCTGCTTCACCACCATGCAAACCAAAGGGAGCAACAACTCGATGATTGGAGAGGATTCCTGCAGTCATTTGTTCTAAAAAACGTAGGCGACGAATCACACCATTTCCCCCACGATGATGTCCTTTTCCATCACTATTAGGACGAATTGCAAAACTTTCTAAAAGCACGGGGAAACGCCATTCTAAAACTTCTGGATCTGTCAGACGCGAATTTGTCATGTGAGTATGGACTGCGTCTGTCCCATCAAAATTTTCACCTGCACCAGAACCACCACAGATGGTTTCATAATATTGATAGCTTTCATTGCCAAAAGTGAAATTATTCATTGTACCTTGAGAAGCTGCTAGCACACCCAATGCACCATATAAAGCATCTGTTATTGCTTGAGAAGTTTCCACGTTTCCCGCCACTACAGCAGCAGGATAATGAGGATTTAACATACACCCTTCAGGAATAATAATTTCTAAAGGTTTCAGACAACCTGCATTTAAGGGAATATCATCATCTACCAATGTACGAAAAACGTATAAAACTGCTGCTTTACACACTGCAGCAGGGGTGTTGAAATTATTCGGTTGTTGGGGTGAAGTTCCAGTAAAATCAATTTTTGCACTACGCTGTTCGTGGTTGATAGTCATCGCTACCTGAATGACACTCCCATCATCCAAAGAATAGCGAAAACTACCATCTTTCAAAACATCAATAACACGACGCACCGATTCTTCTGCATTATCTTGCACAAACTCCATGTAAGCTTGTACAGTTTCTAAGCTGTAGTGTTCCACCATTTTATGGATTTCTTGTAAACCGCGTTCATTGGCGGCAATTTGCGCTTTTAAATCGGCAAGATTTTTCGTTATGTTCCTGACTGGATAAATCCCTTGAGTCAGCAATTCTACTAGTTCTTGTTCTCTAAATTTCCCCGCATCAACGAGTTGGAAATTATCAAGTAAAATACCTTCTTCTTCAAGATTTATACTAAATGGTGGCATGGAACCAGGAGTGATACCGCCAATATCGGCATGGTGTCCGCGTGAGGCGACGTAGAAGAGAGGGAGATGAGAAAAGGAGGAAAAAACAGGACTAATAACAGTAATATCAGGAAGGTGAGTCCCGCCGTTGTAGGGATTATTCGAGGCAAAGACATCTCCTGGTTTGATAGTATCGCTATAAGCAGAAATCAGTGATTGCACACTTTCACTCATCGAACCCAAATGCACAGGAATGTGAGGCGCATTTGCTACCAATTGCCCAGAACCATCAAAAATTGCACAGGAAAAATCCAGCCTTTCTTTTATATTTACCGAAGAACTCGTATTTTGCAGAGTGATGCCCATTTGTTCGGCGATCGCCCGAAACAAATTGTTGAAAATTTCCAGCATCACCGGATCGGGTTTTTGTTCTTTGTCCTTTGTTTTTTGTTCTTTGTCCTTTGCAACTGACACTTGATTTTTAGCAACAGACAAAACTAGATGATTGCGTGAAGTTAATTCTGCTTGCCAATGCGGTTCTATAACATTCGTACCCGTCGCTTCTACAATGATAGCTGGACCAAAGATGCAATCACCTGGTTGCAACTCATCCCGCTGATACACAGGAGTTGAGTGCCATGCACCAGCAGTGTACATCTGTACAGTAGCAACAGCAACTATTTCTTTTTCATTATTGCGTGAAGTTACTGCTTCTTCTGGCACATCATTCTTCGCTACCACCTCAACTGAAACAGCCTCAACAATTAACTGCTTTTCAGGCGCAACAAACCCGTAACGCTGACGATGCAATTCCTCAAACTGAGACTTCATCGCCGTTATCTCACCAAAATCCACCACCAACGTCGAATCAGTCCCCTCATATCTCAAATGTATCTTTCTTAAAACCTCTACCTTCTCTTCTTCCTTCGCGTCTAAAGCCCTTTGGGCATGCGCCTTTCCTGCGGAACGCTGCGCGTTCGCCTCTGGCGTCGCCCCTTCTCCTAAGGGAGACGCTGCGCGTTCGCCCTTGTCTGCGGAACGCTGCGCGTTCGCCCTTGGCGTCGCCCCTTGGGCGAAGGGCGAAGGGCGAAGGGCGAACGGCGTAGGGCGGTTTGTTTCCTCCTCCTCCAACTCCGTCAACACACCCTCCAACTCAAACACCAACCCTTCACTCAATACACTTTCCACCGCCCTTTCACGAATCACCCGCACATCCGCTAAACCCATCCCATAAGCTGACAACACCCCAGCGTAAGGATGGATAAATACCTGCTTCATTCCCAACGCGTCTGCAATGAGACAAGCGTGTTGTCCTCCTGCACCGCCAAAGCAACACAAAGTATACTCTGACACGTCATAACCACGTTGAAGCGAGATTTTCTTAATCGCGTTTGCCATTTTCTCAACAGCGATCGCTAAAAATCCTGCCGCCACTTCCTCTGGTGTACGATGATCACCAATCGTATCCGTCAACTGAGTAAACTTCTGCCGTACCACCTCTACATTTAACGGCAAATCCCCGTTGGCTCCAAACACCTTGGGAAAAAACTCACCTTTCAACTTACCTACCATGACATTGCAATCCGTCACCGTCAGTGGACCACCCTTAGAGTAGGAAGCAGGTCCCGGATTTGCTCCTGCTGATTCTGATCCTACCCGATACCGCGAACCATCAAATTGCAAAATCGAACCGCCACCCGCCGCCACAGTGTGAATTGCCATCATCGGCGTCCGCAAGCGCACCCCAGCCACTTCCGTTTCAAAAGTGCGTTCGTACTCACCATTGTAATGAGCCACATCCGTAGATGTACCACCCATATCAAAGCTGATGATTTTCTCAAATCCCGCCATCAAGCAAGTTTGCACCGCTCCCACAATCCCGCCAGCCGGACCTGATAAAATACTATCTTTACCTTGAAAATTTTCAGCATCCGCCAGTCCCCCGTTGGATTGCATGAACATTAGCTTAACTGGAGATGAGGGAGCAGAGGAGCAGGGGAGCAGGGGAGATGGGGAGATAGAAGAAAGTTCTTCCCCTTGTCCCCTTGTCCTCCTTGTCCCCTGATCTCTAGCTTCCCCATTCAACTGACTCGCCACCTGATCGACATACCGCCGTAAAATTGGCGACAAGTAGGCATCCACAACAGTGGTATCACCTCGACTAACTATTTTCATTAACGGGCTGACTTCGTGGGATACTGAGATTTGGGTAAATCCTATTTCCTTTGCAATGACTGCCACCTGCTTCTCGTGTTTAGGGTAGCGGTAACCGTGCATAAAAACTATGGCACACGAAAGAATCCCATCATCGTATGCTGCTTGCAATTGGGGACGAACAGCGTCGATATTCACAGGAATGACTTCTTCCCCTTGGGCGTTGTAGCGTTCCTCTACCTCAATGACCTTTTCATATAACATTTCTGGCAAAATAATCTGACGGGCAAAGATATCGGGACGGTTTTGGTAACCAATTCGCAACGCATCACGAAATCCTTTGGTAATGACTAAAACTGTGCAATCGCCCTTCCGTTCCAACAGTGCATTTGTCGCCACAGTTGTTCCCATTTTTACCACTGCAATTTTCTCTGCTGGAACTGGCGCATCAGCTGGAATTCCCATAATTTCTCGAATCCCCTGCACTGGCGCATCAGTGTAGCGATCAGGATTTTCCGATAATAGCTTGTGAATAACTAACTGCCCATCAGGACGCTTCGCCACAATATCAGTAAAAGTACCTCCCCTGTCAATCCAAAATTCCCAGCGGGTATCAGAGTTAGAAACGGTAGTCATAGCACCAATTTGTGAAAATTTAATTATTACAGCAATTATTTCTGATAACTTCTCGTAATATCATCTCAATGTTACACAGACACTAATAGACAATAGACTTCTTGCACTCATTTATTTTCTTGATGTTCTTCTTTGCGACTCTGCGCAACGCACTGGCTCCTCTGCGCGAGACAAAATAATATTTATGCAAGAGGTCTAATGATGCAAAACAACCCATTAGTCATTGGTATTGACTGTAGTACAACAGCGTGTAAAGCAATTGCTTGGAATCGAGAAGGACGAGCCGTAGCCCAAGGACGTGCTCCTTATCCACTATTACAACCAAAACCGACTTGGTATGAACAAGATGCTACACAATGGTGGCATAGTACTTGTAATGCTATCAAGCAATTACTTAGTCAGATAAACCTGACACAAGTGGAAGCAGTTTGTATCACCCATCAGCGGGATACTTTCGTACCAGTAGATCATCAGGGACAACCTGTCCGTAACGCGATCGCTTGGATGGATAAACGCAGCCGTAAGCAAGTGGCTTTTTTGGAACAGACAATTGGGCGCGATCGCATGAACCAGTTGACAGGTAGACCACCAGACATGAATCCTTGCTTACCTAAAATTGTCTGGCTTACCCAACATGAACAGCAAACTGTTGCCCGAACTTATAAATTTCTGGATGTTCATGCTTTCCTGGTGTATCATTTGACCGGGACTTTCCGCACCAGTCTAGCTTCCGCTGACTCAATGGGAGCGATGGATATGCAAGCTCAAAAATGGGCAACAGATTTACTCGCCTCACTGGGACTGCAAGAAGAGCAATTCGCTGAATTGGTGTCACCAGGTTCTATTATCGGCTATATTAACGATGCCGGTGCAGCAGCTACAGGGTTGCCTTGTGGTTTGCCTGTCGTTGCAGGTATAGGTGATGGTCAGTGTGCAGGTTTAGGTGCTAATGCTGTTGGCAATGGTCGAGCATATCTTAATTTAGGCACAGCGATCGCCAGTGGTATCATCAGCAGCGAGTATTTGGTGAATCGTGCCTTTCGTACTATGTATGCGCCCATTTCAGGATCATACTTCTTGGAAACAATTCTTTTAGGTGGTGTATTTACAATCACCTGGTTTATTGAAAAATTTGCCAGCGACTTGCACCTACCTAATCTTAATCTCTGTCCGGAAGAGATACTGGAAACCGCTGCAGCAAAATTATCCCCTGGAGCAGATGGGTTAATGTTAGTACCTTACTGGAACCAGGTTATGAACCCCTACTGGGATCCTTCTGCTTCCGGTGTTACCATTGGTTGGACAGGAACACATGGTCGAGAACATTTTTATCGGGCAATTTTAGAGGGTATTGCTTTCGAGCAAAGACTTGCAGGGGATGCTGTGATGACAGCGATGAACCAACGCTTCAGCGAGTATGTGGTGATGGGCGGTGGTAGCAAAAGCAGTCTCTGGTGTCAAATTTTGGCTGATGTCACTGGTGTACCTATCGTGCGTTCTACAAGCACGGAAGCGACTTGCCTGGGTGCTGGCATTCTCGCTGCCGTAGCCGTCGGATGGTATTCTGACATTAGTGTCGCTGCTTTATCTATGACTGACACTGGCGAGCGTTTTACACCTAATTCCCAAACGCAGGTTATCTACGAGAAACTTTACAGTGAAGTCTACAAGCCATTATTTCCCACTTTACAATCATTGGTGGAGCGATTGACCGATTTGACGACCGTTGAGCAATCATGAGCTAAGGAATTTAGACAAGATGGCGAAAGTTGTTATTTTAGGTGCTGGCGTCATGGGGACTGCCTTGAGTGTCCCTCTGACTGATAATGGGCATAGAGTTCATCTGGTGGGGACTCATCTAGATGGTGATATTATTGCCAAGCTTCAGGCTGGTTACCCTCATCCCAGATTAGGCATTCGTGTCGCCGAGAGTGTTACGCCTTGTACGCACGAGCAACTGAGTGAGGCAATAGAAGGTGCGGATTTAGTTGTATTGGGAGTGAACTCTCACGGTATAAATTGGGCTGCGCAAGCTCTGAGTCCAGTGTTGTCTCCGGAAATTCCCATTCTTGCTGTCACTAAAGGATTGGCAGGTGATGGTGAAAAACTGTATATTTTACCAGATGCTCTACGTGCTGGGTTGCCTGCTGAGTATAGCCAAAATGTTCAAATCGCGGCTATTGGTGGTCCTTCGATCGCACAAGAATTGGCTGCCCGTCGTCAGACTTGCGTGGTATTTACGGGTACGAATTTAGCCTTATTGAAACAGCTGGCTGAGTTGTTGCGTAGACCTTACTATCATGTTTGGACAAGTACTGACATAATTGGTGTTGAGGTGTGCGTCGCACTCAAGAATGTCTACGCCCTAGCTGTAGGGTTAGTCATAGGATTACTGGAAAAGGAAGGCAAAGCTGAGAACGGTGCTGATATGCACAATCTCGCTGCTGCGGTTTTTGCTCAGGGAATGTTGGAAACAGCGTATTTAGTAGAACAGATGGGAGGGAAACCCCAGAGTATTTATAGCCTTCCTGGTGCAGGAGATTTGTATGTAACCTGCCAGGGTGGACGTAATAGCCATATGGGTCGCTTGTTGGGTTTAGGTTTGCCCTACAGTGCTGCTAAAACCCAATATATGCCCCAAGATACCATTGAAGGAGCTTCCTTAGCTTTAGCTATTGGACCTACGATAGAAAAAATGGTGAAGCGAGGCGATTTAGACGGTGCTGCCCTACCTTTACTACTTAGCATGATTGCGATCGTCTGTCACGATCAATCCGTAAACATTCCTTGGAACGAATTCTTTCGTTAAATAAGGTTTTTTTCAAAGAAAAGACTCAATGGATCTGGTTTATACTCACCAAATGGAGGAATTCTTTGACACTCCCACGGCTATCCAAATATCGCGCTTCGCGCTCATTTGGACAAAAAGCCGTGGGATTCTTGGTTCAACGAATCAACTTGTCTAACTGAGTTGCCCCAAATTAGATAGAGGTCGGTTTCTCCCCAAGCGTTAGTTTCGGTGTGCCCCACCGTACTTAATTGATACTCACTTTGCTTAAGTGCTTTGCTCAAAATGTTAATGGCTGCATTGTGGTCACGGTCTAAAACGCATCCACATTTACAGATATGAGTACGAACAGAAAGTGATTTTTCCACAACTTCTCCGCAATCAGAACAATTTTGACTAGTGTATTGGGGCGGGACTGAGACAACTACTCGCCCATACACTTTGCCAAAATATTCTAGCCACTGGGTGAATTGCGACCAGCCAGCATCGTTAATTGACTTAGCAAGCCTATGGTTTTTAACCATGTTTCTAACTTGGAGTTTCTCAAAAGCCACGAAATCGTTAGATTTCACTACGCACAATGCCTGCTTCACGGCGTGGTCTTTACGCTGGCGAGAAACTTTTAAATGTTTGCGTCCTAATTTCTTAACTGCACGTTTCCGATTATTAGAACCTTTCTTTTTACGACTAACTCGCTTTTGTAGCCGCTTCAAAGCTTTTTCTGACTTTCTCAAATGACGAGGATTTTCAACTTTATTCCCTTGAGAATCAGTGTAGAAAGCCGATAGCCCCACATCTAACCCGATGGTTTTTCCAGTAGGTTGAGTATCTACATTTCTGTCTGCTTGTATGCAGAATTGAACGTAGTACCCATCACTACGACGAACAATTCTAACTCGTTTGATTTGGTCTACTTGATAATAGTGCAAGTCATATGTCCCAATCAGCTTTAGCTTTCCAATCCCACATTTATCAATGAAATTGATGTATTTGCGGTCATCAGATAGCTTCCATCCTGTTTGCTTGTACTCTACAGAACGGTTGTTTTTCTGGAACTGGGGAAAACCTTTTTTACGGGGTCTAACACGTGAAAAATTTGGGCAGGCTTCTCCTTGAAAGACGCTAGCGCGAACGTCCTGTTGATCTGTCGGCGTAGTCGTCGCATTGTCCCCGCCAGAATCAGCCAGAGAAGTGTTTTGTTGATCTGCTTCGTAATCGGGTACTCGTTGTATGTTCGCGCAGCGTCCCGAAGGGAGGGCTGGCTGATTCTGGTACGTGCTAGACCCCCGTGGGTACTCGTTCTTATTAAGCCTGCCCAAATTTTTAGGAGAGCACTGCAGGCGGGTTTCCCGCCGTAGGTGACTCGGGGACAATGCGTCACCTGGCTTGTTTGACTTGCAATTATCGTAAAATCTCTGAATTGCAAAAGATGCTCGCTCTGTGGCTGCTTGTCTAGCCTGCGAATTAAGCTTATTGGCAAACTCAAACTCCTTGGCTAGAACCGCGCTTAACTTGCTGAGTTCAGATAATTTGACACCACGATTGTCCACCCAAAATCGTATAGATTTATTCCTTACAAACTGAAATGTACGGATAGCTTCATCCACTTTCCGATATTGTTCAACTTTACCTTTAACTTTGAATTCGTAGACAATCATGGCGTGTTCTTAGTTATCGACCTGTTATTAATATAGACGCATTTACAATCACTTCGTTCCCCTAAACACGGATTTTCTAAAAAACTTCACAGATATTTAAACTGCACCTAAAGGTGCAACGCATTCATGAGCGAAAATGCGGTGTGGCTGTGCCTCCCGCATTATTCGCGTCCCCACGGCTAAAAGCCGATGGGCTTTCTGCTCTTGTTCATGTAAAAGCCGAGCTTTTCAAACAGTCCAATAGCTTCCGGTTGATGTATAGAACCCATTTAAGATCTTTTCAGCGATCAAGTAAAATTGATGCAAAGTAAGATTAGGGGCTGAAAATGGGCTATTCAAGCGACGTGACTGACAAGGAATGGGAAGTTATCGAGCCCTTACTGC
>JAESFN010001294.1_pt1 | contig 11685 bp, 16 predicted proteins | sample 9269411 | NCBI WGS metagenome assembly JAESFN01 (sample SAMN14505399, study PRJNA617100) | algae metagenome | isolation source: Iphinoe sp. HA4291-MV1 and co-occurring heterotrophs from trail next to... | place: USA: Maunawili Falls, Hawaii | collected 2009-07-25
GATCACGTAGATGGGCAGGAAATAGGCCCAAAGAATCGGACCAGAATCACGAAGTCGAGCAATCATTGGCGGGCGACAGGGAGTCAGAATGGCGGGTTACGTGTGAGAATGGCTGTTCACGACGCAATCCTTGTTCCGTACGCATCAATGCGCAATTGGAGAACGCGGATGCATGCTATGCCTAAAGGCGACCGCTCCGCACACCTGCCGGGACGGTTCCGTTCAATCGGAGCCCACGACTTTGACCAGCTTGTTGTACAGGCCCAGAATGAGTAGTGTAGGCACCCACTGTCCAACAAACGTACTCTCTTGACGCTTCCCGGCGAAATGCAGCGCCAGGGAAGTGCCAATCGCGCCGCCTGCGAGCCAAAGAAACGTATCGGACGGGAGACGTGCAGTTTGGTCCTCGATTGCTCGAGCGACAGTTCCCTCGGAGTGATCGTATCGAGAATGAGTTCGAGTGGACATGAATGTCTCCTGAACAAAAAGCTAGCATCGTTGATGCATTGGCGTGTGCCCCGGCTCCCTTCATGCACTTGGCGTTCCGCTACACAGCAAACAAAACTTTGCTCAGATAAGTGGCCTGCCGCCCGTTACGGCCACCGTCGAGCCGGCCATATAGCTCCCGTCTTCGGAGGCGAGCAAGACGAACGCAGGCGCAAGCTCCGCCGGTTGGCCTGCTCGGCCGATCGCAGTGTCCTTGCCGAAGTTCTTCACCTTCTCGGGCGCCAGCGTCGCCGGGATGAGTGGCGTCCAGATTGGGCCTGGCGCTACGCAGTTAACTCGGATACCCCTTTTGCCAAGCATCTGCGCGAGGCCAGCGGTAAAGTTCTGAATTGCGGCTTTGGTCATCGCATAGGCTAAGATTTGCGGAGTAGGGTTGTCCGCTTGAATCGACGAAGTGTTGATCACTGAGCCGCCCTTAGGCATGTGAGGCACGGCCGCCTTGGTCAGCCAAAACATGGCGTAAAGATTTGTCTTCAGCGTCCGGTCGAACTCCTGCGTGCTAATCTCCGAAATGTCCTCGCGACTCATCTGAAACGCAGCGTTGTTGACCAGAACGTCAATCTTGCCCAGTTCCTTGGTCGCTCGATCAATGATTGCTTGGCAATGAGCCTCTTCACATAGGTCACCAGAGATCGCAATGCACTTGCGACCGGCCGCTTCGACTGCGCGAGCAGTTACCTGGGCGTCGCGCTCCTCGCTCAGATAGGAGATGACAACATCAGCTCCCTCTCGCGCAAAGGCGAGAGCTACCGCTCGACCAATACCACTGTCTCCCCCCGTAATAATGGCCGCTTTTCCGGTGAGCTTGCCGCTGCCTTGATAGCTTGTCTCTCCGTAATCCGGCTTTGGCGCCATTTCAGCCTCCGAGCCGGGGTAATCTTGGCTCGTCGTTTCGTACGGTGGCTTGGGGCCTTTTTCTCTGGGGTCCACAACAAATCTCCTCGACTCGGTGCCACGATCGTTGCTCCTCGGCCGTCGAACGCCTGAAAGCAAACCCCCGATGCAAAACACGGGCCGACCAGCCGCGCGCTTGCAACCGACCGTTTCTTGGATCATTTCCGCGAACTCAACCGCCTAGGCGAGAGAATTTGCATGCGACGACTGGGAACCGCTATCTTCGATCTGGGACCTGTATTCTGACGGCGAATGCATGCACCGCCGCCGCATCTTCAGGCTGCGGCTAATCCCCCCGATGCCGTCCGTCCCAAACGTCCCCGCAAGCAAGCAAATGCGTTTTCACGCACAGCTCGTGCAGGCTGTCTCGTGCCTGAACCCCCGCCAAATACAGCGGATCGGTCTGGGGAAAGCTGCGCTGCTCCATACGCTTAAGCAAGCGATTAAGAAAGCCAAGCATGCTCGACAGCCGCGCGTGCAACTCACGAGCTTGCCGCGGAGTAAGTTGGCGACTGTCCATTGAGACCTCGCTTGACGTACTGAACAGGCGGCCAGTATCGTAGCGCGCGGGGCAAGGCTAGTCGAGAGGCCCGGTGATGTGTGGTCGATTTACCTTGCGGCAAGTCCCCTACGAATGGGTGAAGCAACTCGCGCTGCCAATCTTCACTCCGCGCTACAACATTGCGCCCACTCAGCAAGTCTTGGCGATTCGCCAGCGTGGTGAGGCACGCGAAGCAGTCGCGTTGCAGTGGGGTCTAATCCCCTCTTGGGCGGACGATCCTAAGATCGGCAACCGCATGATCAATGCCCGAGCCGAGACGGCGGCCACCAAGCCGGCCTTTCGGCAGGTGTTCAAGCGGCGACGCTGCCTAATCCTGGCCGACGGCTTCCACGAATGGCAGAAGATCGGAAAGGCGAAGCAGCCCCATCTGATTCACCGTCCCAACGACCGGCCCTTCGCTTTCGCCGGCCTCTGGGAATGGTGGAAGGGCAACGATCTGGTGATCGAATCCTGTACGATCATCACGACCGAGGCGAACGCGACGATGCAGCCGCTGCATGATCGCATGCCAGTGATCATCGATGAACACGATCAAGACCAGTGGCTCGAGTCGGAGGTCGATGCAGCAGCGTTGCTGCGGCCAGCGGCGGAGGAGTTGCTAGAAACCCACCCCGTCAGCACTCAGGTGAACAAGCCGGCCAATGCGGGGCCAGGATTGGTCGAGCGCATTATTGTCGCCTAGAGTCGCATTGCATGATTGAGCGCAAAATGCAGCTCGGGTGGTAGCGAGACAACTGGCTGCCAGGAGACAATACTGCATCGAGATCGACCACTTGAGCTGTGACCATGCCTCGTCCAATCCCGGTAGCAGTGTCCGTCTGCCCGTCCTGTCGGGCTCGCGTCTTTCTTCCCTGCGTCGCTTGCCATGTTTCAAATGTGGCCGTCGGTGGGCTGTCCAAATTGGCCGCCGTCGACGACGCGGCGCCTTTATCGCTAGGCACGTCGGCTCTCCCCAGTGCGGAGCAAATCGCCGAGCAGTGCCGGGGAATTCAGTCCGCATGGACGGACAGCGAGCGCCTGAATAGAAACGGCGCTGACCCGCGTCCAGCGGCTTGGTTGCCACCTCAATCGAAGCGAGCATCGCAGCCGGGGCGGAGTGAGCTACGCATTACGTAATTGCCTTCAGCGAATATGCGTCCAGAGAGAACGACCTATTAACCAGCAATACGCGGAAAGCTGAAGCTTCGGTAGTAAGGAGGGTAAGCAATGTCGACTGCCCGCAAGTCGTATCGGCTCGCAGCGTTGATCACGTCCGTTGCCTGCTTCGCGCTAGCAGTCGTCATCGGCGTACTAGGTGTGCCCGACGGAACATTCGCCGCCCTGGCCTCCTTGGTCTTGGGCTTCATCTTGCTCGCCATCTACTCGACGGGGACCTGGCCGCCGAGGTGGCGCCGCCAAGCATAGCGCCGTCTTCTGGCGGAGGAACGCCAGAGATAAGTGCCTTAAGTCTCTGACGCTCCTACGCGCGAAAGCTGCGGCCGGCGAGGAATGGCTCGCGCTCAACCGGCTTGATGAAGCATGTCGAGTACTAGTTCGATTACTCCGCTCGATCACCGCTTTCACCTTTGCCGTTTTCGCCGAACGCGGATTTCGTGCCCCATGGCGAGCACGTAGATCAAAAAGCCAGCGGGGCCGGCAATTCCATACAGCCAAGCGGCAATTGGCACCTGCTGGCCACCGATCTTTTCATCGCTGCAAAGGTAAGCGTGGCGAACAACGGCATTAGTAGAACGAAGCCAAGTCGACTGTTGGCTTTGAGCGCGGGCAGAAGTACGCGCTGTTTGCGATCGGCGCGATTCAGATTCAGGATGCCGGCCGAAAGCGCGAGTAGTAGCGGCAACAGCAAGGCAGGCCAGCCGATCGCGGCGGCATGCTGAAAATAGAACAGCCCCACGCCTAAGAGCGCAAGGGTGGTTCCAATCCAGCCAGCTCGAAAGCTATTCAGACCTAACGCTGCCAGGGTCGCCCAACTCAAAGCCAATAAGCCCGTGAAGCCAAACGCCTCGAGAGCAAATCGTTGGGCCGGAACCTCGATCGGCGGAGTTTCCTGCAAAGGGAACATCGCCCACACGCCCCAGAACACGCCGAACCCAGCGCAGAGCAGTGCCATGGGCCAAGCAGTCTTTGCTGAGAGTGCTCGCCGAGTACTCCACCAGCCAGCGAATACGGTTAGGGTTGCGTGCCACGACAGGCCGGTGAGCGAGATGCTCCACGGGAATGGGGCAGAATCTTGGCCTCCGTAGAGCGTATTGGCCAGACCGCCCTCGGCCAACCATCCGTAGATTGACCCAGCCAGAAACATCGAAGCCCAATCATCTGCAGCAGCCCACTGCACAACGGTGAGGAAGAGGTAGGCAATCGCCGAATAGGCGAGCCACGTAAGCACGAGATCAACGGCCGTTGCATCAGGCCACAGTACCGTCCAGAACAGTCGTTCCGAGAAAAAACAACAGATCCAACCGGCGCTGAGAGCGTAGAGCAAGTTGCGGCCTGCGTTCCCAAAGCGTGATCGGAAGACGGTTGGCACAATCCGGCCCATCATTTGCAATCGGCTGTTATTCCCAACCTTTGAACGCCATACCATTCGATCATGCCAACCTACCGCCTGTTGGGCGCGTTTCGCGCGGTTGCTGAAGCGCCAGTTCCCCACGTCCATGTGATCGCCATCGGAACTGTCGAGGAGTCATCGGCAGCAACCTCTCCTGAGATGTCGTGGACAGCCCGCGAGCTTCACCGAGCGGAAGCTGACACTCACTTTGTCGTAGGCCCTACAGGCGTCACGGTAACGGCGGACGTCGGAACTACCATCTGCAGTGTATGCGGCGAAACGGTGGTGCGTGTTTTTCCCGCGGACCTCGAGGCCAGCCTGCCCGAATGTCGCCCCGAGTAGTGTGTGGGTACTCGAGGTTTGCGCTAGCATTGTCGCAGATCGAACGGTGATTGCGTCCGAAGTGTAGGCTCGCAGCCCTACTGTGGTGGGGGCCTTCTGCAACGGTCGCCGAGCGTCATGACGGTCGTCCTGAAAACCGCGGCGGAACGCAGCAAATATTGGCCAGGCTGCGATGAATTGTCGCTTTAGCGGCATACCGAGTGCGGCTAGCCCCTCCACGTTGGTGGTAAAACGTCAGTCGTCATGAAAGGACCTAAATGCCGCTGCATCCACTGAACTGGAAAGCCGCGTCTCCTGTGCTTACACCGGAGCGCGGCGTGCGAGGAACACAGTATCTCTTTGACGACGAAGCCGCAGCGATCATCGCTCAAGAGGTCGTGGATTACGACGAAGAACTGCGGCAGGTGCTTGGTCAAGTGACTCTGGCCTCATCGGAGATTCCAAACGACGTGCAGCAACTGGTCCGCTGCTTGGACCTCGGAGTGGCCTAATGTCTGTCACCAATATTCTCTTGCTGATGTTGGCCACTGGTCTGCTGTGTTTGGGGCATCTCGGTTTGGGATTCTGGCTCAGTCAGCTAGTCCCTTCGCAAATGAGCCAAGAGGAGTTCGACCGCATCCTGGGGCCGTTGGTGGCTGCCCGAGCAGCCAGGCAGGACTCACAAGGCTTGCGTGAAGCGGTCTCAGCACCGACTGTGGCGACCGAGGTGCTTGAAAACCAAGGCCGTCGCGAGGCGGCCTGACGGTCCTAATCAATGCGAGACGAAGCGTCTTTCTCGTGGGCCATGGGCCAAACTCCGACCAAAAACTCAGCCGCTGAGAGCTAATAAGGTCGCGGCCCTTACTCTGGGTGGCCCCACTTTTGCTAGTAGCGGGGGCGGGGCCCAAAGAAATAGGAGGCTTAATCATGCGCCGCTTGCTTACTGTTGTTGTTGCAACATCCATGTTTGCCGGAACCGCCCACGGTCAAGACGAGCAACCAAAGTCTCCTGATCTGCAGGGATCGGGTCAGCAGGAACAGAAAGCGGAGCCGACGCCCGAACAGGCACCTACTGCGCCCCAGCCCGAGCAGCCGCCAGCCGAGCAGCAACCGCAGCCTGAACAACCGGAGCAGCAGCCATCTGCTCAACCACAGCCTGAACAGCAGCCAACCCAACAACAACCTCAGCCCGAAACGCCCTCTGTCGCCCCTCGCACGGATGCACCGGCCGAACAAAGGCCCTCGCTACCATCGGATGAGAGGCTGCCGCGGGAACCGGGACAGGGCCGAGATGCGCAAGACCATCCCGGCATCTCGACATCCGAACGCGACGGGCGGCTGATTGTTTCGACAGTGGAGCCGCGGCTCTCTCGGACCGGTCTGCGTCGGGATGATGTAATCGTCGAATTCGATGGACGGCCGATTACGCGATCAAATGACTTCTCGCGCAGGCTGCTCGCAGTGCGACCGGGTGCGCGAGTGCCCATCATCATTGTGCGCGGCGGCGTTCGTCGCACCATCTTCTATTCGCCGGTCGCTGCGGTCCAACCGATCGATCCTGATGCGGGAGTTCCTGACGGCTACATTGACTATGAAGACACTCCTGCGTCCAACGCCTACCTGGGGGTTACCTTCAACTCGCGTTACCCAAACGCTGCCGTGGTGCTAAGCGTTGTTCCGGGAAGCCCCGCCGAACAGGCGGGCTTGCAACGGGACGATGTGATCGTGCGGTTGGACGGCCAGAGGGTTCGGAATGCGAGAACTCTGATCCGCATGGTTGCTCAGCGGCCGGTAGGAGCCGAACTGGAGATTCAGTTCAGCCGTCTTCAGAACGCCCGCGTTCAGCTTGGCGAGCGTCCGCAAGCCGATAGAGTCGAAGCGTCTCGCGTGCCTTACGATTCCGATGCGCCGGCCGTGCAGCCTGCACGGGACGGTCGCTTGTTCGATGGGGACGGGCGATTGCTCGATCGCCGCGCTCCGACGCCTCAATAAGCGGTTAGGTCTCGTGGGTCAAACAAATCGTGCCGGCCGGCGAAACGCTTCTTGCATCGCCGGCCGGCCTGTCTATCTGCGAAGATCAACACCGTCGTTACGCTTCGGCCGTTGATCGCTGCGCTACAATAGTCGACAGCGGGTGATTAACCGTTCGCGCCGAGAGCCGCGGCCGCGACCAAGTCGATAAAGCTTGAGTGGACGTGTGGCCGCCACGCCATAGCACGGGGCGGCTGTTTTTGTTTTCAACCTTGAGGAAGTTAGATGGATGCGTGGTGGCCGGACATCGCTGAGGGGCTGCGAACCGATTTTTCTGACCTTCCGAGCGTAGCGCAGGTCGTTCGCACCTCCATCCGCCTTCTATTGGCCGCGTTTCTTGGAGGGCTGCTCGGATTCGAACGACAGCAGACCGGGAAAGAGGCGGGCTTGCGTACGCACATGCTCGTTTCTCTCGGAGCAGCACTTTTTGTCCTCGTCCCACAACAAAGCGGAATGGACATTGCCGACTTGAGCCGTGTCATGCAAGGCGTGATTGCGGGGATCGGATTCTTGGGGGCTGGGGCCATCCTCAAGCAAAGTGAGCAAGGCGAGATCAGAGGTTTGACAACGGCAGCCAGCATTTGGCTAACGGCGGCCATCGGAATCTCGGCGGGTGCCGGCCGCGAAGCAACGGCAATTCTCGGCACTGTGCTGGCGCTAATTATTCTCGCCGCGTTGCCGCGGGTGGCCAAGTGGTTCGGGGACGACAAAACACCTTGATACCAACAGAGGGATTGCCCGCGCCGGGGCACCCACTTCAAATGCAAACGGTAGTTCCACAGGAGACCCCGCCGGGTGTGCAAGACCGTCCGGCGGGGTCTTCTTATGCGCAAAAGAACGCCCACCAACGCGCGAGCGGGGGGGTTGGTGGGCTGACCGCGCGGTCTTGCGGAGCGGACGACGGGGCTTAGCGATAGCCTAGCTCACGTGCCGTGTCCGTTTCGTCGATAAGCCAGATGCCGCCGGGGACTAGGCGGCAAAGATGCCCAGAGCGGGGGACCGCTTCATCCGCTGGGCGAATGCGCGAACGGCCACCCCCTCTGTGGGTGGCCGTTTTCCTTGGCTTGCGGCCCGCTCAGGATTGGGCCATAGGCAGCGACGAACTAGACTCTTGCCATGAAATATGTTCGCTGCCTACATGGGGCCGCGGCCCATTTGGCGTTCGATGAACCCAACTGCTTCGTCGTTACGGACGAACGTAATCGGGTTTGGCTTTGCCACCCCATCACCGAAGCTCAACTCGATTACTATTCGGGCGATGGCGATGAGCCCAAGATTGTCTTCCTGCATCGCAGAGCTAGACAGATGGGGCTTGAGTTTGAAACAAGCCAGGCGTTGCTTAGGTGTATGGATCCAGCGGAATTGGCAGCACGGTTGTCAGCCTGTCCGTAAACTTTGACCGACCTGCCGTCGTCCGAGGATTGAACCATGTGGCAAGCGTGGCAACGCTTTCACGATCAGATCGAGCGCGATGCTGTCATCAACGCGTTCCTCGCTCCCCAATATGAGGCCGAGTTCGTTGAGCAAGCACGCCAGTTCAGAGAGCAGGCATCACCAAGAACCATTGGCGACTTTCCGGCGCTGTTGGAAGCATGGCAGAAGATTTCTCAGAGCCAATCCGCCAAGGCGTTAGCTTGCTGGCGAAAATCGAACTGACGCTGGGAGCATTTAGCAATGGCCCCGCGAGGCAAAGCCCGGGGGAGCTTGTGTAGGCCCCTCTCGTGCAGCCCCAACGGCTCGGTTGCTCTCCTGCCTTTGGGGCGCAGAGCATCGCGGAAACGCTCATGGATGCGCATGACCGAGCCGCGTAGGGGACGCAGCCCGGCAGCGGAGTTTAGGAGGCATCTGGCATTCCGGCCAATGGGGTGAAGTCGGTGCGGAAATTGCAACCCGATCGAACTTCTTTCCCCCTGTCTCGGAATTCTACGATGGTTACGCGGTCAGAAGAGGAAGGCGACTTATTCGCCAAGGCGCAGAAAGCCTTTCCCTGGTTCGATACGAAGCGGCTGCCGAACTTTCTTGAGGCCGTCCGAGAGACGGCCTTTCAAGCGGGACGGATTGAGGCGGCCAGCCAACCGACCGCTGTGCCCGATTTGGATCGAGAGCATCGGCTCGCCGTTGCGATTCTCGAGCTTGTGAGCCGGCACATCGAAAGCCACTGACGATGCTTCTATGACTTCTCGTAACGCAGTCGACGTGTTCCATGCCACCGTGGACGGAAGCCAGCCCCACGAACACTTGATGGCCGTCGGCACTTCGACCTGCGTAGATGGTGAGGCTGTCGCCAACGCCATCACGGTCCGCAATGTTTCGCAGACGGGGGAAGTCTGCGTTTTTCATGGAGTCAAGCTGGACGTTCATCGGGCCGCTTGTCCCGTTTGCGGAGAACCCGTGCTGGCTACTAAACCTTCGTTCTTCGAGGAAATCTTGCCGGAGGGCGAAGTCGGCGTGAACTATCCTCCCGACGATCCGCCGCCACCTTGCTAGCCGTGGTACACACCTTGCTCTTTGCCCGGCGATTCCCGTTCGGCCGCTTCGAAGGTGCGACCAATGGGCCTTGCGGGCTTGTGGCCTGCATCGACGCCCTGGCTCTAGTCATCGCCTGACTTGCCAGGGCGTTTTTATGCGCTAGCCTTCGTCCGGCGGCTGGTGCAAGTGGGCTTCAGGCGATCCGAAGTCTCCGAGCAGCCCTCCCGTATGCGGGCTGTTTGGCCCCAGACGTTCGATCGTCGCCTCGGGGAACGTCGCCTGAATTACCTTCAGTTCGCCGGCATCGGGCCAACTGTTTGGCGGGATCAGAATGACGGCCGGAACGTATCCAAACTCGCCAATCGCCTGACGCAACCACGACTGCTGATGCGCTCTCGTTAGCGGGAAAGCGGCGCCACGCTTTCGCAAGATGTTCAGGGCCGCCCGCCGCTCCATCACCACGCTTCGCTCCCACGCCAGCCAGGCGCAGAGCACTGCCACGGCCAAGAGCAGCAGCCGCAGGGAGAAGCGGGGGAGGGTCATGGTGCCGGTGGCCGCTGTAATTCCAGTTCGTGCTTGTACCTATTCTCGCGAATCCAAAAAGGGCGTTCCCATTCATCGAAATCATCGCTCAGACGTACCAAACTTGGATCCACCGGCCTCCGTTCGCAACTGATCTCGAATGAGCCATCAAACACCTTGCCGTAGCCCTCCCGCAAAGCATCGCCAGTGTTCGGGTCGACTCGGATGGTCCTCAACATGCCGTCGTCACTCGAGGCCCGAAGTCTGATTCGACGAATGAACTCTGCCCTCGCGATCAGTTTGGCCGTTGTCGCAGACAGTTGATCGACATTACGAACGAAGACCTGGCAATCTTCGTCGCTTCGATGAACGAGTATGTTCGCGCGGGGATTCTCTCGCCAAATCGCGATTAAAGCCGCCTGCAGTCGACGTTCGGTTCCGTACCGAACAAGGGTCCACCACCAAGCCGCTAACGCGCACGCCGTCACCAGCACCATCAGCGTGCGGAGCGAGAACGAGCGGAAGCGGCGGGGGAGGTTCATGGCCGGCAGCATACCACGGGACCGAGCGGCCGACCGCCTAGGGTTTCCCGCAATCGCACGCCAATTCCTTGCCGCCGGGGGGAGCGGTGCCCATAATCGTTCCGGCAACAGAAACTCATGCAACAAAGGGCGTGGCTATGAAGCGGTGGCTATTGGCGCGTAGGTGGGGCTGTGCAGCTTTGGCGGCGGCCTTAGTGCTGTTGGGCGAAACGGCTCCCCAAGCTCAAATCGTTGTCCGTTACGAACGCGATGGCTCGACTTATCTCGAAAACATCGGCGCCCAAACGCTTCCGGTGAACGGGTTTCAAATTACCTCTGAGTTCGACGATCTCGTTTTTCACGACTACGATGGCGCGAAGGGTTGGAGAGCGCTGTCGGACCTTGAATCTCAGTTCCCGTCGGAGGCCAGCGCCGCCGCCGATTTGCTTACCGTAGGAGCACTGTCGTTTGGAGCGCTCGAGGCCACGAGCGGCGGCTTGTCGGAAGCTTCAGTTCTGGGCGACGCGGTCTTCAAGCCGGGCGATCGATGGTTTATCGGAAAGCCGTTCGCCAACATTCCGATTGACGATGCCGGAAACAAAAAGTCTGGATACCGCTTCCATTGGAAGCGTTCGGATGTGATCGACGGCACGGGCGGTCCCGAGATCATCGGTCTTCCCGTCCCCGAGCCCTCGACCCTCCTGCTCGCCACCCTGGCCGGCCTCGGTCTCGTGGCCATGCGTGTTAGGTCGAAGCGACACGCATAGGGCGGTCTTGGCGCGGCAATTGCATTACGTAGGGCAGGCCCGTCGATAACATCCAGGGCCAACCAAAAGGCCTCCGGCAATCGCACGCTGGAGGCCTTTTTCATGCGCCATGAGCTAGAGTTGCTCAGCCGCGCCGGTCCTCCGGCTTCCACTTTGCCACCGCGGCCAGCCCGCTGACGCTCCCCACAGAGCGGCCGGGCTTTTTTCATGCGCTCGAACGGTCAATCCGAGCAGAACCCTGTTAGGTCGGAGCGTTAAGAAAGGTAGGACACCAATCTTTCGCTTCGGAACTGACCACATGGCCGCCATCGACAACCGCCTCGACTTAGCCGTCCGCGAGCTTCGCGCCCTGAACGACGTGCCTGGCGACTGGCGACAGCATGCCGGGCGGATCGTGGATCGCTGCCGACAGTCCCTGCACCGTGCTGGCCACATACGGATGGCCGTTGCCTTGGGCCCGTTCTGCGAGGCGACGGACCCGCTGCAGGCCGTCCAGGCGATCGAAGACGTGGCCGCGAAGATGCGGGAGGAGCGGGAAATCGT
>JAESFN010001295.1_pt1 | contig 11677 bp, 10 predicted proteins | sample 9269411 | NCBI WGS metagenome assembly JAESFN01 (sample SAMN14505399, study PRJNA617100) | algae metagenome | isolation source: Iphinoe sp. HA4291-MV1 and co-occurring heterotrophs from trail next to... | place: USA: Maunawili Falls, Hawaii | collected 2009-07-25
TTGAGCAATAGGGTTGTAGATGAGTTCTCCTGCTAAGGTAAGCGATCGCTCGACCCTGTGCCCAAAACATCGCCCCAAACCCTCATTCTTGCGTTGACTGACAAAAGTTTTCGGTCTACTGAATTTAAACCTGATAGAGCGATTGTGGAAGTTGGTCAAAAAACAATGTTTATACTCAAAGTATTATTCAGAGTTTTCGGAATTTCAAACAGCCATTTCTCGCTTTATAGATACAGCACATCAAACGCATACTCAGGAATTAAATTCCTTGCTGACGTTGCGATTTCAGACTTTTTCTAAAGCTCAGTTTATGACCATTTAAAGTATAAGTTAACGGGTGGGTGTAGAGGATCTGGGTTGGCGGGACATTTTATTACTGGTAAGTGCCTTAGCTCGTGTTTCTTCAGAGATACCGCATGGGCTTGTTTCTTTACCCATTCTCAACAAGCTCTACTTTTTGCTGTGAGCAATTACGATATTTCCACTGTCCCTTAACTTTAATATTGACTTCGTCAACCTACCAAAAGTTATTGGTCGGTCTCAAGTTTGATTGGCATCGCTTATCGAGTTCCGGTGCGTAGTGCTGCACTCATTGATAGATGGTCTTGTAGCTACTGTTAGTCTCTATTCTAGCATCATCGGCTGAAAAATTTTTATTATACAATTGTATAACTTTGACTAAATCATACAATGATTGTCTCAGCCGTTGATCAATTTCCTCATCAAGCTGCATAGTGCCATCTGCTTGCCACTGAATCTGCTTGTCTAGCGCGTAAACTTCGTTGATGAAGTGTCGTGCTCCTAACTCCGATAGCACAGGTTTTAGAGCATAGTTGATTGCCAAAAGGTGAGCAATTGTCCCACCAATTGCTATCGGCAGCACAACTTTTCCTAACAATGCTTTTTGTGGCAGCAAGTCCAAAAATGCTTTGATTGCACCCGTGTAAGATGCTTTATAAACGGGTGTGGCGATGATAACGCTATTTGCCTTTTCTAATAAGGCTTTCGGTTGTTCTAAACTTGGACTGTCGTAACGTCCAAATATCAAATCTTCAGCTGGAAAATCACGAATTGAAAGGATGTCGATCTGGAAACCTTCTGGCTGCAAAAGCTTACTGATATATTCCAAAATGCCGTAGGTTCTAGAGGGATGGGTAGGACTTCCAGCGATTGCCAAGATTTGAGCCATGTCAAAAACTCCTTTTTGTTCTAGCATTAACAGTTATCAGTTATCAGTTAATCCTCATCACTGAAGTTAGAGGATTTAAGACTTATTCAAAACACGTTCGTCAAAGACATCAAAGGTAATATCAACGCGATTGCCTACCCGCCAATTTGCGACATTGTGCGGCTGTAGGCACCAATCGTACCCGATTCCCTTTGCTTAAAGTTAATCTCTGGCTTCAATGCCAGCAATTGGCTGACCTGCTCCCGCAACTTAGCTAGGTTGACTCCGGTGCGGAGTGGTGTTTTCAAGTCGATTTGATTGCTTTCATTTAATAGACAAGGACGCAACCAACCATCTGCTGACAAGCGCATCCGGTTACAGCGATCGCAAAAACATTCGGACATCTGGCTAATAAATCCCAGTGTTCCTTTTGCTCTTGGAATCTGAAATACATCAGCTGGACCATTGCCACAAACTTGCGATTCCATCAAGCCCCAGCGATCCCGAATCCTTTGACGCAATTCGGCTGAAGGTATCCAACCTTGGTCACCAAACAACTGTGCATTACCAATTGGCATGAATTCAATAAACCGAATATGCCACTGTCGCTCAATTGTGAGGGCAGCCAGATCCAGCACTTCATTATCATTCACGCCAGGAATTACGACTACATTCAGCTTTAGGGGGCTGAATCCCACCCGATGAGCAGTTTGAATGCCATCCCAGACTTGTTGCCAACGGGCACGACCGGGATTGCCGATAATTTGGTCAAAAATCTCTGGGTTGAGAGAGTCGAGGCTGATATTAATACGCCGCAGCCCAGCGTCATAGAGGTCTTGCGCCATTCCGGCAAGCAAAAATCCATTCGTGGTCATTGCAAGGTCTTGAGTTTGGGGAAAAGATGCGATCACCTGCACCAATTTCACCACATCTGGATATAGCAGTGGTTCACCTCCAGTTAAGCGAAACTTTGTGAATCCAACTGGTATAAACACCTCCTGAATTAGGGTTAACAGTTCCTCAAAGGTCAATAACTGCTGCCGCAAGATATATTCCAGATCTGCCTTTTCGGGCATACAATACCGACATCGAAAATTGCAGCGATCAATTAAACTAATCCGAAGATAATCTATTTGATTCATGCTTCTCATGGATATTGTCCGACGAGCTTTCCTATAAAGGTTTATGAGGAAATTTGAGTTTGCTAAATCAAAACTAATACCAATTTGAAAAAAGAATGCGACAGATGGTAAATGTATAGAAAGGTAGCATTTAGGGTGAGTGATGGCAGGGGTAACACATATCGATATCCAAGAAAGTGTCGAAGAACTGGAGGCGATGGTACGTCAACAGAATAATGTACGACTCAAAGAACGGTTACAAGCGCTTTACATGATTAAAAATCAAGGTATCAGCGTGTGTGCGATCGCTAAAATACTTGGGAAGCATCGAAGCACGGTACAACGGTGGTTGGCAGATTATCGTGAAACTGGAATCGAGACGATGCTTGAATTTGGTGTAAGTCCAGGTCGAACACGAGTAATACCGAATTGGGCGGTTGAAAGTCTCAAGAAACAACTAGAACACCGATTCATTAATGCCAAAAACCCGGTTTCTGTTGCTGGAAAGACCGATATTTCGTTATCTCAATGAGAAGAAACCGGGTTTTTTATCACAATTGGTGAATACTGAATCGGTGTTCTAGAAGAGCCTGAAATTGGATTCGCCGGGTATAAGCAAATTCAGCATTGGCTTGGTACTGTCTTAGGAATAGAAGCCGAATATGCCACGGTACATCATTTAGTACGTTATCATCTCAAAGCCAAACTAAAAGTCCCACGTCTGCGTAATCGCAAGCAAGATATACAAAAACTGGAAGCTTTTAAAAAAACCTTGGCAACGACTTACAACTGATTTCTCAATATGCGGCTATTGTATTACCAACTTATAAAAATATCCGTTATTTTGTACAGGATGAAAGTCGATTTGGACTCAAAACTATTGAAGGAAGAAGAATTACCCTTAAAGGCGTTAAGCCGACTGGCGACTGGCAATGGCAATTTAAAGCCAGAAGGCTTTATGGGGCAGTTGAGCCGCTAAAGAGTGAAAGTTTCTTTTGGCAATTCTCTCATGTTGATACTGAATGTTACCAACAATTTTTGAACGAATTTGCCGCCTCTAATCCTGACAGTCTCAACATTATTCAGGTTGATAATGGGTTATTCCACAAAGCCAAAAAATTGCAAGTTCCAGAAAATATTATTTTATTGTTTCAACCACCTCATTCCCCAGAACTAAATCCTATAGAACGAGTTTGGGAACATCTTAAACAAGATTTGAAGTGGGAGTTATTCGATAATCTGGAACATTTACGAGCTAAGGTTGCTGAACTTCTTGCTCAGCTTACCTCTGAAGTGGCTGCTTCTCTGACTGGCTATGATTTCATTTTGAATGCCCTATCTGTCGCAAACATTTTTTGAATTGGTATTACTACCTGTAGTAGGCTATGGAATCTGACGACAATATTTCTGAAACTGTGCAGAGTCACTAACCCGCATTTTTCACAAGTTATGCGCTCGCAATTGTCAGAGCCTTTATCCAGACAAGGTTTCGGATATTTTTAACGCCTAATAAATTTTGACAGAGTGTTGAATGGCTTATTTTGCCGTCAATCTAGGTCACATAAGCCTTTGTTAAATCGTGGTGAGAAATCCGGGACTAACATAAAGCAGCTGTCAAAGAACTCTTATGCAAGCTGTTTAAACAGGGGTGAAAGCTCTTTACATGAGCAGCAACAAGCTCAGAAGGTTACAGCGTGCAAAGAGAGAATATTACCAAAGTCATACACAGCTATATTTGAAGGTAGGTACAGCTCGATTGGTATCAACTCACCTCCATAATCAGAACTATCGCCGTCAGACAGGAGAGAGGAGTCCTTAGTTTTGTCCGTCGTGACTTAAATTGACAATATCCCCAGAAAAGCAACTACAACCAAGGATGTTGTTTCGGTTTGCGTTTTAGTAGGAAACCTACACATAAGGTACTAATTACTAATGTACCTGCTGAAGGAGAGTATTCTGGGATCGACACACTAGATTTAGTGGGAGTAAATTTTAGAACAACAGGTCCAGACAGTCCACCATTACCATTAGGGACGAATTCTTCTATGAATGCTCCCGTTTTTCCGTCATACTTTAGAACGCTGTTGTTTCCACTACTGCTAACGTAGAGATTCTTGTCTGGTCCAAAGGATACGCCACGAGGTGCGGATAATCCACCACTACCACTAGGGACGAATTCTTCTATGAATGCTCCCGTTTTTCCGTCATACTTTAGAATGCTGTCGGTTGCATTGCTGCTGACATAAAGGTTATTGTCCGGTCCAAAGGTTACGCCACGAGGCGCAGACAGCCCACCACTACTAGCAACAAAGTCACTAATAAAAGCTCCCGTTGTACCGTCGTACTTTAAAACACTATTGTTTTTATCAGCACTAAGGTAGATGTTTTTATCTGGACCAAAAGTTATGTCATGAGGTTCAATCAATCCGCCACTACCACTAGGCACAAAATCTGTTATGAAGGCTCCTGTTGTTCCGTCATACTTTAGAACGCTATTGTTTTCACTACTATTGATATAGAGATTTTTATCTGGTCCCAAGGTAAAGGCAAGAGGTGCAGATAGCCCACCACTACCACTAGGGACGAGTTGTTTTACGAAGGCTCCTGTTATCCCATCGTATTCTAAGACACTATTGTTGTTAACACTAGTAATGTAAACGTTGTCGTTTGGCGCAAAGACTAGACCAATAGGTCCGGACAAACCAGCACTACCAGAAGGGATAAAGTCTCTAACGTAGTCCCCTGTAGTTTCATCGTACTCTATAACACTATTGTTGTCAAGACTAACAACCAGTAAAGCTGCTTGAACTCTTTGGAGATCGAAGTTTATCACAAAGAGAGCTGTCAGTGAGAAACCGATTCTGTACAAGTTGCGTATCATAGCCATACTTTGAAGTTCAGGGTTTACACGCTGTGGTTTGGACTAACTTTGACTGAATTTACCATACAGTAGCCTGTTGTATATTTGTCGTCAGTGTGGTTAGTGTTAATTAACTAATTTCAATATCAAAAAGGCTATTAGATCCAAGTGTTATTGTAATATCATCTTTTGTGCCTTGCATACTCTCAAAACTTAAACATTGAATAAACATACGTTAAACTCTTAACCTTGTAAAACAACTACTCATACAGACAGACTATGATTAAGAGCGTTTACGCCTTACCTAACTCCACTAGATGAGTCAGTCACAGCCATTATGAGTTTTTGAAAAAATTTTTCCTACATAAAACATCTTCAAGATTTATCTATTATTTTTTAATTGACATTTTCATCAATTACCCATCTTCATATAAATTTAAATTTGTAAAATTTATATGATGGTAAAAAGAGGAGCTAACAAAGGAAATATCTAACTGAATATTCTAATTTTAATTTCATCTAACTGCTTAGTATTCTAATACTCAATTGATAAGTACAATTTTACCTAGCAAAACAGTATTGGTGTGCCTAGATGTGACGAAGAATATGCATTAACTTTTATTTATGACTAACTAAATCTACTAAAATTAGTACATATGCAGAGCATTCTTAAGGGATGAAAACATTCATAGCAGATAAATCTCTAACCTATGGCTGTGAATTGTAACCTGTCAATTAGCTCTACTCCAAAATGTTTTTCTAAAGATTTAATTGTTATTTTGAGCTAACTGAGAGAGAACATAAATTGATATTTTTATGATTCTCTAGTTATCACTCAATAAAACTCAAATTAAAATATTATATTGAGTCTTATTTTGATTGATATCGAGCTTCTCAGTATTCATGACCATAAACATTAAATCCCACTCCTCACATATACATTTAATTAGCTCGTACAGTTAATGCTACTTGGCTTAACCTGATTTATTTCTGAGTATTACTCAGAAATAAGAGTATCTATCCCCTTGTTTTACTTTGAAAAGAGAGGCATGACTCATGACTACATCCAATGAATTCTGGACAATGGCAGATCAGACTCGGTTGGAGACTGAATTTTTGATTGATGAAAAACTGCAATATTTACAAAGTGCCCCCCTCGAAGTCATACAGCAAATATGTCTTCAATACCGCTATTTTACAAAAAATTATCCTGATACTCTTGGGGTTTTAGTTTCCAAAATTCCTTACGGAAACTTTAAGTGTCTAATGGCTGAAATCCTAGCTGAAGAATTAGGAAATGGTCAACTCGAAAATGCTCATTTAAAAATGTGGGACGATTTCCTCCTCAGCATAGGAGTCAGTCAAGATGAGCTTGACAACTCTGCTATCCCAGATAACATGGCTCTGCTTGAAGATCTCTTAGAATTAACAAAAAACGAGTCAACACTATACGCTGTTGGTTTACGTGGTATGGGTGGAGAGTGCCTTTGTCAAGTTTACCTAAGTGCTATGCATAAATATATGCTCAAGAATCCCTATTTCCAAAAGAATCAATCCGATATCAATTGGACTTTTTGGGATATTCATGTTGGTGAGGCTGATATTATTCATAATCAGTTAGTTAGACAGGCTATCAACAACATGGTTGACGCCGAACCAGAGAGCGTAGATGAATTAACTGCTGGTTATCAAAAGGCTAAAGAAAGTTGGGGTGTTTATTGGAACAATATCTATGACTTGGCTCGGACTAAGCAAATGTCAATGGTGAATTAATCTACCTCCAACTCCAACTTCTCCAATCCAAGTGGCACTACTATCAAGCTTACTTTCATAGGTCAACAAAGTAAGACCAAGTGCTTTGGAGAGATAAATCAGCTTCAACCAAAAATGCAAGTTTTCCACATTGACTACTTGGGAATTTTCACAGAGATAATTGATGACATTGGACTGATTTAAGCAGTTAACTAACTAATTGGCAATCCTACTCAAGAGTTAATGAACATCGGGCATATCTTTGGTTGAAGCTTTTCCTCTGTAGGAAGATAACGCTTAGGCTTTTTGTCAGCAAAGCACTAAATATCTTATTAAGAAGGGCATCAGTTGAGCTACCTAACACAAGTATTGCTTTAACCAAAAGAGATAGGAGGATAAATTATGAAGGCTGCAGTTGTTGAAGGATTTAATCAACCTTTAGTAGTGCACAAAGACTGGCCAGATCCTAAGTGTGGTCCAAATGATGCGATCATTCAGGTCAAAGCGAATGGAATCTGTCGCAGTGACTGGCATATGTGGATGGGAGACTGGGGATGGATTGGCTTGCAACTTCAGCTGCCCCATGTTATCGGACATGAGTTTTGTGGAGTAGTGGAGGAAGTAGGTTCCGAGGTCACAAAGTTTAAAAAGGGCGATCACGTGATATGTCCCTTTAACTTGGGCTGTGGTTCCTGCGAATATTGTCTCTCCGGTCATCAGAATACTTGTAGCGATCTTAAAATTGCAGGACTTAACGTTACTGGTGGTTATGGACAGTTTGCACACATTCCAAAAGCTGATTTTAACTTAGTTCCACTGCCTGAGTCGATCTCGTTTGTTGAAGCTGCCAGCATGGGATGCCGATTTATGACTGCATACCACGGGGTCGTAGATCAAGCCCAAGTCAAAGCCGGAGAATGGGTAGCAGTGTACGGTTGCGGAGGTGTTGGTCTAGCAACTGTTCAAATCGCCTCCGCTCTTGGTGCCAATGTAATCGCTATCTCTAACAACGAAAAGAAGCTGAGCGCAGCTAGAGAGCTAGGCGCAACCCACGTAGTCAACGCATCCCAAGAAGACGCCCCTACCGCCGTCCAAGATATCACAAAGGGTGGCGCTCACGTATCTATTGAAGCCTTGGGGTCTGCAGGCACTTGTCGCAACGCCATCTTAAGCCTTCGCAACCAAGGTAGACTCCTCCAAGTTGGATTGACCAGTGAGCAGGAGAAAGGGGAAGTGTCATTGCCTATCGACTTAATTGTAGCCAAAGAGTTAATGATAATTGGGACGCTAGGTATGCAGCCTCATCGCTACTCAGAAATGCTGCGAATGGTAGAGTCTGGAAAGCTGACTCCTGGCAAACTTGTTAACCAAACTGTACCTATAGAACAAGCAAGTGACGTGCTTTCTTCAATGAGTCATTACGGTACCTTAGGAGTAACAGTTATCGATCAGTGGTAGCTAAGAAGCTTACTATTATTCTCAACTGAGGTAAGCACTGACATGAGAGGTAAGCACTTCCACGTCTAGTTTGCACATTAGGAAACTCTTCAATGGAATGGATTCAAGTTTACGATCCTGCTGGTAATGCAATCCTCTCGACAGTGCTGGCAGCACTGCCAATTGTGGTGTTGCTTGGGCTGCTTGCTATCTTCAAAATAGCAGCCCAATGGGCCGCTCTAGCAGGCTTGGTTACTGCCTTCATTGTTTCAGTACTTTTCTACGGTATGCCTTTTAACAGCGCTGTAGCTGCTGTGGGTTTTGGTGCAGCATATGCTTTGTTACCAATTGGTTGGATCATCCTGGCTGCGGTATTTCTCTACGAAATTACTCTGGAAACACGCCAGTTTGAGGTTGTCAAAAACTCAATTGCATCCCTAACATCCGACCGACGCATTCAGGCTCTCTTAATTTGTTTCAGTTTTGGTGCCTTCCTTGAAGGTGCAGCAGGCTTTGGTACCCCAGTCGCTATCTGTGCTGCTTTACTGACCGGGCTTGGCTTTCCATCCTTACATGCAGCCGGGCTTTGCCTGATTGCTAACACTGCACCAGTTGCCTTTGGTGCGATTGGCATTCCCATTCTGACTTTGAGCACAATCACACAACAAGAGCCATTTATTTTAGGTCAAATGGCTGGACGTCAGTTGCCATTTGTGTCACTAATCATTCCAGTTTGGCTTGTTATGACTATGAGTGGTTGGAAAGGACTGAAAGGAGTGTGGCCAGTAGTTCTGGTTAGTGGGAGTAGTTTTGCAATCGTTCAGTTTTTCTGGAGCAACTTTGTTGGTCCTGAGCTCGTTGATATCGCAGGTGGACTAATTAGCCTGGTAGTAACTGCTGCTTTTGCTGCTCTGTGGAAGCCAGCCGACAACTGGGATTTTTCTCAAGAGCAGCTTCAGCCTAACCCAACCCTAAAATACAGATTCAGTTTCGATCAACTCATACGAGCTTGGATGCCCTGGGTGTTTATGTGCCTTTTCGTTTTAACCTGGGGATTGCCTCAAAGCAAGGCTTTCCTTAGCGGAAGCATAGAGAACTTCAAAACTTACCAATCTACAGCTAAGCCTGGTCTAAGTAGTCAGATTCTAGCTCCCAGTATTCAAGTTCCATCACTGCACAACCTTATCTATCGTGATTATCCCGTTGTATCTACTAAGGTAGATGTCAACCAAGTAAAGAACCTAGTCTACAAAAGCAAGTATGCTGAAAGCGCTGTGTACACGCTTAACTGGTTGAGTGCAACAGGTACTAGCATTTTCATCGCAGCTTTGGTTACGGCTGTCTATTTACGCGTTCAATTGAGTACCTTACTTAAGATAGCAGGTAGAACTTTCAAGCGGATGAGATGGCCTCTTTTCACCATTGCTTGTATGCTTGCTTTGGGATATCTCACTCACTACAGCGGAACAGATGCAACCTTGGGTCTTACTTTTACCAAAACAGGTGTCCTTTACCCGTTCTTTTCTGCAATTTTGGGCTGGTTGGGAGTGGCATTGACTGGTTCAGACACCTCTAGTAACGTTCTGTTCGGCAGTTTGCAGAAAATTACAGCTCAACAACTCGGTTTTAATTCCATCTTGATTATCACAGCTAACAGCACTGGTGGTGTTATGGGCAAGATGATCGATGTTCAGAGTATTGTAGTCAGCACTGCTGCAACAAACCAAAGCGGTCAGGAGAGGGCGATCCTACAATTCGTCTTTTGGCACTCGGTCGCACTTGTCTGCATTATGGGTGCAATTGTTATGCTGCAAGCTTATGTCTTTCCTTGGATTATTCCCGCAACGCAGTAGAGTTCACTATTAAAGTAGTGACTTAAGTGACGACAGACAGGATAAGCACTTCTCCCCTTTGTCTAACGATGATAGCTCCGATTACACAACTAACTGAATGCCACTTGGCTCTCGCCAGCTTTCACATCTGACCGTGCATCACTTAGCAATAGTAACGATTTTCTAGTCTTTGAAAACTACTTGATAGACGACAGGTTAAATAGACATGACTTATTTTTTTAAATTTGAGGCTGACTTTGTAGACTCTCTGCGTTGTATACCAATGGTAGTACGCTTTAAATTAGATACTTGTGGGGTCAAATTAAAATTGTCTCATTGGAACCACTTCAATGTGATTGAACGTCAAACCTTAGTTGAGCAACCTTGTACAGAAAAGCCCGAAATTCAAGTTTACAGGGAATTTCTACACCAGCTCATTCAACAACGCTACAACACATCAGCAGATGTTTTCCCAGTTGAGCCCCACCCAGCTTGGATGGACGCCACTACTATTCCACCTAGCCTTCTCCTAAAGGCTCAAGAATTTGGTGTTACCATCACCCTCCAAGATTGGGCTGCATTGACGTCTTTGCAGCGCTTTGCTCTTATCAAACTCAGTCGTTCCAATCATGAAAACAAAAACTTTTTACCAGCTCTTAAAGAATTTCAATTGGTCTAAGCTCATCTAACGCTATTTAATCAGAAGCTTTTGTTGCAAAAACTTTTGATAGCCTAATAGAAATATCATTTGCGCTAACTATCGATAATAGAGCCACTAAAGAATGAAGTGTAAAGTTTGAAAGCTCAAAGAAAGTTATGGTAGTTGGGAAGGGCTGGAAACAAAGAACATCTTTGCAAAAGTGACAAAATAAGGCTAATCAAAAGTAGAGAACAAGCATAATGGTAGATATCAACAAGCTAGAAACTAGTAGAGAGCCATTCGACTATCCTAATGAGTTCTTCAACACTCAGTGGAAACTTTATCAAAAAATCTTAAGCAACAATTATATGAAACACCGTGAAATTTACGGTGTCCTGCATAAGTTTTTAGTCAGTTACTTTCAAAAGCCTTTTTCCTTGCTCGATCTCGGTTGCGGGGACGCTAGTTTTGCTGTCCAGGCTTTATTAAATACCACTATTACTTTCTACACAGGCATTGACCTATCTAAGTCAGATCTGGAGACAGGGCGAACGCATTAAAATTTTTAAAAGAACAAGAATGTTTCAGTATATAACTTTCAAATGCTGACACTTCTACGGAAAAATCAGTTTTTTAATTAACGCAACTTGTCGTTTCTAAAAATTAGAAGAAGTCTCTCTAAAATTAGGTAGAGAATTTTCCAAACAATCAGAATGAAATTTATCAATTCCCTTCAAAAAATTCAGTTTGGTCAAAATTGAATAGCGTCGGTATGGTAGAGTCTGTGCGTCAAGTGGATGGCGAAACAACGGTTGAAACTCGTTATTTTATCAGTAGTCTTGAGGAGAATGCTGAGAAATTCGCCAA
>JAESFN010001296.1_pt1 | contig 11654 bp, 9 predicted proteins | sample 9269411 | NCBI WGS metagenome assembly JAESFN01 (sample SAMN14505399, study PRJNA617100) | algae metagenome | isolation source: Iphinoe sp. HA4291-MV1 and co-occurring heterotrophs from trail next to... | place: USA: Maunawili Falls, Hawaii | collected 2009-07-25
CCCGCCGTGGCTTCACTTTGGTGGAGTTGCTGGTGGTCATCGCCATTGTTGCCATCCTCTTGGCGATTCTCCTGCCGGCCGTGCAAAACTCGCGGGAATCAGCCCGCAAAACGGTTTGCTGCGCTAATCTCAAACAGACGGGTCTCGGCACCCGCATCTACGAATCGCAACATAGGCGCCTTCCGGCGTTGACTCTCAAACCCTTCAGTTCCTCGGGCAAGTCTGTACCGAGTGCGGAAGGCCCCCAGGACGCGGCTTCGCTGGGCGTCCGGGCCGCGTTGTTGCCGCACGTCGAGCAGCAGTCGCTGTTTGACGCACTCGACCTGTCGCGGAGCACGCTGGACGACAAGCATCGCGCACCGCTCGCGGTAAAGCTCGAGCTCTACCAGTGCCCGTCGACGCCCGACTTTAGTCGAAGCTGCACCATGCTCGATCGGGTTTGGGGCGCAACGGATTTTCAGCCGCCCGAGTTCTTCAATGACCTCGACTGCGCGTGGGCCACGCTCCCGGCGGCGGCCGCCGCCGACAATCCTTGGCGCCCCGTATCGTCGCCGTCGCTGATCGATGTCGAGTCGGAGGATGGCGCTCATTGCACCGTGCTGTTCTTCGAGCAAGCGGGGCGGCCGAAAGTTCATTTCGATGGCATCGAGTGGGAAGCGAGCACGAGCCTGGGCCTTCCGGGCGCCTGGGCCATGGCGGGCGGTCAGACGATTCGTTCCGAAATGGACCGCGCCCGCATCAACGTCGACAACGCCTTGGGCGCGTTTTCGTTTCATCAAGGGGGCGCGAACGCGGTGATGTGCGACGGTTCGGTGCAGTTTCTCTCCGCCAGCATGAGCCCCTTTGCATTTCAAGCGCTGTTCACCCGTTCGGCTGGCGAGCACGCGGCTCCTTAGCGGGCTTTCGGCACGGCCGTGTGCCCCGAATGCAAGCGGACCACGCGACTAGCCAACCGGGCCTTCTTCCGGCAAAATATCGGCTCGTTTGCATTGGCCGTGCCTAAACCGTTGGCCCGGCCTCATGCCGCTTTGGCATTTCCCTGTCCTTACGAGCAGATCCATGAGTTCCTATAGCGCCATCGAACAAGTCCAGGCCCGCCAGATTCTCGACAGCCGGGGCAATCCCACGGTCGAAGTCGACGTGACCCTGCTCGATGGCTCGTTCGGCCGGGCAGCCGTTCCCAGCGGCGCAAGCACCGGCGTTCACGAGGCTTGGGAACTCCGCGACGGCGATGATCAGCAGTGGCTGGGCAAGGGTGTGACCAAGGCCGTCGAGAACATCAACTCGGTGTTCGACGAGGCGCTCACCGGCCTCGACGCGCTGAACCAGGCCGACATCGACCAGCGGATGATCGACCTCGACGGCACCGAGAACAAGAAGAACCTGGGCGCCAACGCCATCCTCGGCGTGTCGCTGGCCGTGGCCAAGGCCGCCGCCAACTTCGCCGGGCTGCCGCTCTATCGCTACCTCGGCGGTGCAGGCGCGCGGCTGCTGCCGGCCCCGATGATGAACATCGTCAACGGCGGCCAGCATGCCGACAACTCGGTCGACGTGCAAGAATTCATGGTCATGCCCCTGGGATTCGACAGCTTCAGCGACGCGCTGCGCTGCGGCGTCGAAGTGTTCCATAGCCTCAAGAAAGTGCTCAAGAGCAAGAAGCTGAACACCGCCGTGGGCGACGAGGGCGGCTTCGCCCCCGACCTGGCTAGCAATGCCGACGCCCTCGAGCTGATCATGGAGGCGATTCAGAAGGCTGGCTACGAGCCGAAGACTCAGGTGTGCATCGCCCTCGACGTGGCAGCCACCGAGATGTACGACGAAAAGAAGAAGACCTACACCATCGACGGCAAGGCGATCGACTCGGCCGGCATGGTCGAACTGCTGGCCAGTTGGGCCGCTAAGTACCCGATCTGCTCGATCGAAGACGGTTGCTCCGAAGACGACTGGGAGGGCTGGAAGCTGCTCACCGACAAGCTTGGCGCCAAGGTGCAGCTCGTGGGCGACGACCTGTTCGTTACCAACACCAAGCGGCTGCAGCGCGGCATCGAGCAGGGGATTGCCAACAGCATCCTCATCAAGGTGAACCAGATCGGTTCGCTCACCGAAACGATCGAAGCCATTCAACTCGCCCACCGCAGCGGCTATACCACGATTTCGAGCCACCGCAGCGGCGAGACCGAGGACGCGACGATCGCCGACCTGGCCGTGGCCCTCTCGACTGGCCAGATCAAGACCGGCAGCGCCTCGCGCACCGATCGCCTGGCGAAGTACAACCAACTGCTGCGGATCGAAGAGCAACTCGGCGACACCGCCCAATACGCCGGGCGACAATTCGCCAAGTGGCCGAAGTAACCGGCAGGTCGCGGCGACCGCAATCACTTCGTTGCGGTCGCCTCTTCCAAAAGTCGAATCCCGAGCGCATCGATCGCGCTCGGCCCTGCGCCGCGGCCGGCGTTCGACAGCACGACGACGCCGATTTGCTTTTCCGGCACGAGGCCCAGGAAGCTGCTGTAGCCGCCCGTGCCGCCGTTGTGCCAGACATAGGTTTGACGCGACTGCGGCAACACGCCCCGGTGCCAAGCCAGGCCGATCGCTGCGTCGTCGCCGTTGAGGTCGCGTTGCCGGGCGTGGCTCAGCGGCAACGCGAGGGCAAGCACCGGCGCCTTGGCCAGCGCGCCGTCGTCGAGCCCCAAGTTCGCGGCCGCGAAGATCAGCATGTCGTCGACGGTAGAGCGCAGGGCGCCTGCGCCGGCCAGCGCGTCGAACGTCCAGCTTGTGGCGGCTTTTCCGGCGGGATCGTATGGGGCCGCAAGCCGCGCTGTCTGATCGGCCCCGAGCGTCATCCGCGTGTCCTTCATGCCGAGCGGATCGCAAATGTCGCGGACCACAAGTTGTTCGTAGCTCAGTCCCGACTCGCGGGCCAAGAGATAACCCAAGAGCCCGGAGCCAAGGTTCGAGTACGCGCTTTTTTCGCCCGGCTGGCTATCGAGCTCCACTTCGCCCAACGACTCGAGCAGTTGCTTGCCACCGAAGGCAGCATAGGGATCGCTCTCGCCCAGGTATTTCCAAGGGGGCAGGCGTGGCAGTCCCGAGGCGTGCGTCGCCAGGTCCAGCAGCGTGATCTCGCGGTCTTGGCCGCGGGGCAACTTGGCGCCCTCCGGCAACAGCGTTCGCACCGGCTGATCGAGCCGCACCGTTCCGCGCTCGACTGCTTCGGCCAAAAGAATGCCGGTAAAGACCTTGGTGATCGAGCCGATCTCGAACTCCGTGCAGCCATCAGGGCGCGTTCCACCCCGCTTCGTCGCTCCGAAGCCATACGCGGCCCGCCCCTGCGGCCCAATCATCCCCACGACAAGGCCCACGGCCTGGCGCCCGTCGACCACTTCTTGCCCGGCTGCGGAGACGCTCGTCTCCGGTGGCGCTGCCTGCGCGCCCCCGACCATGGCGACGACGATCAACACCAAGCAATAACGCACGCAGCACCTCTTCTAAATCGTCGGACAACGCGATCCCGGTTCCGTTCCAACTCCGAGTGTAGCAGTCGCATCCTGACGGGCGGAGCGGCTACAGGAATCGTCGGGGCGCGGGGCACATCGCTCGCTGGGGATAACCCTCGGGACGGAATTTTCGCCCCCCAGCGGAGTGGTGCGGTCAAGCTACGTTTGGCTAAGACGCGACTTTATCTCCCAGACCCGTCGTCGGCTGCACTGTTGCTGCAATGAACGTCCGCCGCCTCTTGACGCGTGCTGCACCCTGGGCTGTGCTGGTCCTTGCGCTCGTGGCCTGTATGGTTCCCTGGCCGCTCCAGGGAACGAACGGCCTCATCGGCGCAGGAACACTCGTTATCAGTTTGTTGCTATGCGGTCTCATCGCGACGATCACTTCGACGCGTTCCCGCGCCACGTTGATCGCCGCTGGCATGACGGCCGACCTGCGCGCGAGCGAAGCGCGTTCGAGCAAGTGGACCGAGGTCTTGTTGCGGCTCACCGCGCAGCAAGCCTGCCTCGAGGGGGACCTGCGAACGGCGCTGCGCCACATCACTCAGGCGGGGGCCGAAGCCCTCGATGTCTCGCGTGTCAGTGTGTGGACCCTCCAGGACGGCGATGCGCGCCTGGTGTGTCTCGATCAATACGAACGCCCCGGGGTTCGACACCGCCCGGACGACGCCCTCTCGCCGAAGGCGCGCGAGGCTTTTTTGCGGGCGATCGACGGGGGCCAACTGATCGCCGTCGACGGCTCCTTGGGGACAAGCATCGGCCGGGCCGTCGACGAAGCGAGCCAAATCACAGCGGCCCTCATCGTGCCGGTGCGGCTGTCGGGCCAAGCCGTCGGTGTATTGGCTCACGAACAGGATGGCGTCGCGCGGCGTTGGACGCTGCTCGAGCGCAACTTCGCCGCATCCCTCGCCGCGCAAGTTAGCCTCACCCTGGAAACGCGCGAGCGCCGGCGGACCGAACAAGTGCTCAAGGACTACGCCGGGGCGCTCGAGGCGGCGAACGCCTCGCTCGAGGAATCCGCGCACGCCGTGCAGGCGGCCAATCACGCCAAGACCGAGTTCCTGGCCAATATGAGCCACGAGATTCGCACGCCGCTCACGTCGATTCTCGGTTACGCTGAACTCGTGCTGCACGACGAGCAAATCGCTGCGTCCGAAAGCGAACGACAAAGTGCGCTGCGGGTGATTCAGCGCAACGGAGAGCATCTGTTAGGGATACTCAACGACATTCTCGATCTATCGAAGATCGAGGCCGGCAAACTAGTTTGCGAGCAAATCCGCTTTAGCCCCGGCCGGCTGTTGCTCGAGGTCTCGGAACTGATGGGGGTGCGTGCGCAGGCGAAGGGGCTCGAGTTCGAGACGACCTGCGAGGGCTCGATCCCGCAGACCATCTACAACGATCCCACGCGCCTGCGGCAGATCTTGATCAATCTGCTGGGCAACGCGGTGAAGTTCACCGAGCACGGCCGCATTCATGTCGTCGTTCGACTGCCGGCGCATAGGTCTGAACTGCTCGAGTTCGAAGTGCGCGACACCGGCATCGGCATGGACGCCGCGCAGCAGGAGATCGTGTTCGAGCCGTTCGCGCAGGCCGACACCTCGACAACGCGGCAATTCGGCGGCACGGGCTTGGGACTGGCCATCAGCAGCCGACTGGCAACCCTTTTAGGCGGCCGCCTCGAATGCGAGAGCCAAGCCGGCAGTGGCAGCGTGTTCCGCGTGCTCATCTCCACTGGCCCGCTTGAAGGCGTTCCGCGCACAGCGCACCTCGACGATGCTCAGGCGGCTGGTCCGCTGGAAGTGCCGGCTGAACAGGCGCCGCTTGCCGGCCGGCGCGTGCTGCTCGCCGAAGACGGCGCCGACAATCAGCGTCTGGTGTCGCTCGTGCTCCACAAGGCCGGCGCCGAGGTGAAGATCGTCGAGAATGGCCGCGAAGCCGTCGACGCTGCACTCGCTGCCTGGCGCAGCGGAAACTCCTTCGACATCGTGCTCATGGACATGCAGATGCCGGTGCTCGACGGCTACGGCGCGACCGCGCAATTGCGCGACGCTGAGTATCCCGGCCTCATCGTCGCGCTCACGGCGCATGCGATGGTCGGCGACCGCGAGAAATGCCTGGCCGCTGGCTGCTCCGACTACGCGACGAAGCCCATCAATCGCCGAGCTCTTGTCGCGCGGCTGGCAGAGCTGCTCGCGCAGCGGCCGGCAAGGCAAAAGGTCCGACGTTAGAGCGGCGCTCGGAACCTACGTCGGCAACAAGTCTTTCATCTCGCGAACCGCGCGCTCCATTCCTACCCACAGCGCGCGGGCGACAATGGCATGACCGATGTTGAGTTCGCGCATTTCGGCGATCGCGGCGATCGGCTGCACGTTGCGATAGTTGAGTCCGTGCCCCGCGTGCAGCAACAGTCCGGCCTGCCGAATCAGCTTGCCGGCGGTACGCAGCTTTTCGAGTTCCGCCTGTTGTGCGGCGCCCTTGGCCTCGGCGTAGGCGCCGGTGTGCAACTCCACGGCCTCAGCGCCCGACTCGGCCGCGAGCTCGATTTGCCGGGGATCAGGATCGAGGAACAAGCTGACGAGAATACCGGCATCTTGCAGCCGGCGGGTGTAGTCACGAACCGTTTGTCGATGCCCGGCAAGATCCAACCCACCTTCGGTGGTCACCTCTTCGCGCCGCTCTGGCACTAGCGTCGCTTGATCGGGCTTAGTCGACAGCGCGACTTCCAGCACGTCGGCATTGCAGGCCAGCTCGAGATTGAGCTTCACGGTCACCGTTTCCCGCAGCACCCGCACATCGCGGTCGATGATGTGGCGGCGATCTTCGCGCAAGTGGATGGTGATGCCGTCGGCGCCCCCTAGTTCCGACAAGGCGGCCGCCCAAACCGGGTCGGGCTCGTAAGTGCGCCGCGCCTGCCGAACCGTCGCCACGTGGTCGATGTTGACGCCTAGTTCCACCATCGTTGCTAGTTGGGTTCCCGCTGGAAGTCGTAGTCTGGGTTCGTAGTCTTAGTCTGACGTGCGCGACGCCGCGCGGGTTCGCGCCGGCAACGCGATCTGCTGGGCCGACGTGCCGAGCAGCTTGCCTTGGCTATCGATGCGGAGCGAGCGGCTGCCGCCGCCGGCCAAACAGTCGTAGAGCAGGAAGTTGAATGCCCAAATGCGGGGCAACTCGAAACGCTCGACACGCGTCGTGCCCAGCCCGGCGAAATGTTTTGCGACGCGCGCCGTCGTCAGCTCGGCGCGGAGAAACTCGTAGTCGGCCTGCGAGCGCGCCACGACGCCCAGGTTCGCGTGATTCCCTTTGTCGCCGCTACGGGTGATCGCAAGCTGGCCTAGGCGGACCTCACCGGCCGACATGTCGAGACTCCCCTGCGAGGCTACTTGGCAGCATCGAGCTTGGCGAAGAACTTGGCCGGCTCGGCCTCGAGGTCACTCTTGCAGTGTCCGCAGCAGACGAACACGTCCCGCCCGTCGACCGTGAGCTTGGTGACGCCCGGCATCGAGCCCAGACGCTGATCGCTCACCGGGCAGATCCGCTGGGCCACGGCGGCCGCGCGATCGGCTTCAGGCAGCAGGGCCAATTCTGCAGTGATCTTGGCTTCCTCGGGGTCGGCAGCCTCGTCCCCCATGGTGACGGCCGGGGCCGCCGGGGCGGGCGCATTGCTCGTAGCGGCCGGCTTGCCACAGCCAGAAGCCACCAGCGATAGGCATCCCAGAGCAAGGGTGGGCAACAAAGTGGCGCGGTACACGGCAAACCTCCGGCGAAGAACTTGCGTCAAAGGGACAAAGACGCGGCCGTTGCGGACCGCGACGCCGAGAATTCTAGAGCCCCCATCTTGCCGGAAGCAAGCCGGAATCGGCCGGTAGCCGGTAGGTTATGCTTCAGCATAACTCCTCCACGCCGCAAGCTACCGGCACGCCGCGGGGGCAATAACGCTGCAAGGCCGGCGCTCTGCAAGACCATGAGAGCCGCAAGTCACCTGCGCGCCGCGTCTGCCCCGCGCCACGGGTTACCCGACCGGGCGTTATGCTGAAGCATAACCTACGTGCTTACCCTGCTCGCGCCGGTTGACCGAAGGGGCTGAGCCGCGTAGGGTTGGCCGAGTGGCGGCCGATTCAACGAACTCTGACGGAGAAACTATGACCTTCGTGCTCGACTGCGAGGGAGTGTTGTTCGATCTCGACGGCGTGCTCGTCGATTCTGGACCGAGCGTCGAATTCGTCTGGTCGCGGTGGGCCACCGAACAAGGGATGGACCCGAGCGCCGCGCTGGCCATCGTACATGGCCGCCGCACCGCCGACACGGTCCGCGCTCTCCGCCCCGACGCCGACATCGACGCCGAAGTGCGCCGCCTGGAAGACTGGGAAGTCGATGACGCCCACCGTGTGCAGCCGGCCCCCGGTGTGCTCGCGCTGCTGGCATCGCTCCCGCCTGACCGCTGGGGAATCGTCACCTCGGGCACGGTGCGGCTGGCAAGTGCGCGGCTCGGGCAGGCCGGCGTACCGATTCCCAAGGTCTTCGTCACGGCCCATGACGTGCGCGAGGGCAAGCCGGCCCCCGAATGCTACCTGCTCGGCGCTAAACGGCTCGGCGTCGAGCCGACTCGGTGCGCCGTCATCGAAGATGCCCCCGCGGGCATTCGCGCCGGCCGGTCTGCTGGCGCCACGGTGATCGGCGTGGCCACAACGCACGACATCGGCGAACTGAGCGAGGCCAACCACCGCTTGCCGAATCTCACCCATTTGCGTGCTGAGCCTGCGGGTGGCAAGATTCGGTTGATCGGCAACTAGCCCCACGGATCGGGTATCTCAGGGGAGGTGCCCCGCACGGCAGCCGCTCTACGCACACCGATCGTTCAAGAAGAACAACGGACCCCTCTTCGTGTTTCATTACGACCGCGGCCTCAAGCTGACAAAGAACGGACTCGCGATCGACTTCACGCGCCGGCAGCCGCGGGCATTCATTTCGCATGCCCACAGCGACCACATGGCGCGCCACGAGTACGCGCTATGTACGCCCGAGACCGCGCGGCTCTATCACCACCGCCTAGGCAAACGGCCGGTGCGCGAGATGCCTTATTACGAGACGGTGGAGTGGGGCGGGCTGCAACTCACCGCCTATCCAGCCGGGCATTGCCTGGGCTCGGCGATGCTGCTGGCCGACGATGGGCAGACGCGGTTGCTCTACACCGGCGACTTCAAGCTCGGCCCTAAGCACACAGCAGCCGAGGCTGAGCTGCCCCAGGCCGACATCTTGGTGATCGAGAGCACCTACGGCCGGCCCGAGTACCGCCACACCCCGCGCGAAGAGGCGATCGCCCACCTGCTCGCGCTGGTGTACGAAACGATCGCCGACGGCTCGACGCCGGTGATTCAGGCCTACGTGCTGGGGAAGGCGCAGGAAGTCACGCGCATTCTCACCTCGGCCGGCATCCCGGTGCTGCAGCATCCCGACATTCACGCGATTAGCCGGATCTATGCCACGTGTGGCGTGGAGCTCGGCGAGGTCGGCGTGTTCCGAGGGACGGCCGACATTGGCACGGCGGTAGTGGTGCCCCCAACGGCGCACGGCGGCACGTGCCTCACGCGGCTGCGGAGCTATGTAACTTTCGCCGTGAGCGGCTGGGCCATGCACGGCTCGACACGGTATCGCCTGGGCGTGCGGCATGCGATTCCGCTCTCGGATCATGCGGACTACGACGAGTTGTTCCGCGCCGTCGAGATCGTGCAGCCAAGCGAGATCTTTTGCACGCACGGGCCAGAGAGCTTCGTCGATCGGTTGGTCGAGGCGGGGTGGAATGCCCGGCCGCTCAAGCCATCGAAGCAGATGCGGCTGTTTTAGAAGCGCCCCACCAAACGATGCTCAGCCTCCAGTGGCACAGGCTTCTAGCCGGTGCAGCCAGTCGCGGCCAGGGCCGTGAATGGTAAAATGCACGAGTGGCGCGATCAACTTGGTTGAGGCGGATTGGCCTTCGACCGATCGTTATGCTGAAGCATAACCTACGTCTAGTACGCCCTCATGCGCTACATGCCCGGGGCTACTTGCGGTAGCCGGGGAGCGCTTGGATCTGCGCTCGCAACTTGTTGCGCTCGTCGAAGAAGCGGCGGTCGGTGATTGTGCCGTAGCGTTTGGCGAACTCTGCGTTCGACAGTCCTTCGGTCACGCCGGCGGTGGAAGGCAAGTAGTCGCCGATTTTGAAGCCTTTGGCGAGCACGTCGACCGACACGGCGCCGCCGCGCAGCCCCTCGGCCAGCGCCAGGCCGGCGAAGTCGGCCGTAAGATCGGCGAAGCTAAATCCGGAGCCGCCTGGCCGACTGTCGGACACTTCCTTGAGCACGCCCAAAGATTCCGTGGCCGGAGCGCCCATGAGCACGTTGAGCGCCGCCGACACGGCGAAATGCTGCGTCAGGTCTTCCCGCCCGTTCATGGTCGGCAGGCCGAGAACCGACAGCCGATGCTTACGCTCAGCCTCGCTCTCGATGGAGCCATAGACCGAACGAATACGGTGCGCGGTGCCCGGCTGATCGAAGGTGCCGTGGCGATCCAAGGCCACGCCCAGGCCGACCAAAAAGCATTTCCACCCATCCTCCTTGGGCAACGTGGCCGCGGTACGCGCCGCCATTTGCACGTAGAGTTCGGTCAGCCGGTCGCCGGTGACACGCTTACGGCGCGGATTCTCGGCGGTCGCCGTTTCTGGCAACTTGAGATTGCGCTCGGCCAGCATGACGACCGACTGGGTTACTGCTCGGGCGCCCTCGGCCAGCGGCGTCGCGCCGGTGCCGAGCAGGAGTTGCACAAAGCGATCCGCCGCGGGATCGTTGGGCACCGCCAGCACCATCTCCTTGTAGATGCCGCGAAGCTGTAGCCGCGTGCCGGGCGAAAGATCGTCGAACTGCGCCACGCGGCTCGCCCGCATGTCTTCGGCCACCAGGTTGAGGATCAGCGTGTTGACCGGGTCGAAGGCAATGCGAAACGACTGGGCGTTGGCTTGCCGGTCGCCCAGGATCGGCCGCATCACCGAGGTCTGCTCGGGGCTGTGTGTGGCGCAGAGAAAATGCCCCAGTTCATGCACAAGCAACTCCAGCCGCTCGGGCTCGCTGAAATGCTTCGACCACTCCCGCAGCAGAATGTGCGATAGCAGCGGCCCATGGGTGCCGCCCAGATTCATGCGCCCCTTGGGCAACTGGTACTGGCTCGTGAAGCCGACGGCCAGCCGCGCCGTACCGGGCGTCATTTCGGTTTCGAACTCGCGCAGCGAACGGCTGAAATCGAGCACTCGATCGTCGCTGCGCCAGCTATCCACAGCCACCGTCTCGAAGCGGACGCCGCAATGAGCCTCGAACAAGTCCGACGCCGCGGCCAACCGCTTGCGCAACTTTGGCTCCCACAGTGTGCGCCGCGAAGGCTCGTTTTCATCAACACAGATCTTGACCGGGATGCGCACCGTGGGCCGCCGGTCCGTGAGTCGCTTGGCCCAAGCTACGTCGCGCTGAGATTTCGCCGCAAGCGGCGCAACCGCGGCCGAGTTGAAGCCGATCTGCGTTAACTTCGGTTGGCCCGTTTCGTCGGCGCCGATGAAATGCACGGTGTTCGGATCGAGACGTTGCAGCCGCGCCGGAGAGAGCGACGCCCGCACGCTGCCGTCGGTGAAGAGGGGGCGCGACTCCCCTGGCGGCAGTCGCAACTGCATCGAGCCGGCGCCGGGCGCCGAGACCTGCAGTGAGACCTCTTTCGGCAGGCGATTCGCCACCACGATCACGGCGGCGCTGGCCGACGGCGCGCAACAGCCCCCGATCCAAGCGAGTGCGATCAGCGGCGCGGCGAAACGGGTCACGGCTGGTGCCCAGGCGAGCGGCGAAACGGCGATAGTTCTAGAATCTCAGCCGCTCACTCGGTCGGCAACCAGAGAACGGGCGGTCGGGCAGCGTTTCTACGTCTCTCGACCGGCGAAGGTCCGACCGCGCCGGTGGCGAACTTTGTGCCGGAGATTCCCCGAGCGCCGGGCCGTCTAGGGTCCTCGGCTGCTGGTTGGCAGCCACCCATGGGCTGGGTATTATGCCGGGGCCAAGTTTGCTCCCTTCGCAGACGCACAGCTTCGATTTCCCGCCCCCATCGCATCCCCGCTGGAGACGCTATGAGTGTCCCGTTGTCGTCTTG
>JAESFN010001297.1_pt1 | contig 11651 bp, 9 predicted proteins | sample 9269411 | NCBI WGS metagenome assembly JAESFN01 (sample SAMN14505399, study PRJNA617100) | algae metagenome | isolation source: Iphinoe sp. HA4291-MV1 and co-occurring heterotrophs from trail next to... | place: USA: Maunawili Falls, Hawaii | collected 2009-07-25
CCCAGGCCACCTACGGGTTGCTGCGCGCGGACCGCTGGGCCGAGGTCGCCGCGCGGCGCCCGGACATGACCGGATCGGCGCTCGAGGAACTGCTGCGCTGGGTGTCCCCGGCCCAGCGCGAGCGCAACCGCTGGGTCACCGAGCCGATGCGGATCGGCGATCGGGACCTGGCCGTCGGGGACGCCGTGGTGGTGATGATCGGCGCCGCGAACCACGACCCCGGGCGGTTCCCCCGGCCGCACGAGCTGGACCTGGACCGCCCGCACACCCGGCACCTGACGTTCGGCCACGGCCCGCACACCTGCCTGGGCGCGAACCTGGCCCGGCTGGAGGTGGGGACCGCGATGGACGTGCTGCTCGCCGGCCTCCCCCGGCTGCGGCTGGCGGCCGAGCCGAAGTGGCGGAACAACACGATGATCCCCGGACCGGCCGAGCTGATCGTCCGGGCCGGGTAGCCGCTACTTCAGCACGTCCCGGATCTTCGACGAGGCGTACTCGGGCAGGTCACGGAGCTTGGTGGACGCGTACTCGGGCAGCCGTCCGGCGCTGCGGGCGCCGTCCGAGATGCGGGTCAGCACCCACTCCCCGAGCTGCGGCACACGGTCCCGCCCGGGCCCGGTGCGGTCCTTGCGCACCGGCGGGCGCGGCACCGGGATGCGCAGCGAGCGCCGGTGCCGGCCGGCCGGGGAGTCCGGCGCTCCGGCCGCGGTCACCGGCACCGGTTCCCGCCGCCGGTGCCGGCCGGCGGCCTCCGGGGTGAGGGCGGGGACGGGCGCCCGGGTCGGCTCCGGCCGCTCGACCACCCGCTCGCGGGCCGGCTTCGGCGCCGACGGCGGCGCGGTGCCCAGCGGGAAGCGGGAGGACTCGCTCATCAGCAGCGGCGTCCACATGTACGCGGCCGTGGCCAGCGCCATCACCCAGAACAGGTCGCTGTAGGCCGACGCCATGGTGTCGATCCGCAGGATCATCCCCAGGTGCAGGAACTGCGCCATGACGGTGTCGGAGATCGCCTCCGGCTGCGCCAGCATCGCGCTCGCGCCCCGGGCCAGCTCGGAGTCGGGCTGCAGCAGGGCGGTCCGGTCGGCCCAGTGCTGGGCCTGCTGGCCGGTGATCAGCGCGCCCAGCCCGGCCAGGGCGAGCGCGGCGCCCAACTGCTGGGCCACGTTGCTGATCGCGCTGGCCTGGTTGGTCTTGGCGGCGGCGAACCGGTTCAGCCCGCACACCATCAGCGGCACGGTGGCGATGCCCAGGCCCAGCGCCCGCAGGCAGGTCCAGCCGATGGTCTGTTCCTGGGTCATCGCCGGGGTGATCTGGGTGCCCAGCAGGTCCGACCACGCGACGATGCAGATGCCGACGACGCCGAGCAGCCGGGGTCCGAGCTTAGGCGTCAGCACCCCGGACAGCGGGACGAACACCACCATCACCAGCGCCAACGGCACCATCAGCAGCCCGGCGTCCAGCGCCCCCTTGCCCTGGGCCTGCTGCAGGAACACCGGTATGTAGAACACGGTGACCATCAGGTTCACGAAGTTCATCGCCGCGACGATCACGGAGACCGAGAACTGGATGTCGCCGAGCAGTCGGATCTCCAGCAGCGGGTGCTCGACCTGCAGCTCCACCACCACGAACAGCGCCAGGCAGAGCACCCCGCCGACCATCAGCATCAGGATCGGGTAGGAGTCCCAGCCCCAGCTCTCCCCCTTGGACGCGGCCAGCAGCAGCGACGCCATGGCCGCCGCGATGGTGACGAACCCGGCGAAGTCGAACCGGGGCACCCGGACCGGGAGGATCCTGGGCACCACGAAGATGGCCAGCACCCCGGCGATCACCCCGACCGGCACGTTGATCAGGAAGACCATCCGCCAGGAGATGTGCTCGACCAGCCAGCCGCCGAGCACCGGCCCGACCGCCGGCGCGCTCACCCCGCCGAGCCCGTAGGCGCCCATGGCCACGCCGGCGAACTTCGGCGGCACCAGCCGGTAGCACAGGGTCATGGCCAGCACCGGGCAGATCCCGCCGGGGATGGCCTGCAGCACCCGGAAGAACACCAGCGTCTCCAGGCTCCAGGCGATGCCGCACAGCGCCGAGCAGGCCGCGAACCCGAGCAGCGCGTAGATGTAGAGCTTGGTGACCCCGATCCGGTCGCCCAGCCAGCTGCTCAGCGGGATGCACACGCCGAGGGTCAGGGTGTATGCGGTGGCCACCCACAGCACGTCCTCGAGCGACCCGCCGAACTCCCGCTGCATGGCCGGCACGGCCACGTTCACGATGGTGACGTCCAGGATCGTCATGAAGATCCCGGTGATCACGATGGCCAGCGACAGCGGCCAGCGCCGGTAACTGATCGGCTGGGCGGATGCTGCGGGGGCGCCCGGAGCGTCGACGGTCAGCATTCGGCCCCCTTGTGACGGGTGTGACACTGAGTGCCACTGGCACCGAGTGCCAGGAGAACACTGCTGACACCCGGTGTCAAGAAGCCGAATGGCGGCTCAGGCCGGGATCACACCCCGCTCCCGGGACCCCCGGACGAGCCGTCCGGGCAGCTGGTCGGTCGGCGCCCCGTCCCGGTAGGTCTCCACGCCGGCGACGAAGGTGTGCAGGTAGCCCGCCGCCGGCTGCAGGAAGCGGCGCCCGCCGGCCGGCAGGTCCCAGTGAATCTCCGGCCGGCGGACCAGCAGGTTCTCCAGGTCGATCACGTTGACGTCCGCCCGGTAGCCCGGCGCCAGCACGCCCCGGTCGTTCAGCCCGACCAGGCGGGCGCAGGCCCGGGTGTGCCGCTCCACCAGGAACTCGAGGCCGAGCCGTCCGGTCTTGCGCCGGTGCCCCCAGTAGGAGAGCAGGTAGGTCGGGAAGCTGGCGTCGCAGATCGTCCCGACGTGCGCACCGCCGTCGGACAGCCCGGGAATCGAGTAAGGGTGAGTCAGCATCGACCGCACGTTGTCCAGGTTCCACTCGCTGTAGTTCGTGAACGGGATGTAGAGCAGCCCGCGACCGTCGTCCTCCAGCATCACGTCGAGGGCGACCTCGTGCGGCGGCTTGCCGGCCCGCTCGGCGATCGCGCTGATGCTGCACTCCGGACCCTGCTCGTAGTCGACCGGGTCACCCAGCCGCATCATGCGGTGGAACTGCGCGATCGGCCCGCCCAGCGCCTTCGACGGGTCGATCCGTCCGGCGTAGCTGTCCAGCAGCCGGCGACGCATCCCCTCGTCCCGCAGCACCCGGACCCGCTCGGCCAGCGGGAGGCCGGAGATCTCCTGGTACGCGGGCGTGGCCATGAACGGGTGCAGCGTGGTCGACAGGCCCATGGTGGCCCCGATCGCCCGCGCCGAGACCTGGGCGGTCATCGGCAGGCCCCGGGCCCGGGCCCCGCTGATCCGGTCCAGGACGTCGAACCCCGAGGTGGCACCGTCGACCGGGGACGTCCCGAAGTACTCGGTGACGCTCATCGACACCGGCCGCCCGGCCTCCTCGGCCATCGCCTCGACTACCGGCCATTCGACGTCCAGATCGGCGAAGTCACTCACCAGTTGGATGACCCCGGTCCCGGCCCGGCGCAGGGCGCCGGCGATCCCCATGAGCTCGGCGCTGCTGGCGCGCAGCGACGGGGTCGGGTTGCCGTCGCTGGACCGGTGGAAGATCGTCCGCGAGGTACTGAACCCGAGCGCCCCGGCCTCGATCCCCTCCCGGACCAGCTCGGCCATCCGCTCCGTGTCTGCATCGGTGGCCGGAGCGCCGGTGGCACCCCGCTCCCCCATGGCGTACACCCGCACCGCGGCGTGCGGGACCTGCGCGGCGAAGTCGACGTCGTGCGGGATCCGCTCCAGCGCGTCGAGGAACTCGGGGAAGGTCTCCCACTCCCAGGTCAGGCCCTCGTGCAGCGCCGTGCCGGGGATGTCCTCGACGCCCTCCATCAGCCGGATCAGGGTGTCGTGGTCGCCGGTGTGCACCGGGGCGAAGCCCACCCCGCAGTTGCCGAACACCACGGTCGTGACCCCGTTGGTGGACGACGGGGCGAGCCGCGAGTCCCACACCGCCTGGCCGTCGTAGTGGGTGTGCACGTCGACCCAGCCCGGGGTGACCAGGGCCCCGTCGGCCGACACCTCGGTCCGGCCGGTGCCGGCGACCCGCCCGACCTCGACGATCACCCCGCCGGTCACCGCGACGTCGGCGGTGCGCGCCGGTTCGCCGGTCCCGTCGATCACCGTGCCGCCGCGGATCACCAGGTCGTGCTCGCTCATGACGGGCTCCCCGCGATGGCCCGGAAGGTGGCCCGGACCTCGTCGACGTAGAGCTCGGGCCGCTCGAAGGCGGCGAAGTGCCCGCCGCGCTCCAGCCGGCGGTAGTGCCGCAGGTCGTGGAACCGGGTCCGGGCCACCCGCTCGGAGACCCGGTAGATGTCTGAAGGGAACACGCTGTAGCCGGTCGGCGCGGGCACCGGCTCCAGAACGGTGTGCACGTCGGCCATGGCCTCCCAGTACAGCCGGGCGGACGAGGTGCCGGAGTTGGTCATCCAGTAGGTCATCACGTTGTCCAGCAGGTCGTCCCGGCTGAACACGGTCTCCGGGTCGCCGTCGCAGTCCGACCAGGCCATGAACTTCTCCACCACCCAGGCGCACTGCAGGGCCGGGGAGTCGGCCAGGCCGTAGCCCAGGGTCTGCGGGCGGGTGGACTGAATCAGGTTGTAGCCGTTCTCCTGGGCCGCGTAGTGCCCCATGCCGGCCAGGTCCTCCAGCTCCACCGGCGTCGGGTCGGCCACCATGATCGCCTCGGGGGCGCAGATCGCCGCCGTGAGGTGCAGCCCGATCACGTGCTCGGTGTCCTGCTGGCCGATGCTCGCGGACACCAGCGAGCCCCAGTCGGTGCCGGCGGCGGCGTACCGGTCGTAGCCCAGCCGGGCCATCAGCTCCGCCCAGGCCCGGGCCACCCGGGGGATGTTCCAGCCGGTCCCGGTCGGGTGGCCGCTGAACCCGTAGCCGGGCAGCGACGGGATCACCACGTGGAAGGCGTCGGCCGGATCGTCGGGGCTGGTCAGCGGCTCGACGACCTTGAGGAACTCGACCACCGAGCCCGGCCAGCCGTGGGTCAGCACGATCGGGGTGGCGTCCTGGTGCGCCGAGCGGGCGTGCAGGAAGTGGATGTCCACCCCGTCGATCTCGGTGCGGAACTGCGGGTGCGCGTTGAACAGCCGCTCCACCCGGCGCAGGTCGTAGTCCTCGGCCCAGTAGGCGCACAGCTCCCGCTGGTAGTCCAGCGGCACCCCCTGCGCCCAGCCCGGGGCGGTCCCGGCCTCCGGCCAGCGGGTCTGGGCCAGCCGGGCGCGCAGGTCCTTCAGGTCGGCGTCGGCGAACTCGACGCGGAACGGGGTGATCTCGGTGCTCATCGGGCTCTCCTCGGTTCGGGCGTCGGTTCGGGCGTCGGTTCGGGCGTCAGGCCGGGTTCATCGCGATGACGGGGACCTTGGGCGGTTCGGCGTCCGCCCACGGCGGTGGTTGCGACACGTCGAGCACGCCGTCCTGCGGGCCGTCCGACCGGGCGGTGGCCAGCGCGACCAGCTCCGGGGTGAACAACCAGTCCGGGCGCATGAAGCTGATCGCCTGGAAGTACTGCTGGGCCACGTAGGCGTCCTCGGTGGCCAGCAGCCGGATCTGCTTGAACAGGTGCAGGGTGTTCTCGTCGGGTGCGGCCACGTCGGCGTTGGTCGTCTCGGTGCGCGGGAACTGCAGGTCGCCGAAGGTGGAGCTGAACCAGGCGAACGCGGTGAGGTCCATGGCGTCCTGGGGGAACCGGTCGACGGTGTCGCCGATCCGGTCGTCGGCCCGCAGCCGCCGCTGCAGCGCCTGGGCCTGCAGCGCGGCGGTGGTGATGCCCTGGCCGTAGACCGGGTTGAACGCGGCCACCGAGTCGCCGATGGCCAGGAACCCGAGCGGTCGCTCGGGCATGGCGTGCCAGTGCCGCAGCCGGTTGGTCGAGGTGCGGGTGGTGCGGATCTCGGTGACCGGCTCGGCGACCCGCCAGGTGTCGTACATGACGGTGGTGTTCGCGGTGCGCAGGAACTCGGTGAAGCCCTCCGGGTCGGCCGGCGGGTGATCGTGGTTGGTACCGGCGGCCATCAGCACGGACAGCCCGTTCTCCTGCGGGATGACGTAGCCGCCCCGGGTGTTGTCCGGGCGCATCGGCGGGGCGCCCACCGCCCGCACGTCGCCGGGCCAGGCGTCCTCGGGGATGTGGCAGTAGACGGTGGCGTAGCCGAGGTACGGCTCGACGATCGAGTCCGCCGGCGGGGCGTAGCCCAGGTCCTCGACCCACTTCGGCGACCGGGACCCCCGGCCGGTGGCGTCCACCACCAGCTCGGCGTCCAGCATCTCCTCGCGGCCGTCCTCCGACCGGACGCGGACCCCGGTGACCTGCTTGCCGGTCGCCCGCAGCCCGACCGCCTGGCCGGTGTGGAAGCCGATGTTCGGCACCGTCCGGGTGAGCGTGCGGATCACGTGCTCCATGCAGGACCGGCTGCCGTAGACCGCCGTGACGTCCGACGGCGCCCGGCGCAGCCAGCCCTCGGGCAGCAGCACCGCCTGGTGGCGGAAGAAGTCGAAGTAGGCGGCGCCGGCCGCGCGCATCGAGGTGGTGAAGCCGTCGTCCCCGTAGATCTCGTCCAGCGCCAGCCGCCCGCCCAGGGTCAGCCCGTGCAGGTGGACGCTCTGCGGGACGCCCCGCCTCGGCCCCGGCCCCTCCGGCAGGCCGTCCCGCTCGCACACCAGGACCTCGGCGAAGTGCTCGCTCAGCACCCGCGCGGCGACCAGCCCCGCGATGCTCCCGCCGACGACCACGGCTCGCTCACCATGCACAGACACGCGCGCTCCTCACGACCGGGAGGTGGACCGGACATCGGCTCCGCACCGGAGCCGACCGGCATCGACGTCAAGGACATCACCATGGACTGGATCGCCGAGCACGTGTGGATCTGCGGGTCCGAGGAGACCGTCCTGGCCAAGCTGCAGAAGCTCAACGACGACCTCGGCGGCTTCGGTGAGGTCGTGATGAACACCCACGACTTCATCGACGACCCGAAGCCGTTCATCGAGTCCATGCACCGGTTCGCCAAGAACGTGGTGCCGAAGGTGCGCGACGTGGTGCCCGCTGCCTGAGCAGCGGCGTGGCCGGGGCGGTCACGGACGCGGGCGGCCCCGGCCACTACTGTATGCACATGGTGATGAGGATCGTCCCGGGCTGATGCCGACCTCGAACGAGCACGGTCAGGACACCGCGGCGTGGCTCAACTTCGAGCGCGTCGAGAAGGTGCCCGAGCTCGTCGCGCGGCGGATCCTGCGGGACATCGTCGACCGGGGGATGACCGCCGGCGACCGACTGCCCCCGGAAGCGGTCATGCTCAGCCAGTTCGGCGTCGGTCGCGCGTCGCTGCGTGAGGCGCTGCGGATCCTGGAGACCCACGGGCTGATCCGGATCCGGATGGGCTCCGGCGGCGGTCCGGTGATCACCGACGTGAGCAGCACCGACTACGGCCGGATGGCCAGCCTCTACCTGTTCCGCTCCGGCGGCACCTACGAGGAGCTGCTCGAGGCCCGGCAGGTGATCGAGCCGATGATGGTCCGGCTGGCCGCCGAGCGGCTGACCGAGGAGACCGCCCAGCGGCTGCGGGACGTGGTCGAGGAGGGCGAGGCGGCGGCGGACGCCCCGGCCTCGGTGTGGTCGGCCGCCTCGGAGCGGTTCCACGCGGTGATCGCCGGGATGAGCGGCAACCATGTACTGGACCTGTTCGCCGCCGCGCTGATCAGCATCGAACGCCGGCACATCGGGCCGATCTACCGGGCCGGCGACCGGGATACCACGCTCAAGGTGCACCGCAAGATCGCCGAGGCGATCCTGGCGCAGAACGCCAGCCAGGCCGAACACCTGGCCCGCCGGCACGTGGTGGAGAACGAGAAGATGATGCGCGAGAAGTACCAGGTGCTGCTCGAGGAGCGCATCAACTGGTGACCTGACGCCGGCTCTGCGCCGGCTCTGCGTCGGCGAGTCCCGCGTATCGTATCGCTTGTCGTGTATGGGAACTATGCGTATAGTTCGGTGAGTATGCACGGTGGCGGAGGGATACGCACATGGGCAGCCTGACCGGCCGGCTACGGGATGCGGCCGCCCGCCATCCGGACCGGGTCTGCCTGTGCGACGAGTCCGTGACCTGCACCTTCGCCGAGGTGTTCGACCAGGCGGCCCGGCTGGCCGGAGCGTTGCGGGCGCACGGTGTGCGGCCCGGCGACCGGGTGCTGGTGGCGATGGAGGTCCGCCACCGCGGCGTCGTCGCCGTGCTCGGCGCCCTGCTGGCCGGGGCCGTCGTCGCCCCGACCAACCCCGGGGCCAAGCGTCGCGAGCTGCGGCACTGGGCCGACCTGGTGCGCCCCGCCGCCGTCATCGCCGAGGCCGCCGCCCTGGCCGAGCTGGGCCCGGCACCCGATGGGCACGGGTACGTCAGGCTGGACGCGGCCGACACCGGCGCCGGCGATCTCGACCTCGGCGCGGCCCTCCGCCACCCCGACCCGTGGACGGCGGACGACCCCGGCCCCGACGACCCGGCGCTGATCCTGTTCACCTCCGGCACCACCGGGCTGTCCAAGGGCGTCACCCGCACGCACGGCACCCTGCTGCGGTTCCTGGACACCTGGGTCGGCCGGGTGGTGCGCCCGGACGACGTGGTGCTCGACTTCCTGCCGCTCAACCACCAGGCCGGGCTGCTGCTCTCGGTGCTCGGCCCGATGAGCCTGGGCGCCGAGGTGGTCCTGCTCCCCCGGTTCACCCCCGAGGCCTTCTGGGCCGCCGCCGTCCGCCACCGGGTGACCTGGACGGTGACGATGCCGCCGGTCCCGGGCCTGCTGGTCGCGGCGGACAGTCAACCGGCCGGAGACACGAAGCTGCGCGGCACCCTCGGCGCCGGGCCGGTGGCCGACTGGTTGGCGTTCGAGGACACCTACGACGTCGGGATGATCACCGGCTACGGCTCCACGGAGAGCACCATGGTCACCCTGTCCCCGTCCGGGCGGGAGGCCGGCGACCGGCTGACCCCGGCGCTGGGCGGTTCCTACTGCGGGCCGCCGCTGCCCGGCTGGACCCAGGTCCGGATCGCCGGCCCGGACGGGCTCCCGACGCCGCCGGGCGAGGTGGGCGACATCCAGCTACGCGGCGGCGGGCTGTTCACCGAGTACTGGAACAACCCGGAGGCCACCGCGAAGGCGTTCACCCCGGACGGCTGGTTCCGCACCGGCGACCTCGGCCACCTGAACGAGCTCGGCGAGCTGTACCTGCTCGGGCGGGTGGACGACCGGATCCGGCGCAGCGGGGAGAACATCGATCCGGTCGAGGTGGAGACCGTGCTCAAGGAGCACCCGGCGGTGGCCGACGCCGGCCTGACCGGCATCCCCGACCAGCGGCGCGGCACCGAGGCCCTGGCCTGCGTGGTGCTCCGGGACGGCGGGAACGCCACCGCGACCGAGCTGCTCGAACACTGCCGCACCCAGCTGTCGGCGTTCAAAGTGCCGCGATACCTGGAGTTCCGGGCCGAGCTGCCGAGGACCAACGGGACCTTCCGGATCCAGCGCGCGGTGCTGCGCGAGCAGGCCGACCCGGCCACCTGGTTCGACCGCCACGCACAGGCTCCGGCATGACGCCCGAGGTCGGGATCGGCTTCTGGTGCGTGCAGCGCTGCCACTCCCGGCCGGTGCCGCTGGCCGCGATGTACGCCGACACCCGCGCCGAGATGACCCGCGCCGACCAGCTCGGCTTCGACACCGTGTGGGTGGGCGAGCACCACTTCTCCTACGACGGCTACCTGCCCTCCCCACTGTGCGGACTGGCCTACGGGGCCGCGCACCTGCGGTCGGCCCGGCCGGCGGCCGGCGTGCTGGTGTTGCCGATGCACTCCCCGGGCCGGATCGCCGCCGGGGTGGCCGCGCTGCGCGGCACCGGCTGCCGGCCGCCGCGGCTGGCGTTCGGCCTGGGCTACCGGGACGACGAGCTGCGGACCATCGGGATCGACCCGGCCGACCGGGTCCGGACGTTCGTGCGGCACCTCGACGAGCTGCTCGGCGGCGAGCACGACGCCGAGCTGGGTGACGCGCAGCTGTGGCTGGGCGGGTCGGCCGACGCCATGGTCGCCCGGGCGGCCCGGCGCGGGCTGTCGATCGTGGTGCCGGGCAACAACGGTGCCCGGGGGGTCGCGCGCGCGGCGGCCGTGCACGCCGAGCACCTGCGGCCCCGGGCCGGGGTGGACGCCCGGATCGGAGTGATCAAGGAAGTGTGGATCGAGGACGACCCGCGCCGGCTGGCCGAGGCCCGGGAGCGATTGCGGTCGATGTGGCGGCACTACTCGACGTACTGGGTGGACGGTTCGCCTGACGACCCGGACCGCGCGGCCCGGCGCGAGCAGGTGGTCGGCGGGATCACCGGCAAGGCGGTGCTGGGTTCCGCCGAGCAGGTGCTGGACGAGCTGGCCGCCCTGGTCGAGGCCGGAGCGGGCACGGTGGCCTGCCGGGTCCGGTTCGACAGCACCGAGTCCGGGCGGGTGCTGGACGTCATGGAACGGCTGGCCGCGCACGTGCTGCCGGAGCTGCGGCAGGTGTCCTCGGCGGCCGGGGTGCCGGCATGAGGACCGCCGGACGGGTGCTGCTGGCCGGCACCGATGTCGAGGTGAGCGCGCAGCTGGCGCTGGCCCGGGCGGCCGAGGCGCACGGCCTGGACGGGTTCTGGGTGGGCGGGCCGGACAGCTACGCCACCACGGCTGCGGCCGCGATCGCCGCGGCCACCGGGTACATCCGGATCGGCGTGCTGCTGCGGCTCGCCGCGCCGGGTGACGTGTTGCGGCTGGCCGAGGACCTCGCCGTGCTCGACCACTGCTCCGGCGGGCGGGCGGAGCTCTGCCTGGACGGCCGGAGCGGAGGCGCCGGCTGGGTCGCGGTGGCCCGGCGGTTGCTGACCAACCTGCGGAGCTGCCCGGTCGACGGCCGCGAGCTGGCCGTCACCCCGGGACCGCTGCAGCCGACCATCCCGGCGCTGGTCCTCGGCCCGGCCGCGGTGCCCGGGGCGGGTGCGGTGGCCGAGCTCGACGACGGCCAAGCGGGCGCCGCCGTGGCCGGCAGCCCGGCCGCGGGCGACGCAGCGGCAGGCGGCGCGGCTGCCGACGGTGCGGCTGCCGACGGTGCGGCGGCAGGCGGCGCGGCTGCCGACGGTGCGGCGGACGGCGCGGTGGCGGGCGGCGCGGCGGCGCTCTGGGTCGGCGCGGAGCGTACGGCCTCGCTGCTGGCCGGCATCCGGGCGGCGCTGCCCGACGCCGGCGGCGTCGACGACCTGGCCGGCGCGGTGCGGGAGCTACGGGACGCGGTGGCGCGGAACGGTGCCCGGGACGTCGTGCTGACCGCCCCGGCCGGCGCGGCCGACGACGACGTCGCGCTGCTGGCGACGGTCGTGGCGCCGGTGCTGCGGGCGGCCGACGAGGAGGCCCCCGACCTGCTCCTGGACACCCTGACCTTCCGCCGGGCCGCCGCCGCGTTCCGCTGAACACGGCGAGGTGCGACGACCGAGCCATAGCCGCCTGCTGCCCGTCGAGATCTACGTGAGCGTGGTTCGTTCTTGATCGAACCACGCTGCTG
>JAESFN010001298.1_pt1 | contig 11634 bp, 10 predicted proteins | sample 9269411 | NCBI WGS metagenome assembly JAESFN01 (sample SAMN14505399, study PRJNA617100) | algae metagenome | isolation source: Iphinoe sp. HA4291-MV1 and co-occurring heterotrophs from trail next to... | place: USA: Maunawili Falls, Hawaii | collected 2009-07-25
CGAAGACGCCATAGGCGTGGCCGCCCTCAAGGAGGCGCTTCCGGACGGGATTGTCGCGCATCGCGGTCAGGCCGGCCGGCGCACGCCGACGGATTCGCCGGCCGCGACGATCCGCGCGAACGTCCCGCCGTCGATCGGGATGCCGTCGCGGCCGCGCTCCGCCCGCGTCCGGTCCTCGACCTCGCCGGGGAGAAGCACGGTGCCGCCGGGCTCGATCGGCGGCGATGCCTTGGTCCAGGCCACCAGGCGGTCGATGTCCGCGGCGAAGAAGTCGCTGCCGCCGAACGCAGCGGGATCGAAGGCAAGGGTCAGCATGTTGTTGACCAGCCGGCCTGCCGTCGGCGACTGCGGGTTGCTGGCGAAGCCGCCGCTGAGCGAGCCGGCGAGCACCTCGCAGAAGAAGGAGAGGCCGGAGCCCTTGTGGCCGCCGAAGGGGAAGATCGCGCCCGGCGGGTCGGCATAGAAGGCGGCGGGGTCGGTGGTCGGCTTGCCGGCGCCGTCGAGGACGAGGCCGGGGGCCAGCATCTCGCCCTTGTTCTTCAGCACCTGGATCTTGCCCTCGGCCACCACGGAGGTGGCGATGTCGAGGATCAGCGGCCGGCCTCCCGCCACAGGCACGCCGGCGGCGAGCGGGTTGGCCGAGAGCCGGCGGTCGCTGCCCCCGTGCGGCGCGACCAGGATGCCGAAGCCCGAGGTGTTGACGAAGTGGAACGAGGCGAGGCCGGCATCGGCGAGCTGCTCGGCCCAGGCGCCGATCCGCCCGAGGTGCCCGGCATTCCGGATCGACACGGCGGCAAAGCCGTGGGCCTTCGCCCGCTCCGCAGCGATCGCCATCGCCTCCTTGCCGATCACCTGGCCGTAGCCGAAATCGCCGTCGACCAGCACCATCGCCCCGCGGTCGGTGACGACGGTGGCGTGGCGGTTGGGCACGACCTGCCCGGCCTTCACCCAGTCGACATATTTGTAGACCCGCATCACGCCGTGGGAATCGTGCCCGGCGAGATTGGCCTCGACCAGATGCGCGGCGATGATCTCCGCCTCGCCCGCGTCCGACCCGGCGGCGCGGAAGATCGCGGCGACATAATCCTGCAGCCGGTCGCGCGCCATCCGCACCCCGGCTTCCGCCTTTCCGTCAGTGTGTGCCAAGCGAAGCCCTCGTTTCCTCGGCGGCCGGCGCGCCGCCCTTGTCCGATGTCATGGCGAGGGCGAAGTCGATCGCCTCGACCATGCTCTGCGCCGATGCGATGCCCTTGCCGGCGATATCGAAGGCCGTGCCGTGATCGACCGAGGTGCGGACGAAGGGCAGCCCGAGCGTGACGTTGACGCCCGAAAGCGCCGTCCATTTCCGCGCCACCGGGTCGATGCGGAAGCCGAGCAGCTTGAGCGGGATGTGGCCCTGGTCGTGGTACATCGCGATCACCGCGTCGAATTCGTTGCCGAGCGCGCGGACGAACACCGTGTCCCCCGGGATCGGCCCGCTCACGTCCTCGCCACGGCGGCGGAACGCCTCGACCGTGGGCGCGATCACGGTCGCGTCCTCCTTGCCGAACAGGCCACCCTCCCCGGCATGCGGGTTGAGCGCGGCGACTGCGATCCGCGGCTTCGCCATGCCGAAACGGTGGAGCGCGTTGAGGGTGAGCTCCAGCACGCGGGTCAGCCGCTCCGGCGTCACCAGCGACGGAACCCGCGCCAGCGCCACATGGGTCGAGACATGGGCGACGCGGAGGTTCTCGTGGGCGAGCAGCATGCAGGTGTCGCGGCTCTGGGTGAGGTCGGCGAGCATGTCGGTATGGCCGGCATAGGCGTAGCCGGCGAGGTTCACGGCTTCCTTCGAGATCGGCGCGGTGACGATCGCGGCGATCCGGCCGGCCATCGCGTCCTTCACGGCGCGGTCGATCGCGGCGAAGGCGAGCCGCCCCGCCTCGGCGGCGGTCGCCGCAATCACGATCGGCTGCTTCGGCTCGCCGCATTCGACCAGCGCCACCGTCGGCCACGCCGCCTTCGGCGACGGGTCGACGAAGGCGACGTCCAGCCCGAGCGCGCCCGCCGCCGCCTCCATCACGCTTCGCGTGCCGTAGACGATCGGCGACACCGCCCCCTCGCCATCGCGTTGCGCCAGTTCCGCCAGGGCCTTGAGGATGATCTCCGGCCCGATCCCCGCCGGGTCGCCCATGGTGATGCCGATCCGCCGGGCGCTCATGCGCGTGCGTCCTCCGCCGCATTGTCGAGGATGCGGACCAGGAGCCCCGGGTCGCCATAGGCGCCGGACTTCGAGATCAGCATCGTGCCGTCCCATGCCCCGCCGGTGATGCGCGACACCGGCACGCCCGGGCTCCACTCGCCGATCGCGGCAAGGCTCTCGGCGCCGATCGCGTGACACAGGCGGTAGAGCGTGTCGCCCCCCGTCACCGCCAGCACCTCCGGCGGCTCGAGCGCGGCGAGGTCCGCCATGCTCGCCGCGAAAATGGCCTCGGCGGCCGGCGGGTCGAGAGGAGGGAGCGCGAACACCAGCGCGCACGACCCGCCGGCGCCGAGGATCTCGCCGACGCTACGGACCTTGGCCAACGTCTCCCGGGCATGCTCGACCACCACCGCGTCGCCGGCCATGCGCGCGCGGAGACGATGGGCCTGGGCAACGGAGACGGGATGGCGGGTGCCCACCACCAACAAGCGCCGGCCCTCGAGGCTGGCCGACGGCACGGTGAGCGGACGGCCGAGGGCGCGGGCGAGCCCGGCCGAGCCGCACCACAGCACAGGTGGACTCAACCGCCCACCGGCCTCGGCGAGCCGCGCAAGGTCGTCCGGGGTCTCCGCATCGCAAACGGCGACGCCTGGCGCCGTGGGCGCCTCGCCGCGGCCGTAGACCCGCACCGGGATGTCGCGCTCCGCCAGCGATCCGGCGAGATCGATCGCGATCGGCCGGTCGTCGCCGCCGGGGACGAGCTGGCGTCCGGCGCGGGTGATCCGCCGGTGCTCCGGAAAGGCCGGCGCGATGACGACGCTGCCGAAATCGCCGCTCCGCGCACACGCCGCAAGCTCGGCGATGCTGTTCCCCCGCATCAGCGAATCGACCTTCTTGAACCCGATCGTCGCCTCGCGGAGCCGCGGGAGGCAGGCGAGCACCGCCGCCGCTGCGACCTCGGCGCTGGTCTGCCGCGTTTCGGTGTCGAAGGCGAAGGCCCCGGCCTCGGCACAAGCCTGCCGCCGCCACGCCACCGTCACGGCGTCGTCGCGGGCGGCGAAAGGTGCGGCGGTGTCGAGCGCACCGGTGAGATCATCTGCAAGTATGGCGACGCGCCCCATTGTCCGGCTTCTTCAACCTCGGCTTCGGCAGAGGCTTCCTTGTCGAAACGCGCCGGCCTGTCGCCGGTCGCTGGAATATTCTGGTAGATATTGAAACACAGTGGCACGACCTGTCAACGCGCGCCAAAACACTTGCCACCGCTTCGCGCGCCAGCCTAGGTAATTTCGTATGGCAAGGCCAGGGACGCCCTGATGGCGGACAGAGCATGATCGCGGCGCAGAGGCGCGCACTGATCCTTGAGGAACTCCGGCGCGAGGGCGCCGGCTCCATCGTCGCCCTCGCCGACAAGATCGGCGTTTCGCCCTCCACCATCCGGCGCGATCTCGAGTTCCTCACCGAAGGCGGCTACATCGTGCGGAGCCACGGCGGCGCGCTGCTCAAGGAGCAGCACCGCACCACCTTCGAGCCGGAGGCCGAGATCGGTGCCCATGTCGCCCGCGCCGCCAAGGAGGCGATCGGCGCCTATGCCGCGACGCTGGTCGAGGACGGGCAAAGCGTCATCTTCGATTCGAGCTCGACCGTGCTCGAGGCCGCCAAGGCCGTCGTCGCCCGGAACCTCCGGCTCACCGTCTGCACCAACGATATCGGCACGGCACTGGTGCTCGCGCGCTCCGAGGCGCTGCAGCTCGTCGTCCTCGGCGGCACCACCCGGCGCGGCTCGCTGACCATGATCGGTGACCCGGGGCTCTCCTTCCTCGAACGCCTCCATGCCGACGTGGCCTTCATCGGCATCCATGCGCTGGTCGGCGGCAGGCTGTCGGAGACCTCGATCGACGTCTCCGCCATGAAGCGGCGGATGATCTCGAACGCGGCGCGCTCCGTCCTCCTCGCCGATTCGTCGAAGTTCCGGCATCCCGCCTTCTGCGATGTCGGCTCGGTCACGGACGTCAATTGCGTCGTCACCGATTCGGGCCTCGCCGAGGGCGAGCGCCTGCGGCTCGCCGAGGCCGGCGTCGAGGTGATCGTCGTCCCTGCTTCCTGACCGCTACCCAGCGACCCCGAACCGGTACACGGTCCGCGAGCGATAGGTCTCGCCGGGTCGGAGCACCGGGCTGGGGAAGCCGGGCTTGTTGGGCGAATCCGGGTATTTGTGCGGCTCCAGGCAGAACCCGTCCGACTGGCGGTAGAGCCTGCCGCTCGTCCCGCGAATCGTCCCGTCGAGGAGGTTCCCGGTATAGAGCTGGATGCCCGGCTCGGTGGTCTCGACGGCGAGCATCCTGCCGCTCGCCGGCTCGTCCACAAAGGCTGCCGGCGCGAGCCCCGGACCGCTCCGGTCGACGACATAATTGAGGTCGTAGCCGCGACCCGCGATCATCTGCGGATGCGGCTCGCGGATGCGCATTCCGATTGCCAAAGGCTCGCGGAAGTCAAAGGGCGTGCCGGCGACCGCGGCGACCTCCCCGGTCGGGATCAGGATCGCGTCCGCCGGCGTGTAGCGCGACGCATGGACCCGGAGCCGGTGGCCGAGGATGTCGCCGGTACCCTCGCCGGCGAGGTTGAAATAGGTGTGGTTGGTGAGGTTGACGATCGTCGGCCGGTCGGTCACCGCCTCGTAGTCGATGGTGAACGCACCGTCGTCGCTCACCGCATAGCGCATCGTGACCGAGAGCGTGCCGGGATAGCCCTCGTCGCGGTCCGGGCTCACGTGCCGGAGCGTCGCCCGGCTCTCCCCCTCCATCTCGACCGACCAGTCGGCCTTGTCGAAGCCGCGCCGGCCGCCATGGACGCTGCTCGTGCCGTCGGTCGGGGCGACCGCGTAGACGACGCCGTCGAGCGTGAAGCGGCCCTCGGCGATGCGGTTGGCGTATCGGCCGCAGACGGCGCCGAGATAGATGCGGTCGCTGCGGTAGTCGGCGGGGGTCGGCAGCCCCAGAACGACATCGGCGAGGCGGCCGTTGCGGTCCGGCGTCTCGATCGCCGTGATGATGCCGCCCTGGGCGATGAAGTTTACCCGGGGCCCCGCCCCGTTCCGAAGCTCGAATACGCGGTCCATGATGCCTCCCGACAGATGCCCTTTCACATCAATCCAAAATATGCCAATTTCTAGCAGCGGCGCAAAGCGCTGCAGATAACGGGAGGAAAATCCGATGAAAATGAAGGGAACTCCGTTCCTGGCCCTTGCGGCCGTCGGCTATCTGGCAGGCGTCGCCTCGATCGCCACCATCGACGCGGCCTCGGCGCAGGACGGCAAGCGCATCTGCGTGAGCTGGCGCCATTTCCAGGAGGAGCGCTGGAGGATCGACGAGGCCGGCATCAAGTCGGTGCTCGACCCGGTCGGCGCCGTCTATGTCAGCGCCGACGCCCAGTCCGATCCGCAGAAGCAGCTCACCGACGTCGAGAGCCTGCTCGCCTCGGGCTGCGACGCGCTCATCCTGCTCGCCCAGGACTCCAAGGCCGTGCTGCCGGCCATCGACCGCGCCAAGGCGGAGGGCGTTCCGGTCATCGCCTATGACGCGCCGATCGACACCGCCGACGCCACCTTCGTCTCGTTCGACAACGTCGCCGTCGGCCGCGAGATGGCGGCCGCCATGGTCAAGGCCCGCGACAACGGCAACTGGGTGGCGATCGAGGGCGACACCGCCCACCCGATCATCAACATCTTCCGCCAGGGCCAGATGGAGGTGCTCCAGCCGCTCATCGACGCCGGCAAGATCAAGATCGTCGCCACGCAGAACATCGAGAACTGGAAGCCCGACCTCGCCCAGGCGGCGATGGAGCAGATCCTGACGCAGCAGAACAACCAGGTCGACGCCGTGCTCGCCATGAACGACGGCACCTCGACCGGCGTGGCTGCGGCGCTCGATGCGCAGGGCATGCTCGGCATCCCGCTCTCCGGCCAGGACGGCGACCATGCCGTGCTCAACCGGATCGCCAAGGGCCAGCAGACGGTGACGGTGTGGAAGAACGCCACCGACCTCGGTGTGGCAGCAGCGAAAGCCGCGCTCGAGCTCGCCGACGGCAAGCCGGTGGACGGCACGGTCACCATCAAGACCGAAAGCGGCCTCGACCAGGCGGCGGTGCTCCTCACGCCCATCGCGATCACCCACGACAACCTCAACCTGGTTGTCGATGCCGGCTGGATCAGCAAGGATGATCTCTGCCAGGGCGTGACCGAGAACGCGCCGGCGCCCTGCAAGTAGGCCGAAGCGCAGCAGGATGGCCGTGGTCGCAGTCCGTACCAGGACGCTCAGCGACAACGTCGCGCAGGCAGCCGGGGTCGACCCCCGGCTGCTTGCCATGTTGCTGGTGCTGGTCGTCATCTGGGTCGGTTTCAATTTCCTCACCGGCGGGCTGTTCCTCACCGCCCGCAATCTCTTCAACCTGTCGCTCCAGGTCTCCGTCGTCGGCATCATGACCTGCGGCATGGTACTGGTGATCGTCTCCCGGCACATCGACCTCTCGGTCGGCTCGCAGCTCGGCTTCATCGGCGTCTTCGGCGCCGTGCTCCAGACCTGGATCCTGCCGGTCAACGAGCCCAATACGTGGTGGATCACGTGCCTCGCCATGCTCGCCACCGGCGGGCTGATCGGGGCCATGCAGGGCGCCCTCGTCGCCTATGCCGGCATCCCCTCCTTCGTCGTCACCCTCGGCGGGCTTCTGTTCTTCCGGAACGCCGCCTACCAGATCAACGAGGGCCGGACGATCGCGCCCCTCGACGAGACCTTCCAGCTCCTCGGCGGCGGCATCAACGGCACCATCGGCGCCTTCTGGAGCTGGGTGGTCGGCGCCGCGGCGATCGCCGTCATCGCCCTCGTCGTCTTCCGCGGCCGGATGCGCCGGCGCGCCCATGGCGCGACGCTCCGCCCGGCCTGGATGGATTTGGCAGTGGTCGCGGTCTGGGCCGTGGTCATCGCCGGCTTCGTCGCGGTGATGAACGCCTACGAGCAGCCCAAGACCGGCATCGCCATGGGCATCCCGATCCCGGTCCTGATTCTCATCGGCGTCGCCATCCTGATGTCGATCGTCGCCCGCAAGCACCGCTTCGGCCGCCACGTCTTTGCCATGGGCGGCAGCCCCGAGAATGCCGAGCTCGCCGGCATCGACACCCGCCGGCTCACCCTCCTCGTCTTCATGGTGATGGGCCTCCTCTGCGGCCTTGCGGCGATCGTCATCTCCGCCCGCCTCAACGCCGGGGCGAGCGTCACCGGCACCATGACCGAGCTTAACGTCATCGCCGCGGCGGTGATCGGCGGCACCTCGCTCGCCGGCGGCGTCGGCACGATCTACGGCGGCATGATCGGCGCCCTGATCATGCAGAGCCTCGAGAGCGGCATGATCCTGATGGGCGTCCCCACGCCCCTCCAGAAGATGGTGCTCGCCGTGGTGCTGATCGCCGCGGTCTGGATCGACATGACCTACCGGAAGATCCGCATCCGATGACCCCGCTCGTCGAACTCAACCACATCACCAAGAGCTTCGGCGGCGTCCACGCCGTCGAGGACGTGAGCATCGCGGTCGCGCCGGGCGAAGTGCTCGGCCTCCTCGGCCACAACGGCGCCGGCAAGTCGACGCTGATCAAGATCCTGTCCGGCGTCTTCCCCGCCGATGGCGGCGAGATCCGGATCGGCGGCAAGCCCGTGGCCATCCGCTCGACCCGCGACGCCAAGGCCCTCGGCATCGAGACCATCTACCAGACGCTTGCCCTCTCGGAGAATCTCGACTCGGTCGCCAACCTCTTCCTCGGCCGCGAGATAACCGGTCGCTTCGGCTTCATGAACGACGAGGCGATGGAACAGGCGGCGCGCGCCACGCTCGACCGCATGAAGCTCCGCCTCCCCTCGCTCACCAACCTCGTCGCGAGCCTCTCCGGCGGCCAGCGCCAGGCCGTCGCCATCGCCCGCGCCATCCACTTCAATGCCCGCGTGCTGATCATGGACGAGCCGACCGCGGCACTCGGCCCCGAGGAGACGCGGAAGGTTGGCGCGCTGATCCGCGAGCTGTCGAGCCAGGGCATTGGCATCATCCTGATCAGCCACGACATCCACGACGTCTTTGACCTCGCCCACCGCCTGGTGGTGATGAAGAATGGCCGCCTCGTCGGCTCGGTCAGGCCGAGCGACGTCAGCCACGACGAGGTGCTCGCCATGATCATCGCCGGCACCGTGCCCGGGCGCGCCGCCGCATGACCGGGATGATCGACGCCCACGTCCATCTCTGGCGGCTCGCGCGCGGCGACAACCTCGCCCTCCTCCCGTCGATGGAGCCGATCTATCGCGACCGCGAGCCCGCCGATCTTCGGCCACTCCTCGACGCGGCGGGGATCGAGCGCATCGTCGTCGTCCAGGCGGCGTGGACGCTCGCCGAGACGCTCTTCACCATCGGCCTCTCCGCCCGCTTCCCCTGGATCGCCGGCGTGGTCGGCTGGGTCGACCCGCTGTCGCCCTCGCTCGCCGAGGAGATCGCGGCGCTGACCCTCACCGGCCGGCTCAAGGGCATCCGCCCGGTCAGCACCGACGACAACCGCTCGATCGGCTGGATGCTCGACGCGCGCTTCGAGCGCTGCTGGTCGCTGCTCGCCGAGCACGGCCTGGTCCTCGATTTCCTCCTCCAGAACCCGGACGAGGTGCCGCTCGTCACGCATTTCGCGCGCCGCCATCCCGGGCTCGCGATCGTCCTCGACCATTGCGCCAAGCCCGACATCGCCGCGGGCCGCTACCAGCCCTGGGCCGAGAACATCGCCGCCCTCGCCGAATCGCCCAACGTCTCCTGCAAGTTCTCGGGCCTCCTCAACTGCGCGGCGCCCGGCGCCGGCGCCGATGCGCTCCGGCCATACGCCGCCCACGTCTTCGACCGCTTCGGTGGCGAGCGGGTGATGTGGGCGAGCGACTGGCCGCCCCTCGATCTCGCCGCCAGCTACGCCCGCTGGCGCGAGGTCAGCGTCGCGCTGATCGACGACCTCGCGGCACCCCACCGCGCCGCCATCCTCGGCGGCAACGCCGCCCGCATCTATCGACTCTGATGCCGCGCAGCAAAATGCGCCAGAAGCGCTGAAAGATATCGCGCGATATTGACATCTTATGGAATGATGCGGAAGATTATGGACGAAGCGCCACCGTCCGGCCGTGTTTCCTGCCAGTTTCGTCCAGGTTGACCTGACCTCGCGCGTTTCCCGCCTTCGGCAAAGGGCCGAAGCAAGAAGAAGACTGGCCGCCCATCCGAGCGACCGCGCAGGAACTCCGCGGCGTCCCCGCACGCCGACAACAAAGGGAAACGCTCATGACTGCAAAACGCATTGGCGGCGCGCGCTGGAACCGCCGCGAATTCCTCTCCCGCACGGCGCTCCTCTCGGGCGCAGCGGTGGGCGGAGCCGCGCTGGGGGGCCCCGGCCGCTTCTTCGCCCCGGCCAAGGCCGCCGAGCCGGTGACGATCAACGTCCTCACGCTCGGTCAGGGCATCTTCGGCGACCCGTTCGTCAAGCTCTCGCCAGAGTTCACCGAACTCACCGGCATCAAGGTCAACAACATCACCATGGGCTACAACGAGTCCATGCAGAAGCAGGCGGCGGTCTTCGCCGCCCAGGGCACCGACATCGACGTCGCCGGCGTCGACTACATGTTCCTCAAGGGCTACGCCAAAGCCGGCCATCTCGCCGCGCTCGACCCGCTGATCGCCAGCGACCTCGCCGACTACTATTCGGACGTCCCCGCCAACCTCAAGGAGGTGTGGAGCTTCGACGGCCAGACCTACGGCATGGCGACCGTCGGCAACTGCCAGAACTTCATCTACAACAACGGCCACCTCGCCGACGCCGGCCTCTCGCCGCCCGACACCTGGGACGACGTGCTCGCCGCCGCGCAGAAGGTGGTGGCCCCCGACAAGAACCGCTTCGGCTTCGTCGCCGGCACCGAGCGCCTGACCAAGGCCGTCACCGTCTGGCTGCCGATGTTCTGGGCCAATGGCGGCGAAATCTTCGACGACAAGATGATGCCGGTCTTCGCCAGCGACACCGGCGTGAAGTCGCTCGAGTTCCTGCTCGAACTGATGAAGACGACCCCGCCCGGCGGCGGCGCCTACACCGAGAGCGACGAGATCAAGGCGATGTCGACGGGCCTCGCCACGCTCGATCCCGCGGCCTGGATTCCCGACGCCATCATCAACGCCGACGCCGCGACCAAGCCGAACCTCAAGACCCTGGTCGGACCGAAGGGCTCGGCCCGCCGCTCGCCCGTCCTCGGCGGCATCGGCCTCTGCGTCTCCAACTACTCGCCGAACAAGGAAGCGGCGGCGCAGTATGTCGCCTGGTTCAACTCGAAGAAGGTTCAGGTCGAGGAGATCGTGCCGGCGGGCGGCCAGCCGTGCCGGATCTCGGCGTGGAAAGCCAATGCCGACGCCCACCCCTGGTTCCCCTCGCTCGCCCAGAACCTCGAGGTCGCCAAGTCGCTCCCCCAGATCCCCGAATGGGGCCAGGTCGACTCGGCCATCTCCACCCAGCTCACGCAGGCCTTCGCCGGCCAGATTTCGCCGAAGGACGCGCTCGACGCTGCCCAGGCCGGCGTCGACGAAGTCATGCGGGACGCCGGGTACTACTAGCCGCATGGACGGGAACCGCGGCGCCGGTCGCGCCGCGGCTTCCACGCCCGAGGGAGTCCTCCCGTGAAGAACAATGGCGTAAAAGACTGGCGCTCGCGCGAGCGGGCGCTTCTTTACGTCCTGCCGGCGCTGCTCGTCCTCGCCCTCATCTTCCTCTACCCGCTGGTCGATGCATTCTGGATCAGCCTCCAGCGCTGGAACCTGATCTCCGGCGTCAAGCGCTGGGGCGGCCTCGACAACTACGCCGCCATCTTCGGCGAGCCCGGGTTCCTCGAGGTCATTCGCGTCACCTTCGTCTATTCGGTGCTCTCGGTCGCCTTCGAGTTCCTGCTCGGCCTCGGCCTTGCGCTCGCGGTGCGGACCGGGCTTCGCCGCAATCTCCCCGGCTTCCCGCTGATCCGGGTGCTGGTGCTCGCGCCGCTCCTTGTCGCACCGCTCCTCTGGGCGTTCTATTTCCGCTCCTTCTACAGCCCGCAATTCGGCCTGTTCAACGCGATCCTCAACGGCGTCGGCCTGCCCTCGGTGCTGTGGGTCAACGACCCCGACATCGCGATCTACAGCCTCGTCCTCGCCGACGTCTGGCAGTGGACGCCGTTCATGTTCTCGATCCTGCTCGCGGGGCTTCTCGCGCTGCCCGCCGATGTGGTGGAAGCCGCCCGCGTCGACGGCGCGCCCAACTGGCGCATCCTCGTCTCGATCGAGCTGCCGATGCTCCGTCCGGTGCTCCTCGTCGCGATCCTGATCCGCACCATCGATTCGCTCCGCTATCTCGACCTCGTCCTCGTCATCACGCAAGGGGG
>JAESFN010001299.1_pt1 | contig 11610 bp, 12 predicted proteins | sample 9269411 | NCBI WGS metagenome assembly JAESFN01 (sample SAMN14505399, study PRJNA617100) | algae metagenome | isolation source: Iphinoe sp. HA4291-MV1 and co-occurring heterotrophs from trail next to... | place: USA: Maunawili Falls, Hawaii | collected 2009-07-25
GAGGCACTTTGATTCCAGCGATCGCATTCTACTCTGAGCATCCCTGTTTCATTCCTACTTACACCCACTTAATACACTATACTGTACATTCTTGAAAAACTCCAGGTTTCAACATGGATGAGGTTTAATTTAATAATCTTGAAAAACTTTTCGGTCTAATGAAAGTGAAAATACAGCACTTTTCAGGTAAGTGAGGTACACCCCACAACGGAGCTAATAACGATTAGCCCTTACAATCATGACTAGACGGTGTACCTCATGAACTTGCAATACGCTGTTTTTATACAAGAGCGAGCCAATGTCAAAAAATTAGGAAGGCACAGTAGTCAATGTCAGTAGACCAAAAATTTTACCAAAGTCAGTTATTTAGGGGTTATTTTTACCTTACATCATTATATTACGATATTACGCTCAAATTTATTTAATAAAAACTTCCTGTAGAAAAAAAATATTATTACTTTTGGTAGATACTTAGCATCAAAAATGAATCATATAGGACTAGCCCTTTCAAGGTGTGTTAATGTTCTGTATTTTCTGGGCTAGAATTTTGGCAGTTGAGCAGTAAACAGTGCTGGATGATTGGGGTGCCGATAATATTTAATGTAGTGATTTAGACTCTGATTCGCTACTTCACTGTAAAAACACCACCGTTGCTTGTTGCCTTTCCCTGGTATATCCGGGATGAAACTTATTCCAAGGCGCTGGCAGAGGTAATCAATTTCCATACACAAGTCAATACTTCTCGGTTAAGTTCTAAGAAGGTAGATTTTCACCGGAGCATCTCAATCCGCATACTTGAAGAGCAAGGGGAATGGGGGTTAATATTCCCTGGCATCTTGATCCCACCCGCGCATTGTCACACAACGAATTTTGAACGATTGAAGATTTGAGATTAGCGCTCGCCATCTCAAATTTCCCTTTTGTTGTATAAAATATAGCGTCAATTGTAGTCAAAAAACCGAAAAAACCGATTGTGCCAGTGGGGGTGCGCATGGGTCGGCTTGATCGACAACTTGTGTCCGAAGCGATCACCGTCTGGGTAAATCCAACTCAAATAAGATCCATCATCTAAGACTTGTTCTACGTCAAATTTGACATTGGCAGGTAATCTTCCCAAGTAGTGACACGATTGCTTAAGTGTCGCGTTGACCATTTTGTAAGAGTGCAATCCCCTGTCCCACATCAATAACATCCCATTCGTAACTGAGCGGAGTAGTTTTTGTACCCGGACACGCTCTCCGATACGATATGGGCACATTAAAGCATCCACTATTAAATGAGTGCCAGCTTCAACCAGCAGTACTAAGCGGACTTTGGGGAAAGCAGCTTTAGTGCCAGGACGTGTCCCAGGATAACCAAATACTCTGGCATTAGCCTCACTATCAGGCACGTCTACAACTGTCCCATCTACTGCCATAACTCGCAATCCACCCAAAAAAGCTCCTTGAGTTTGAGGTGTAGCTAAAGGATGCACCACAATTCTAAATAACTGACTCATTACTCGACATCCAACTCTCTCTAGCGCTTCACTAATCGATGCGCTGCAAGGTACTTGCCAATACTCAGCTAGCTGAATCCACTTCCTACTTAAACCATTCACGAGATTTTTGAGGACTGTTCTCATTGAACTCGATGACCACAAACTCATGGCGATTACAAGACTTACCACCAAGGGTGATGAATTTTTGCCGTTGGATTGTGCAGGTCGTATTGCGATCGCAAGAAGCTAAAGGTTTTGTTTTGCTCAAAAAACGTTGGGTTGTTGAGCGAACGTTTGGTTGGCTAATGGGATGTCGGCGATTAGTTCGAGACTATGAGTTACTGCCTGAAACATCGGAGACTTTCATTTATCTTACCATGATACGTATTATGGTGAGGCGATTAGCATAATTTGTAACTTCTAAAAACTTTTCAAACATGCTCTTACTACAACGAGTACCCGACTTGCGTTGATAGATTAACAAAACAAAGGCTGGTTCATTTTCTAGGGGACAATGCGTCGGAGAAAAGACGGGAACAGAATCTGGGCGCATCCGAACGATAAGAAGTTGTGTTGGAAGGATAAAAATAACTAAAAAACAAGCGTCACGTTTAGGAATTGAGCCATATCGGCGATTAAGTCCGATGCTAGAAAAATGCTGCTTGTTATTGGCAGCAAATGAGTCATTCCAGGACGCAGAAAATGACCTTAAAGTTCTTACTGGCGTAGAAGTTGGTCACAGCACTCATCATCTATTGAAGCTTTATTGGGTAGAAGCGAGACAAAGCCGAATGTACCAATTGCAGATAAATTATTGCTAACACTTGCTGAAGCACAGGCACTTACGGGATTGTCCAAAGAATTTCTGCGTGATGCGATCGCATCAGGAGATCTAAAAGCTAAGGTCAGTAGACCGAAAAGTTTTCCAGAAGCTTTACCAGTCTTCATTTTTCCATGGGAATGCAAGAGGGCGAAATCAGCTTCTAATCTACCTTTCAAGCACCTCTGTTCTGGATGGACGCGTATGGCGATCGCTTATGGTCGCGATCGCCAGCCCCAAAAACGACGGCTGAAATCCTTATTCTTTCGTCAATTTTCAAAAGTTTTCGGTCTACTGAAGGTGATTGGTAGAACTTGGAGGATTAAGCGCTTAGACCTGGAACAATATATTGCTACCTTCAGTAGACCGAAAACTTTTGTCAGTCAACGCAAGAATGAGGGTTTGGGGCGATGTTTTTGGCACAGGGTCGAGCGATCGCTTACCTTAGCAGGAGAACTCATCTACAACCCTATTGCTCAAAACGCAGATGATACGGGCATTCTGGCGGATTGTATACAATCCGCCAGAATGCCCCAATGGTAAGCCTTCTAGAAATCTTTTCGGTCTACTGACCTTGTTTTGATTCGGTGGTAGATGAAGATGGTAATCGCGGGTAGCATAGAGAGAGAAGTTCGTCTGGCAATGCCATGCTCCAAACATCAGAGATCATTCAACAACTTGATGCCCTTTCATTGCAGCAGTTGCTAGAGGTCAGGGCTAAAGTTGATGCGTTAATCCAGAAAAAACAAGTTGGGGTAGGACAAAGCAATATTTCAGTAGGACAGATTCAGGTTTTTTACCAGAAATTAGATAACAAAGCGCAGTCATTGGAAGATGATTCTTTAGAAAAAGTGATAGAGTTTGTTGATGAATGGATGACAGATGATTCAGGATATGACGAGGAAACATATTCTGAGATTAACGCATCTCTAAATCAAAATCAGTTATCCTTTTGAAACCCTAAATGAGCAGGGTAATATTACTAGATACTAATCCGTTAAGTGAAGTAACACACCCAAAGGTAAACCCCCAAGTCCAGCAATGGCTACAATCCTTACGGGAGACTAAAACTGCGATACGAGTACCAGAGATAGCTGATTACGAGCTAAGACGTGAGTTACTTAGAAAAGAAAAACACAAAAGTATTGATCGTCTTAACAAACTTAGTGCAACTTGCCTCATTCCACTGACTACTGAAACGATGCGAAAAGCATCTGAGCTATGGGCATGGGTAAGAAACCAAGGACAACCTACAGCAAATAATGAAAGCTTAGATGGCGATGTAATTCTTGCAGCCCAAGCTATTCTTCAAATGAAGGCGTTTGATGAAGTCATAGTCGCAACAACAAACTTGAAACACATATCACGGTTCAAGGGCGAAGGAATAAGCGTAGTGGATTGGCGGCAAACTCTTGGGGATTTGGTTTTATAAAAAAGTTTGCTGAATTTCATACCGCCGCCACATAAAGAGCGCTGCTATCATCAGGACGAGCGTGTAGGTATCGGCTTGTGGTGCTTACGTTATCATGTCCCATTGTTCGTTGAACCAGCCCAATGTTTGCATTACGCTCCAAGGCATGTGTCGCGTGAGCGTGCCGCAGCCAGTGGGCTGACACTTTATCTGATAGACCTGCTCGTTCAGCTGCGGCTTTGATGATGGGGTCAACATTCTGACGGTGCAATGCCTTCCCACCTTTTCTGCTACGGAAGATCGGAATATCACCAGAAGCTTCACCTTTTAATGCCTAACATCGCATAGTGGCGGATTTCATGACGACCATGCCCATATTCTTCTGTTTTGTATGTGCTATGTTGAAAATCTTGAAACCCTGTGCTTACTCCTGCTTTAAATAATTTTTCTACTTCATCATACAGATTACCTTGATTCTTTTTTAAGGTAATTACATAATCTGCTTTCTGCTGTGTGATTAACTTCACAATCTCTTTCTGACAACCGATTGCATCAATCGTCACGATACACCCATTAAGCTCTAAAATTTTCAGTAGTTCTGGGATAGCCGTAATCTCATTAGATTCAGAGTTGACTTTTACCTGTCCCAACACCAATTTATTTGTGGTTGCCCATGCACTCACCCTTCGGGTATGCCTTCGGCACGCCAAGGGCGAACGCCAGTCGCTACAACGGGGGGAACCCCCAAGGGCGCGCTGGCTCACCATTTGGATTGCTCTTTGCTCATTATTTTTATCATAGGAACCACATAAAGTTTTGCCGTCAATTGCAACAATCTCACCCACAGTTATTTTCTGGATTGACTTCATCCAATTTAAAAAACATTCCTGAAATTCCTGCGGATTTAGTTGTGCAAATACTCTTGCAAAAGTATCATGTGTTCGCGTAGCGTGCCGCAGGCATTGGTATTCCATTTGGTAGCTCTAAAAACGTTTTCAACCACTCATACTTTGTACAGCCATACAGATCAATCCCTACCCAACTGTCCGCTCCACATATCACTGCTATTATTGCAATTGTCAAAATATCAATTAAATTGTGTCGTTTCGTCCGATCTATTCGTGGGTCTGACATCTGTGCGAAGTGGTCAGCAATGGTGATTTTGGGCTTGAGTTTCACGCGAAGTAGGGCAATATTGCTACTTTTACAATGACTCTACCATCAAAGCTTGAATGCTTACCTATATGTCACCCGCGATCACTACCTTTTTTCTGAATTTAGTATCTATGTACTATATTTAGATGCGTTTGCCCTGGCGATCGCTCACTTACCAACAAGTTTTGAAAGGTTCAGGCTGGACTGGAGTTGATCTGCGGCAGCCGCTATCGCAAGCTTTTGCTGATCTAGTGACAGCACTGAAAAATCTAGCCTGGTAAATGGTACAACTTCTTCAGCGCTGGCGTTGACCTGCTGCCAACTAGATTCAGAGCGCACAAATCTAAGCCGAAGAGCATCGTGATGCACTAGTAATTGCCGCACCCCTTGCTCCAATAGCACCGGATCGAGCACGTTTATTCAAAGCCCTGCTCGTAACAGGGCTTTGAGCAAAAAACAAGTCCACCCGTTACTAGAACGGGACGGAACTTTCTTTTGTCGATTTAATTATCCACAACTATCATATCATGATTACACCCTATTTCACAAATATTTCCCTAGATAGATGTTTTTTATTCAGATACCAATGCATTACATATCTCTTCAGTAGTATTAGGGAGAACCATTTAAAAAAAGCGAGCGCCGTATTTGGTTATCGTGAATGCTCCACGAGTACTCGTGGAGAAGCCAACCCCCTTAAGAGTTCGCTAAGCTCGTGCACTTTTTTTCTAGGTAAATGCCTTAGCTCTCAATGGGTTGGTAAGGCTTTTCTACATCAAAAAATTCCTTTGATAGTTTTTCTGGTAGGTAATTTTTTGTTATCTACAAAAATTAACATTCTTAATCATGTTGCTTTTCCTGAGAGGTGTTAAGAGTCTCACTCCTAAGTGTTTTCTGTTTTTCATGCAATTCTATTAAAGACCAAAATTTTTTCTAATTGTTTCTAACCGGTGTATAAATATGTCTGAGATACATAATCCGGATATTGCATATATTTCTCCTTCAGAATTGGTTGTTCATCCGAAGCTGATAGAAATATATGGTGAAAATGAGAGTCGTCCTGCTTTGGAAAAAAGTATCTCTGAAAAAGGGATTCTCGAATCTTTAAAGGTTTCTGCACGTACTGGTGTAAATGTTGTTTTGGCTGGTAAGTGTCGGCTCCAAATAGGTCGCAAACTTGGAATCAGCTTAGTCAAGGTGGAATTTGTTAAATCAAACTCGCCTGAAGAAGATTTGAAGCTAGTGCTTGACTTTAATCTCCATCGAGAAGGTGGGAAGACTTACTTCCAAAAGTTTCATGAGGGGCAGTACTGGGAGAGTGTACTTCGTCCCTTAGCTAAAGAAAGACAAAGGGAGAACGCTCGGCGTTTGAATCAGTCGAATGATTCAAATTTGAATCATTCGTTAAATGAGAGAGAATATCAATTAAATAAGGGTAAGCGGGTGATTCAGGAGGTTTCAGATAATCTCAAAATAAGTGTTGGTAGTTATTATAAGGGGAAAAAAGTATTTGATTGTATTTTGCAATTACGAAAATTTGAAAAATTTAAGGCGGCTGTTGCGTTGGAGAAGGAGTTTAATCGGAGTATTGATGCAGCGTACAAGTTTGTTTGCAATCAAGATATCTGTGACCAGGTCATAGACCTAATTGAGGCGGGTAGTTGCTGTAGTATTGAGGATGGTATTGCTTGGATGCGGAATGGTGAACGTAATCCGTTTCGACGTTTTAAGCTTAACCACGTTTATCAATTCAAGAACAGATTGCGCCCTGAGTTGGCAATCGTGGGACGTGTTATTAGTATAACTAACGAATTTGTTGTGTTTGGATTTAGAAATTTGGTGAATATGTCTCTTGAAGTTGTGAATTTACGTCCGCGACAAATTGATGCCCAGTTGCAAGATGAACCATCTGCGGAACAGAGGAAGAGAATATTTCGCTTGATGCAAAAGTTTAGTGATGTTTTCCCGATTCAGGTGTCTTTAGCCGAGTTGTTGAAACTTCCAATTTTGACTGATAAAGAGGAGGTTCTGTTGCGAGTGTATGAGTCTGATGTATTTGAAAAAACTTGGGAGGATTATAGCAAGCAGATAAAAGCAATGGAATCTACAAATAGAAATGGGGATAATATTCGTGCTGCGTAGGTAGCGAAGGCTAATCTAGCAGAGAACATATCCCAAACCTAAGATTAATTACTAGATTAGCAGCTAAATACTTATTGCAGCACGAGTTCACAAATTTAGTGGATGTCGAACTCGTATGAAGATATGTAACTTGTTTTTGTTTTTAAATTTGGTGGTGGAGTATGAGTAATTTTATCTCCACCAGCCGTACCAAACCCTGTCCTGTGTGTGGTGATGCTCGCGGACGCTGTCGAGAACTACGAGACGATCCCAACAAGTTCCTCTGCATGACAGTTACCGATGACTACAGCACTCCTGGTGGGTTTAGTTTTCGGGGGTTAACCAAAGATGGAACGTGGGGAGTTATCACCCGCGATATGGGAAAAGCTGATGACGAAGCCCACCGCGAGTGGATTTCGCGATGGCGACACCTGAAAGCTGAACGTCTTAAAGCTGAAAAAGAGCGTTTATCTCGCCTACTCCCAGAATCCGACCGAGACAAACACATCCGAAATATCTTCTCTCAACTGCCATTATTCCCAGACCATCGGGATGACTTGCGCCGACGAGGACTCTCGGATAACCTAATTAAGGCAGGAATGTTTCGGTCGGTGATTCCGTGGCAAAAGCTTGACCGGGAGGTATCGCACCAACTTGCAGGTGTAGGTATTTCAGGGAGGAGCTTGACCAACTTTGATTCGGGTTATCTTATTCCGGTGTGGAATGAGAAATTAGAAATTGTCAGTTGGCAGTTGCGCATTGATAATCCTGATGAAGACGAAGGGAAGTATCGGTGGGCGTCGAGTCGGTTAAAGAAAAAGCGCCCTAACGGTCCAACCTCTCATTTGTCTAATGGGGAATTACCCCTTACCTATTGTTTTCCAGTAACTAACAGACGTGGCAATAGTAATATTAATAATTTTCTCTTAACTGACCAGCAGTCAGATTTATTGTCTGTTGATGATAGTTTTTCTCTAGCTCCACATATTGGTCTTGCCGAAGGTTTTCTCAAACCGTGGATTATTTCCCAACTGCGATCGCAAATTGTGATTGGGGCTGCGGGTGGTAATTTCGCTTCATCGCCTGAAATTTTAAAGCGCTACTTGTCGGAAGCAAAAGCCGTATTGGGAATTGATAATTGTCCATTGATTCTCTGGGCAGATGCTGGGGCGATTCTCAACAAGAACGTGATGCGCCAGTACCGCCGCACGTATGTCCTATTGCGGAAGTTGGGCTACACGATGCGTGTCGCTTGGTGGGGACAACTTGATAAATCCTGTGCTGACCCGGATGAGTATACTGGTAAGTACGAGTTGCTCACCTGGGCGCAGTTTGAGGGTTTATCAAGAAATCCTTCTCGCTTCTGGGATGACGTTAAATACCAGTTGCAGAAAATCAAACGGTTGATTCGCCCCCACCGGGGATTCCAACAACAAAAGCGTCAGTACCAACGACAAGAGCAGACTGCGACAACTATTATATATACCCCTGGCGAGTTACCTACTCCTGACGAATATATCCAACTTGGTTGTCCCAAGATTATTTACCAGGGGGACGAGCGCGTTACTATCTGGAAGGAAGGCGTCGCCAAGGGTTGGCAGCATATATTAGATAAGTCTGCTCCTGGGTTGGGTAAGTCTCACACAGCTGGGAGTATGAAGGCTGAGGAATTTAACTTACGCCAACTGTGGTATCTTGCTGCTGACCATCGCAATCCAACAACATTCACAGTCGAACAGAACTTTGTTGATTTGCCTCCCCGCCATAACGGGTTAGCCTATGACGATACAAGACTTACACCTATGGGGAAACCTTTTTTGGTGCATCCAACTGGAACTTACGTTGGTAAGTTATTTCCTTCTAATTGTCATCGTACTCCCATTTTTCGTGCTTTGAGGTCGAAAAATATAGCTGATATTGAAAACTCCTCTAATCCGATTTGTCTTAGCTGTCACCTTTACAATGCCTGTCGCAGTAACAGGGGTATGGGATTTGGTTATAGGTATGAACGCCACTCTGTACTTGGCTATTCTGAAGTACGCGCTCATCCCGATAGTTTACCTTCCTTAAATGATTATGAATATTCTGAGTGTGGTACACTCTGGGATGAAGCTTCACTAGTTATGCGATCGCGCAAAAAATTTGAAGTTAGTATAAGTGATTTCAATCAAACTGTCGGGGAGTTAGCTGTAGCTGCACCGTTCTTATTCACAAAACTTAAACCTGTATTTGAGAGATTAAGGTTTGTCCTTTGGGGAGAAGAGTACGGGGAAGAGATGTTGTGGGCAAGTGGTACCACTCTACCAACTCGTAACACGGTGCTTCCTAGAACGGAGCTTACACTTACCAAGCAACTAGCTCCTCGTTATGGATATAACGATACAGCAATTCGCTACTGTTTGGGGGAGATACCACAAGATATTACTGATATAATCTCCGAGGTTGAACTTGCCTTAAGTCCGGATTTATCTTTCTTGCGAGAAGCTCCAGATAGTATAAATACCAGTACCGGGACTAAGGCAGAGAAAATGGCATGGCGGCGTATAAATAAATTTCTTAGAGGTCAGACTTATACTGAAGCCAAAGAGCAAATTAACCAGGTATTGCTCAACTGGTTAGTTCCTCTACTTCAAGTGTGGGCGAAACATATTAGAGGGTCGTTTCATTTTGATAAAGATACACTTTCTATACATTTAGAAGATAATCGCCACCAGGAAGTGGCAACTGCAGCTAAATTTAATATTTACCTTGATGGCACCTTTGATGTGCACTATTTAGCGCTGAAATTGGGAGTAGGAGTAGAAAATATCCTCGCTATCGAGCAGCTTGTCCCAAGCTATGAGAATTTGACAATTGTCCATGTTACTGGTATGGGTGTGTTGGGTCGCGATAGGCGCGATTCGCTTTTACAGAGAGTAGCAGCACTGAGAGAAACTATTACCAACAAGTATTTGGGTTTGTCAGTTGCTATTATTGAACGTAAAGCTTTTGCACAAACAGGCGATGGATATCACTTCCGCGACGGGCGAGGAATTAACCGCTTTGCAGATAACAACGTACTGGTAAGTTTGGGTATTCCCTATCCAAATATTGGAGAGTTGGCAGCTGAGTACCAAGTATTAACTGGTATCGCATCAGATATGTCAGTTTCAGAATTCCTGCTTAAAGAAGAAAACCTGGCGGCGGCAAAGTTCCAAGACCTAGGCTTTCAAGAATTTGTTGATAGTTTGGTTCGTGCTGAAATTCTCCAAGAGTCAGGTCGTTTACGAGCGCACCTGCGTCCCCAAGAGGAATTAATTTATTACTTTGTGGGGGATTTCGATATAGGGTTCCTGCAAGAGGAATTACCAGGGTGCAAATTCCAAAGGGTGCGGGCGATTGAGATAGATTGGCGGGCTGCTGACTATGGCGAACAAACCAAGTTTGTTTTAACCAAGGCGATTGGCAGACAGATATTATCCGGAAATGAAAAACCGACGCAGCAAGATGTCGTTGATGAAATTGCGGCGGCGTTACCAAAACAGAAGGCAATCAAGCAACCAAGAATGTCTCAAATTGTCAAAGAACATATGTCCCACATTGGGGGATGGAATCAATTGCGGGTATTGATTGCGAACCTACTCAAAAGTGTTACACAAGAGCAAGGCGAACAACTTCTCGAATCGGACGAAACTTGGTTGGCAAAAATTTACCTTCCCTTGCTGGGTGAAGAGTCTCCACCGGAGGCGATCATAAATCTCATTCAGGTTGCCCAGGTGGTGGGTACTCGCTTTGGGGCGATTCTCCAACATGTATCTCTTGATGTGCGATCGCAATTGTTGGGTCATGCTTTTACTGTCATAGCAGATATTGGGGTAGGGATAGATTGGTTGGTTGAGGAGTTAATGCCCCTGTGGGATACTTCTTGATTTGAAATTCTGAATTCACAATTCTAACGCAGTTCCGCGAAATTTCCATAACCAATGCGGTGGGGGGATGAATAGCGGGGCAAACACGAGGTACACCTCTCTTTGAGAGTTAGCACAGCTAATTGTCTCTAATTCATCCAGTTCTCTAACTTCACCGAATGATATCTTCTTTTGGTACATCTGGAAGTTTTTCTCCCAATTGTTTAACCCAATAAATGATTGTAGTATGATGCACACCTTTAACTCGCTCAATCCCGCGTTCGCGTAGCGTGCGCGACAGCGGGTAAGAATGAGTGATGGTTTTTAATCTGACGCGATTGCAGATATGGTGTCTGCTATCAAACAAGGTTTAGGAATTATCGATTAAATTTCACTTTTTGTAGAGTTGTAATTTGCTAATTAAGTGAATTGATAGGTAACCGTTCACGGGGGATAGATCATTAGCCTAAATTCTAAAGCCCTTACATAGCAGGAATTTAGGGCGATTTATAGTAGGCGCTAATGGTACCTAAAATGTCTAAACGACAATTTCCAGACAAGTGTAGCACTTTGGACTACTCAAAATTAACCGGGAAAAATCAAATCTAGACTGGTTTTCGTACTGTTTCCGTTTTATTCCATATTGAACGTTTTTTTGCTCCCCCCGTGAACGGTTACATTGATAGCTTACTTTACCTTATAAAAAATATTAATTCTGTATAGAAGTTGTTTAATT
>JAESFN010001300.1_pt1 | contig 11591 bp, 10 predicted proteins | sample 9269411 | NCBI WGS metagenome assembly JAESFN01 (sample SAMN14505399, study PRJNA617100) | algae metagenome | isolation source: Iphinoe sp. HA4291-MV1 and co-occurring heterotrophs from trail next to... | place: USA: Maunawili Falls, Hawaii | collected 2009-07-25
CAGGCGCGGTGCGGGGAGCATGATCCCATCGACCGGCAGCGCCGCCGGTCGGAACGGAGGGATCGATGAACGCGACCCGCGCCGCTACGCTCATTGGCATCATTGGTGGTGGGCTCGCCACCTTCGTCGCGCTGATTCTGGTGCTCGCCGCCGGAATCGGGCTGCTGATGCTCCCCTGGACGATTGCCACCCTGCTTTCCGGAATCAATGCCAGCCGCGCCCCTGAGCGTGCCGCCCGGCAAGCGCGTTTCGCGCTGCTGCTGGCAGTGCTGAACGCCGCCGGATTTGTCGCGATGGTGGTGGTCTCGCTGAGTTCGGGATTGCTTGGTGTATTCGTGTTCTGGCTCGTGGTGGCGGTGCCGTTGCCATTGATTCAGTGGTTGCTCACCCGGCGTCTGGTGGAGCCGAGCGTCATCCCAACGTAGTACTGATTCGAAACCGAATCGATTTCCCCGGCGTTCACAGATTCGCGGGTAAATTCCTGTTTCGTGATGCACGCCCGGTTCGAGAGTCGTGAGAAAATAGCCCCAGGACGCGCGCGCATCGATCGTTTTACCCCTATTTGCACATCGGTCGTTGCCGCTGAAAAGGTGTTGAATGTCGGCTGCTTCCTCAGTACCAATCCCGCCGCCCGATCCGTGCGGGAGCACGAAAACGGTTGTGCCGCTGGCGGTGCTCACTCAGCTCATCGGGCGTGAGGGTGAAATCGGTGCGATTACCGATCGCCTGCGCGATCCCTCGGTACGCCTGCTCACCCTGATCGGACCCGGCGGGGTCGGCAAAACCCGGTTGTCGCTCGCGGTCGCCGATCGCCTGCGCCGGGTGTTTGAGGATGGGTTTCTTTTCGTGCCGCTCGCGGCGGTAACCGAACCGGGACACGTGGTTGTCGCCATCGCCTCCGCGCTGGGTGTCAGCGAAACCGGGGAATCGCCGATCGAGGAGCAGGTGCGCGCCGCCCTCAGCGATCGTCACATGCTGCTCGTGCTCGATAACCTTGAGCAGGTGGTAGCAGCCGGTGAGGTCATTGCCAGCCTGCTCACCGATGCCCCCGATCTGAAAATTCTCGTCACCAGCCGGATCGCGCTGCGCGTCAGCATCGAGCACCGGTTCGCGGTCAGCCCGTTGCAACCGCCCGATACCGGGGATGCCGCCAATATCGACGCTCTGAATGCCAATGCCGCGGTGGCGCTCTTCACCCAGCGTGCCCGGGCGGTTCGCCCTGATTTCGCCGTCACGGTCGAAAACGGCGTCGCGGTAGCGGCGATTTGCCAGCGGCTCGATGGGCTGCCGCTCGCCCTGGAGCTGGCTGCTTCCCGGTTGGTCGTGCTCTCACCGGCCGCCCTGCTGGCGCAGCTCAGCGATCGCCTGCGCACCCTGAATCGTGGTCCCCAGGATGCCCCGGCCCGCCAGCGCACGATGCGCGCGGCGATCGCCTGGAGCTACGATCTGCTGACCCTGGACGAGCAGCGCTTTTTTCGCGTTGCCTCGGTCTTCCCCGCGCCATTCACCTTTGCCGCGATCGATGAGCTGGCCGGTGATGGTCCCATCGATCCGCTCGATGGCATCACGATGCTGCTGGAAACCAGCCTGCTGCAGCGGGAGGGGAGCGATGACGAGATTCGCTTCCGCATGCTGGAGACGATCCGATCCTTCGGCGCCGAGCAACTAATCGAAACCGGCGAGGATGATGAGGTGCGCGAGCGCTTCGCCGAGCAGGTGATCGGGCTGGGGGAGCGGATCAACACCGGCGTCCAGAAAGCCGATGCCACCCACTGGCTGGCGGTTGCCGATCGTGATATCGACCACGTGCGGGTGGTGCTTTCCTGGCTTCTTGGGCGTGGCGATACCAACCGTGCCCAGCTGTTGGCCAGCCGGATGTGGCGCTATTGGGATAACCGCGGGCGCAATATCGAGGGGCGCGAGTGGCTGAGCCGCTCGCTCGCCGGTCCGGTGGAGATCACCGCGACGCGCTGCGATGCCGCTTACGGGCTGGCGATGCTCGCCGAATCGCAGGGGCAGATTGATTTTGCCTCGCAATGGCTGGATGAAGCGCACCGTATCGCCGAGAAGCTCGGCAACACGCGTGAGCTTGCCCGCACCGTCGATGCGAAAGGGTTTATCGCGCGCGGCCGGGGCGATTACGAGGAAGCGCTCTCGCATCATCACCATGCGCTCTCACTGGCGCGCTCGATTGACGATCCGATCACGGAAGCCCGGGCGCTGAATCACATCGGCGCGGTGGCATACATCACCGGCGATCCCGCGACCGCGAACGCTTATTTCGCCCAGGTGGTCGAGCTCTTCCGCAATGCCGAAAATCCACGCTTTCTCAGTACGGCGCTGCTCAATCTGGGCGCGTCCTACTCCGAGCTCGGGATGCTGGAGGAGGCGGAGCGGTATGCCCGCGAAGCCTACGAACACTCGGCAAGCATCGGTGAGCAGCGCACGATGGCGATGGCGCTGCTCAATCTGGCGGAAAACCACGAGCGCAAAGGAGAGCTGGAGCAAGCCAACCAAAAGATTTGCGAGAGCCTGCCGATTCTGCGGTCAACTGAAGACGTCTACAGTCTTGCCACGGCCTCGCAGAACATCGGCTCGGTGGCTGCTGCCGCCGAACTCTGGGTGCGGGCCGCGCGCTTCTTCGGTTTTTCCAACCGGATGATGACAGAGGGCGGGGCCGCGCACGGACCGGTCGAGCACGAACGGCTCGAAGCCATCATCTCCAGCGTGCGCGCCGCGCTCGGCGAGGATGAATTCATCGCGCAGTGGGATGCCGGGCACCGCATGACGCTCGATCAGATGATCGCGGATTCTCCGTTCCCAGCCCGCGATACGCCAGTTACCCCAGTGCCGGAGATTCCACTCGCGGAACCGGCCGATCCCTTCGGCATCACCCCGCGTGAGCGGGATGTGCTGGCGCTGCTGGTAGAGGGGCGCTCCGATCGTGAAATTGCCGGTGAGCTGTTCATCAGTCACCGCACGGTGATGCGGCACGTCTCCTCGATTCTCGACAAACTCGATGCCCCAACTCGCACCGCCGCCGCGACAGCCGCGATCCGGCATGGGATTGTGTAAACGTTGTCCGTAGGCTCGTCGTCCGTCAGCCGTAGTTCCGGAAAACGGGCGACGGATAACGGATGACGAAATCCGTGAAAAAAGGAGAGATTCGTGGCAGAACATCGGCCGTTTCGGTTTGGGTTGCAGGTACGCGGAGCGGCGGATGGACGCGCCTGGGCGGAATTAGCGCAGCAGGCGGAATCACTCGGATTCAACGTGCTCTCGATTGCCGATCACGTCGGGGAGCCGCTCTGGTCGTACGCACCGGCGCTGGCCGCAGCCGCGGCGGTTACAACCGATCTGCGCATTACCGCCTTTGTGCTCGATAACGATCTGCGCAACCCGGTGATGATGGCGGCGGAAGCGGCTACGCTCGACCTGGTGTCGAACGGTCGCTACGAGCTGGCGGTCGGCGCCGGTTGGTTGCCGCCCGATTACACCCGCACCGGTATCCCCTTCGATCCGCCGGGTGTACGCCTGGCGCGCCTGCGCGAGAGCGTGCAGATTCTCAAATCGTTCTTCGCCGATGGCGTTTTCAGCTTCAAGGGCGATCATTACCAGATCGAGGAGCTGGAGGGGCTGCCGAAATCGGTGCAGAAACCGCATCCGCCGTTGCTGATCGGCGCGGGCGGCAAAAAGATGCTCGAACTTGCCGCGAAAGAGGCCGACATCGTCAGCGTGATCATGCAATCGCGCCGCGAAGGCGGATTGCAGATCAGCGATTCCAGCGCCAGCGCCTACGAGCAGAAGATCGCCACGCTGCGCGCAGCCTCCGGCGAGCGCTGGGACTCGATCGAGATCAATGCCCTGATCCAGCTCTTCGAAATCACCGATACCGCCGGTGAGCGATTCGCCGAGGTGGCGCGTGATTTCGAGATGGATTCCCCCGAGGAAGCCGCCAATTCCCCACACCTGCTGATCGGCTCCTTCGAGCAGATCGTGGAAACGATCCAGGCCCGCCGCGAGCGCTGGGGCATTTCCTACTACACCCTGCGTCCCCGCTACCTCGATCGCGATGTCCTCGCCGATCTCGGCCGCCTGATCGAGCGGCTGAACGGAAAGTAACGAGGCAAGGGATCAGGGGCAAAAGAACAGCTCCGGAGGAGCGTTTACGAGTAGCCTGGGGCCGGAACCCCAGGTCTCCGTACCGGCCAAGAATCTCCCCAAACGTGCCCTCTCCCGTCACAACGGGAGAGGGTGTCTGCGTAGCAGACGGGTGAGGGTTATTCGTTAGCGTACAGCCCTCACCCCCAGCCCCTCTCCCGCTGCGGGAGAGGGGAGTCTATTTCTGCACCCTGCACCCACGGTCTGCCATCACCCATACCATCACCCAGCGGCGAATGGGTGATCTCACCGATGTGTGAGTGATGGTGCCGGCGCGATCATATGGACATGCCACAAGCGGTGGCCCGGAACGAGAGAACAACGAGGTTGCTCGCTCCGTGACCGATCTAGCCAGCCATCCCCACGATGGCCCGATATCGACCGCGTTCACCGCTGAACGCACGAGCGATGACGCTCAGGGTGGCGCTGAGGCCACAAGTTTCGATCGTTGGCTTGATCCGCGGACTCGCTCGCGCGTCAACGATCTCAGGCGATGACGTCACTGAAGCCGCCGTCGCTGCCGATGCACTGGTGCATCCAGGTTCGCGCCGCGAACCACGAACGCAGGCACGAATACTCCTCCCCTTTTGTGCAGCGACAACCCCTTGGTCTCCGGACCAGGGGGTTGTTGCGTTCGGCGCGTCGTCCGTTCTCCGTTTTCCGTCGTCCGTAGGGGTGATTTGGATGCTCGCGTGATGGTTTGTGTGTACATTGGTTCGAGCGACCAACTACGGATGACGGATAACGGACGACGGATAACGCGCAATGCATGAAGTGCAAACCGTGCTCTGGCTGCTGGTGGCCGTCGTGGTGCTGGCGACCGCGGCGCAGAAGGTGGCGATTCCCTACCCGATCGTGCTCGTCCTCGGCGGCGTGCTGATCGGGGCGGTCGATTTTCTCCCGAATGTGGAGCTCGAACCGGAAATCGTCTTCATCGTGTTCCTGCCACCCGCCCTCTTTATCGCGGCGGCCGGTACCGATTGGACCCGATTTCGCCAGGAAGTGCGGCCGATTACGGCATTGGCCGTCAATCTCGTGCTTACCACCATGCTCGGCGTGGCTGCAGTGGGAGTGGGGGTGATTGCCGGGCTCGATTGGTCGACCGCCTTCGTGCTCGGCGCCATCGTTTCCCCGCCCGACGCCGTCGCCACCCTCTCGATCGTCAAAGCGTTACCGGTGCCGCGCCGTATCGTCAGCATTCTCGAAGGCGAAAGCCTGATCAACGATGCCACCGCGCTGGTCGCCTATCGCTTTGCGGTGGCGGCAGTCGTTTCCGGCTCGTTCTCGATTGTCGATGCAGGCATGGAGTTCGTCTGGGTCGTGATCGGCGGTATCGCCATCGGCACGGCAGTGGCACTCGCCGCCACCTGGTTCCTCGATCACTTTGTGGAGGATCCCTCCCTGAGCATGGTCGCCACCATGCTTCTCCCGGTGGCTGCCTACATGCCGGCGGAGGAACTCCACGCGAGCGGAGTGCTCGCGGCAGTGGCGGCCGGGCTGGTCTACAGCCGCTTCGCCATGCTGAAGCTTTCCGCCGAGGCCCGGTTACAGGTCGGATCGGTGGCGCGCTTTGTCTCGTTCCTGATCGATGGATTGGTGTTCATCCTGATCGGATTGCAATTGCCGGCGGTGCTCAACAACCTGGAGTCGCGATCGTGGGGCACGCTGATCTGGTACGGCGCGGCGATCTCGGTAACAACGATCCTCATTCGCGTCCTCTGGGTCGGATTCGCGTTTGAGGATCGCCAGGGTGGGCCACGCCGGATGCGGCGAATGCAGCTCGGCCTGGGGCAATCGGAGCGGCTGGTGATCGGCTGGGCCGGGCCACGCGGAGTAGTGACGCTGGCCACCGCGCTGGCGTTGCCCTACACCACCGATGCCGGCACCCCCTTCCCCGAGCGCGATCTGATTATCTTCCTCGCCTTTTGCGTGATTCTCGCCACCCTGGTTGGCCAGGGCTTTACCCTCCCGATCCTGATTCGACGGCAGAAATTCGCCGATGACACCTCCGAAGAGCAAGAACGGCTCACGGCAAAACGCGAGATCGCGCTGGCGGCGCTGGCGAAGATCGATGAATTCGCCAATCAAGAATGGATTTCTCAGGAAACCGCCAACGCACTGCGCGGTGGGTACAAACGTCAATTCGAGCAAATGCAGCGCATGGCTGACGCGGGCGATCGTCCGAAACTCGGTGAGGAAAAGCGCCGGCTTTTCCAAGAGATGATGACGGCCCAGCGCGAAGCGTTGTATCGCCTCAATCAGGATGGCGAAATCAGCGACAGCGTGCGCCGCAGCATCGAGCACACCCTCGACCTGCAAGAAAGCGCGAGAACGTAACGCGTTGTCCGTAGGCGCGTTCTCCGTCGTCCGTAACTACGGAAAACGGGCGACGGAGAACGGATAACGCCGTCCTCCGTCACACTTTCCCCGCGAATGTCACTACCACTCCAGAGGGACTGAGAGATTGGGTTTCGAGGAGGGGAATTCGGTGCTGCCTGACGATGATGCAGCGCTTGCCAGAGCCGCGCGTACCGATGCACGCAGCTTCGCACCGCTGTACCAGCGCTATTTGCGCCCGGTGCACGGCTATTGTTACCGCCGCCTTGGCGATATCGAGGCGGCAGAGGATGCCGCCAGCACCATTTTCGTGCGAGCGCTGGCGCAAATCGCCACCTTTCGCGGCGATGGCACCTTTCGCTCGTGGCTCTTCGCCATCGCCTTTCGCACCCTGAACGAGCTGGGACGCCGTCGCCTGCCAACACCGCTAAGCGACGATCTCGCCGATGAATTGACCGATCCCGATCCTTCACCGCTCGATCGCGTGATTGCCTGGGATGAAGCCGCGGCATTGCGCAAAGCGGTCGATCAATTGCCCGCATTGCAGCGCGAAATCGTGCTGCTTCGCCTGGCCGGGCTCACCACCGAAGAGATCGGCGCCGCGCTCGGCAAGCGCAACGATGCCGTGCGCGCCGCGCATTCCCGCGCGGTTCAGCAACTGCGCCGGGTGATTACCCATGACGAGGAGGTGGCGCATGGAGCCTGAACGCCATGAAGCCGAGCTTGACGATACCGATCTGCTGGCCGCGCTGGAGCGCGCCTGGCCGGTGCCACCGATGACCGGTCGCCTGATCGCACGCGATTGGAGCGGGGTGGCCGTCGCACCCGATGCCGCGTCTTTTTCGGCGCCGCTGCTGGCACCGCCAGCGCCTCGATTTCGCCCCGGTTACCGGCGGCAATCCTTCGCCCGCATCGCCGCGATTCTGGCGCTGCTGCTTACGAGCGTTTTCGGGGTAATCGCCTTCAACCGCACCGGCGATCAACCAAAGCATTTTGCCTCGATCCCCGCGCCATCTCCCGCCACCACAGGGTGCGCGATGCCATTGCGCACCTCTGCGGAACTCACCGCGATCGTGACCGAGATCAAAGCCAAACTCGACGCGGGAACGATTACCGGAGGATTCGAACTACCGTCTATTTCCGTGTTTCAACTCACGCTGACCAATGGCAACGACCAATCCGCGGTGACGAAGCTCGTCAACGACATCGACCAATGCGTCGCGAACGGTGTCTCAGCCTCCGTGATCGAAGCGATGGCACCAGAAGCGTTTGAGCCATTTATCGCCATGCAGTTTAGCGATCCGTCGGCATCTATCGCATCGATCGTTGCCTCGGAAATGAACACCGCAGCGCCGAATGGGAGAGCTCAGTCATCAAAGGCGTACGACTCGGTTGATCTATTCACTGCGGACGACGGCACCCAGTACGTGGCGCTTCCGGCTGACCTCTACGGGAATCATCGTGCCTATCCCGTTCGCCGGGATGGAAGCACATGGCAAGTGCTGGGTCCGGTAACGATCATTGGGGAATGGACGAGCCTCAATAACGTGTCACCAGGGCCTCGTGCCACGGGTTGTTCGTCGACCTCGATGCGCGATGATGCCACGATGCAGCAGTACCTGCAGAACCAAGGTTGGCTCACCACAGCCGTGCCGCTCTTTGCTGTACTCAACCCCGAGCGTATGTACGGTGAGTCGGTGTCGGCGGCCGATGAAACGGCGATCCGCCAGGTGATTCGTGATTACCGCAATTGCCTTGCTTCCGGGATCGAACCATATCGATTCGCTCAGGCGAGCGAAGAATTCTTCGGAATCTTCGCCAGTTACTCTCACGCCGGTCCCGATTCGCCGGTCGATACGCTTGGTCTAGAGGCCCCGACGGCTCTGGTGCCAGCTGCGCCCGCTGAGGTCGCCGGTGTGGTGTCGCTTGGTCCCGACAAGGCGTTGGCAATATTAGTGATCAATCCCGCCTGGCAAGCAGAAAACAAAACTCCAGCGATCATCCTGGTTCGCCAGAACGGCCAATGGCTGATCAATCAACTCGCCATCATCGAAGGATCGTCGTCCCAAAATCGCTAGGCGAAATCGGAGAAAGGAGAGCGCCTGATCGCAGGGTTTGCTTCGACGTGTCTCGAAATGGTTGAGACGAAGCTGTCTCAAATAGCAGGAGGAACAGAGATGTTCAATGGATTGTCTGTTGCGTCGCTTCGTGGTTGGATGGGGGCGCTGGTGTTGGTCGGTCTGATCGCATTGGTGCTCATCGAAACAACCGGCAATGGCCGGGTGGCCGCCGCACTCGCCACCCCAACCGCGATCGCCCCAGTAACGGCCTCGATCGTCGATGCCAGTGGCGCGGAGGTGGGTACCGCCACCTTCAGCGCGGTCGGCGATGGTCACGAAACACGCATCGAGGTGCAGGTGCATGGGCTTCCCGCCGGGCAGCACGGGTTGCACATTCATGAAACCGGCAGCTGCGATCCCAGCGGTGAAAAGGCCTATTCGTCAGCCGGTGGTCACTTCAACCCCGATCACACCATGCACGGCGCCCCGGTGCTCGCCACCCCTGGCGCCACCCCGGCACCCGGCACCGCCCACGCCGGCGATCTCGGCAATATCACCGTGGCCGCCGATGGCACCGGCACACTCACCGTGGTCACCAGCACGGTAACGCTGCTGCCCGGCGCCACGAACAGTCTCAACGATGCCGATGGCTCGGCGATCGTGCTCCACGCTGGCATCGATGACCTCGTCACCGATCCCTCCGGCGAAAGCGGAGGCCGCGTCGCCTGCGGCGTGATCTTCCCGTAGGAGCACTGTCCGTAGCTCCGGAGGAGCGTTTATGAGTAGCCTGGGGTGTAAACCCCAGGTTTTCTCGTTGCTACGGACGACGGACGACGGAAAACGGATAACGTCACTCTCACACTATTCTTATGCCGGATGATTGACTCCTTGCGCCGGTCTCACTGATGCCGCCCTACACTCCAGGACAGCATTGAACCGTTACCGGATGGGATGTCCAATGACCGCCGAAGATCGTATCGATCGCGCCATCATCACTGCCATCGATCTCGCCGCCGACCGGGCGAAGATCGGCGATGTCGGGCGGATCGATCTGCCGATCCGTCGCCCGCTCACCGACGATGAACGCGCGAATTTGCTGGAATACGCCGCGCTTTCCGGGGTGGGTTTGGTGATTTTCGACGATCATGTCGATGTCGTCGGGCCGCGCGTAGGCTAGATGCTAAATATCGTCGGCGCGAGTGGCTGCGCCGCGCGGTCCGTCGCTATTGGGATCGGGCACGTAGATCACGCCGGTAATCCGGCTGCCGCTGCGCTGCACCAATACCTGCGGATTTTCCTCGTTCAATGCCCGTGCTAGCGCGGCATCGGGGCGGCCCCGCCCATAGGTGACAGCGTAGACCGTGGCATCGACGCGATAGGCGGTACCGATGAGGTTCCCCTCTTCGTCATGCACCTCGACGCTGTCCGGACCACTCGGAGCTGCGACGTATTGCGTCTGCGGTGCCTCTGCAACCGGCTCGTCCTGAGGCGGCGGGGCCAGCAATTGATCCTTGGCTTTTTTGAGAAGAAATTGCGCGCCGATTTTCTGCATTCGTGGGTCTCCGCTACGGACTAACCGCGCTCACTGTTCGAAGATCCATTCGAGATCGAGCGCAACACCGGTATATCTACCAACAGGAATCGTACTGCCTTCAAGCGCGTGTGCGATGTAGGTTCCGTCATTCCCGATGCTATTGAAGATGATTTGCCGCGCCTGCGGATCGACGATCCAGTATTCGGCGATCCCACGGTCGGAATAGGCGGCGCGCTTACGCACCTGATCGCGCGATCGCGACGACGGCGACAGGATCTCCACCACGATCTCCGGAATCTCCATGATCGGAAGCGATCGAAGATCGGGCTTGCGCTCCGCGGGGAAAAACATCGCATCCGGCTCGTAGACATTGGTCGGTGAGATAAAGAGATCAACCGGCGAGGTAAACCAGAAGCCCCCGTCGTACCGAAGTTCTTGCTGGATCAATGGGTAGGCTAATCGGCTAGCGATGAGTTGATGGATCGGGAGTGGGGTTGGAGACATCGTGACGACTCCATCGATCAGCTCAACTGGATACGGCGATTCCGGCAGTTGAGAGAACTCCCTGGCGGTGAGAAAGATCAGTTGCTGTTCCGCGACCATCGTGCCCTCCTCGTACGTCGGGCGGTGTTGTGACTATTGCTATCCATAGGATACAGCGAGGGGAGCGGCGAGCCGCTCCCCTCGTGAACCTGGGTGGGTTGTGATGATTGCGCGCTATGGTTGCACGGAGAAGGCGTAGAACTGGGTTTGCTGCAGCGGGTTGAAATTGTTGTCGCTGACGAACACGATCGTCGCTTCGCCGCCCGGCAGCTGCGGACCCCAGGTCACCCCCTCGACGTTGTCGATGTAATCGAGCCCGAGATCGTCGAAATCGACCAGCAGGGTTTTGGTCGCCGGGGTGTCCTCCGCGCCCTGCAGCGCGTCGATCCCGCTCACATCGGTCGCGCCATCGATCGAAACGAGGTAGACGCGGATGTACATCTTCCAGACGTTGTTGGCATCGGGCACACCCGAGCGCTCGATCATCAGGAAATGCGTGTCATCAACGGCGAGGATTTCGGTGACGCCGTTGTTGCCGCCGTCTCCCTCCGGCTTCGCCGCGATCGGATCGAGCGGGTAGGCGTATTCTCCGAGCACATTGCCATCGCGATCGAGGTGAATCAGACGGGTTACCGAGCCGGCATCGGCGGTGGCATCGGGACCATCCTGGTAGAGCGGACCTTCCATTGCTAGCCAGATCGTCTCGCCATCGGCGGAAAGGGTGAGCCCTTCAAGCACTTCATTGTTGCGGGAGCCAAGCTCCTCGTTGGGGTGCATATCGAACCCCTCGGGAAGCGCGAAGCTGCTCACCAGCTGGCCGTTGGCATCGGTGAGATTGAGGGAGGGGTTGATGCCGAGATTGCGATCGCCCTCACTGGTCCACCAGTAGCCACCGGTTTGCGGATCGAAGCGGATGCTCTCCGGATCAGGCACCTCGCCACCGGCATCGGCGTTGG
>JAESFN010001301.1_pt1 | contig 11591 bp, 9 predicted proteins | sample 9269411 | NCBI WGS metagenome assembly JAESFN01 (sample SAMN14505399, study PRJNA617100) | algae metagenome | isolation source: Iphinoe sp. HA4291-MV1 and co-occurring heterotrophs from trail next to... | place: USA: Maunawili Falls, Hawaii | collected 2009-07-25
GCCGAGGACTTCGGCAAGAAGGAGGCGACCGCCTACGTCAACGGCACCGGCGACAAGCAGCCGGAGGGCATCATGACGAATGCGGAGATCCTCCACACCGTCAACGGCCACGCCACCAACCTCAGCACCGACAAGCTGATCGAGCTGCTATATGCGCTGCCGACCGCTTACAGGAACGCTGCCGGCGCCCGGTGGGCGATGAACGGCAATACGCTCGCCGCGGTGCGGAAGCTGAAGAACGGCACGACCGGGGAATACATCTGGCAGCCGGCGCTGGTTGCCGGCCAGCCCGAGACGCTGCTCGGTAAGCCGGTCATGGAGATGGTCGACCTTCCCGATATCGGCGACGGCAACTACCCGATCATCTTCGGCGACTTCTCGGCCTACCGGATCGTCGACCGGCTCGCCCTGTCGATCCTGTCGGACCCGTACACCCAGGCCCGGAAGGGCGTGACCCGCATCCACGCCACCCGTCGCACTGGCGGCCGCGTGCTTCAGGCGGCGCGCTTCCGGAAGCTGAAGACGGCCTCCTCGTAGTTGACGCCCGCGGGCAGAAAGGAACCATCGCCATGATGCGCGATATCGCTTCGAACATCGTCGTCCGCCCGGTCATCGCGCCGGCGGCGAACTCCAACCTCGGCACCACGCCGCTGGTCGGCACGGTCATCGACCGCCTCGGCTTCAACAGCCTCGCCTATGCAATCATCACCGGCACGCTGTCGGACGCGGATGCGACGTACGCGGTCCTGCTCGAGGAGAGCGACCAGTCGGGGAGCAACTTCACCGCCGTCGCCGACGAGCATCTGACCGGCACCGAGGCCGACGCCGGCTTCACCTACGCCAACGATGGCGTGACGCGGAAGCTCGGGTATCGCGGGTCGAAGCGGTACACCCGGCTGACGATCACGCCGGCGGCGGCCGATAGCGGCAACAGCCCGATCGCCGCCATCGCCATTCTCGGGAATCCGTCCGTCGCTCCGGTGACGTGACGGGGGAAAGGGGCGGCGTTCATTGAGGGCTCGTAGTGGTCAGCCCAACAACGAAAAGCCACCTGCCTGCCGCCCGCCGCGCGAGCGGAGGTCTTAGGTTCAAGGTGGCGAGATCGCGAGCACCAGCCGTCTCCAACGGCCAAGGGCTCACCCGAGCAGCCGCGTTCGGCATCGCTCATCGGGGCTAGTCGAGCATGACATCCCCACCCCGGCACGGCCAGCGTCCTGGCCGTGCCGGCTCACGCGAGGAACCATCATGGCGCTGACGATCATCGAGGCGGCCACCGAAGTAAGGCTCACGACGCTCGCAGCGGTGAAGGCCGAACTGCAGGTGACGAAAAACACCGACGATGCGTATCTCAATGAACTGATTGATCAGGCCAGCGACGCCGTTCGCTCCTGGTGTCAACGCACCTTCGCCGCAGAGACCGTCCGCGAGACCATCCACCTTTCCACCTGCACCACCGCGCTCATGCTGTCCCGTTGGCCGATCACCACTATCTTCTCGGTCGAGATCAACGGCGAGGCGGAGGACACGGCAAACGTCGAGACCGACGAAGCCGGCTTCTTGCGTCGACTTACCGATGGCCGGCTCGTCTTCTGGCCCGCGACCCGGATCGTGATCCAGTACCGCGCCGGCTACGTCCTCCCTGGACAGAGTGGCCGGACGTTACCGAAGGCAATCGAGCGTGGCGTGATCCTCACGGTGAAAGATGCGTGGCATGCTCGTGAGCGAGATCCTCGGCTGCGATCGGAGAACGAGGACATCCCGGGCGTGATGAGCCGACAAGCCGCGTACCATGTGGTTCGATCATGGTCGCTTCTGCCTGATGTGGAAGCGCTGGTGTCTGAGTACAGGCAGGTCGCGATCTGATGCCGTGGTCACCACCGCGCCATTGTCCAGCGGGTCACCCACCTTATCGCGGGCAGCGCTGCCCGGCTTGCGCTGTGGCCAGAGAGGCACTGCGGCCGAGCGCCCGCGAGCGTGGCTACGACACCGAGTACCAAGAGGCCGCTGCCGATTTTCTGAAGTCACACCGGCTTTGCACCTGCGGCGAGCCGGCGGTGCTGGTACGTCACCGCATCAGCATCAGCCTTCGTCCGGATCTGAGGATGGACAGATCGAACTGGCTGCCTGGCTGCGCGTCCTGCAATGCCAAGGACGTGCATCGCGAGAAGCGGGGGGCCGGGCAGTGACCGGGGGTGGTAACGGACTTCGAGCGATGGGGGCTGGGACCGTCGGGGGGACGATTTCGGACGCGTGCGAAATGAAGGTGGATTTCCATGGCGGGTAGAAAACGGAGACCAGACCACCTGAAGGTCGTTGCCGGCACCGCACAGCCTTGCCGAATGAACCCCGACGCGCCGGCCAGCCTCACCACCCTGCCGGTGGCGCCGGAGTGGCTTTCGACGCGTGCCGCAGAGATCTTCGCCGGGCTGGTGAGCGTCATCGAGGAGATGGGCATTGCCTCGGCGAGCGACACCGCGGCGCTGGCGCTGCTCGCGTCCCGCGTCGAGGAGGTCGAAATCTGCACGGGGATCATCGAGGATCTCGGCCGGACCTACACCACGGTCAACGAGAGCGGCAGCGAGATGCACCGCGGGCGGCCGGAGGTCGCGATGCGAAGCGAGGCGATGCGGCACGCTCAGTCGCTCCTCGCCGAGTTTGGCCTGACGCCAGCGGCGCGGTCGAAGGTCTCAGCCAACAAGAAGCCCGAGTCGAACCCCTTCAAGGCACTCCTCGGTGGCTAGATGGCGCCCGGGAAGCATCCCCATGTCGGTGCGGCCAACCGCTACGCCCGTGGCGTCGTCGCCGGCTCCATCCCGGCGTGCAAATGGGTTCGCCTGGCCTGCCAGCGTCACCTCGACGACCTGAGGGCATCGAAGGCAAGGGGGTATCCCTTCCGGTTCGATCCTGAGAAGGCGGAGAAGGTCTGCCGGTTCATCGAGTTGCTCCCCCACACAAAGGGCAAGTGGGCCGCCGCAGGCGATCGCCTGCGGCTCGAACCGTGGCAGGCGTTCAAGACCGTGTGCCTGTTCGGCTGGCTGCGAAAGTCGGACGGCTATCGTCGATTCCGAAAGGCGCTGATCCTCGAGCCGCGGAAGAACGGGAAGTCGGCCTGGGCGGCGACGATCGGTCTGTACATGCTCACCTTCGACGGCGAGCACGGTGCGGAAGTCTATTCGGGCGCCACCAACGAGCGCCAGGCGTGGGAAGTTTTCCGGCCGGCGCGGATCATGGCGTTGCGGTCGCCGCAGCTCTGCTCCGCTGTGGGGCTGACGGTCAATGCGTCGAACCTGCACGTCCTCGGCAGTGAAAGCCGATTCGAACCGATCGTCGGCCGACCCGGTGACGGCGCCTCGCCTCATTGTGCGATTCACGATGAGTTCCACGAGCACGACACTGACGATCAGGTGTCCAGCATGGAAACAGGCATGGGCGCACGGGAGCAGCCGCTGCAGCTCATCATCACGACCGCCGGCGCCAACATTTCCGGGCCTTGCTACGCGTCGGTGGTGGAGGCACGGAGGATGCTTGAAGGGGTGGTAGACGAGCCGGAGTTGTTCGCCCTGATGTACGGCATCGACCCGGGCGACGACTGGGCAACCGAGGCGGCACTGATCAAGGCGAACCCGAATTATGAGGTGTCGGTCAAGGCCGACTTTCTCCTCCGGGCGCAGCGGGACGCCATCAACAATGCTCGGAAGGTCTCCGCGTTCAAGACGAAGCATTTGAACGAGTGGGTGCAGGCCCGGGAGGCGTTCTTCAACATTCAGCGATGGCACGAGGCGGCCGTCACGGAAATGAAGCTCGAAGATTTTGCTGGGCAGCCCTGCATCCTCGCCCTCGACCTGGCGTCGAAGGTGGACATTGCCGCGATGGTGATCCTGTTCCGGCGGGAAGGCGGTGGCTTCGCTTGTTTCGGGCGGTGGTACTTGCCGGAGAAGACGGTCGAGCTCGGCGAGAATCAGCACTATCAGACCTGGGCGACCGATGGCCGGATGATCGTCACCGAGGGCGACATGATCGACTTCGGCCGCATCCGCGACGACGTCATCGACCTGTCGCGCCGATTCCAGATCGAGGAAGTCGCCTTCGACCCGTGGCAGGCCACCATGCTGATGACAGAGCTGTCAGCCCTCGGCGTGCCGTGCGTCGAGTATCGGCAGATCGTGAACACGATGTCGGCGCCGCTGAAGGAAGTCGAAGCCTTGATCCGCTCACGGAAGATCGCCCACGACGGAGACCCGGCGATGACGTGGATGCTCTCCAACCTGGTCGTCAAGCCCGACGCAAAAGACAACGTTTATCCCCGCAAGGAGCGGGCGGAGAACAAGATCGACGGCCCGGTGGCATTGGTGATGGCGATGGGGCGGATGCTGGTGTCGAATCCGCATGTCTACGACCGCGCCGATTGGTCTGAGGAAATGGCCTATTTCTGAAGGATCGCTGTCGCTCGCGTCGGTCACCAGCGATTCAAGCTCGTGGTGAGTATTTGGTGAGTGAGCGCCAGGGGTTGCGGCGTCCGACGAAGCCAAGTCATTGAAAAGACTGGCGCACCCGAGATGATTCGAACATCCGACCTCTGCCTTCGGAGGGCAGCGCTCTATCCAGCTGAGCTACGGGTGCTTCCGGTGCCGGAGGCGAACGTTAGATAGCCCATAGCGGCGCTCGCGACAATGCTTTCGAAAGAACGGCGCTCGGCAGCGCTGGATGGAGTGGAGTGGTGCCCCCGGTCACGCCGGTCGCTTTGACGCCCCAGGGCGTCGGACGGCGCGGCGGATCGGATCGTGTCCCGAGGAGTGGTGTAGCTGTCGGCGTTGGTCGCCGTGCTCGCCGGCGTTTGCCGGATTGATCAGCGGGCCATTGCTGGCAGGCTGATGAGAGGATCATCGCCGAAGGGCGCGATGGTTTCCAGCGTCATGTATCTGGAGCGCTGGACGGCCCATTCGTCGTTGTGTTCCAGGAGCAGGGCGCCGACGAGGCGGACGATGGCATCGTCGTTGGGGAAGATGCCGACGACGTCGGTCCTTCGCTTGATCTCGCCGTTGATGCGCTCGATCGGATTGATCGAGTGGAGCTTGGTGCGGTGCTCCCTGGGGAAGGTCATGTAGGCGAGGACGTCATGCTCGGCCTCGTCCATGATGGCGGCGAGCTTGGGGACTTTGGGTCGGATCTGGTCGGCGACGGCACGCCATTGCGTGCTCGCGGCTTCCGGCGTCTCCTGGGCGAAGGCGGTGGCGATGAAGGCGGAGGCGACGCGCCGGCCTTGTCTGCCGGCATGGGTCAGGACGTTGCGCATGAAGTGGACCCGGCAGCGTTGCCAGGTCGCGTTGAGCACCTTGGCGACCGCTGCCTTGATGCCTCCATGGGCATCCGAGACCACCAGCCTGACGCCGCGCAGGCCGCGGCGGGTGAGCTTGCGCAGGAACTCGGTCCAGATCGGCTCGGCCTCCGACGTGCCGACCTCCATGCCCAGAACCTCACGGCGGCCCTTGGTGTTGACGCCGACGGCGATGATGACCGCGACCGAGACGACGGGCCCGCCGCGGCGGACCTTGAGGTAGGTGGCGTCGATCCAGATGTAGGGCCAGTCGCCTTCGATCCTCGGGTCAAGCCCGAGGACCCGCTCGAGGAAGGCCTTCACCCGGCCGTCGATCTCTTCGCACAGCCGCGACACCTGGCTCTTGGAGACGCCGCCACCGCCCATGGCCTTGACCAGCTCGTCGACCGAGCGGGTCGAGACGCCCTGGATGTAGGCCTCCTGGATCACCGCGGTCAGCGCCTTCTCCGCCAGCCGCCGTGGTTCAAGGAACGAGGGGAAGTAGGACCCCTTCCGAAGCTTCGGGATACGCAGCTCGACCGTGCCGGCGCGCGTCTCCCAGTCGCGGTCACGGTAGCCGTTGCGCTGATTGAGCCGCAGCGGGTTCTTCTCGCCGTAGCCGGCCCCGGTCGCCGCTCCCACCTCCATCTCCATCAGCCGCTCGGCGGCAAAGCCGATCATCTCCCGCAACAGGTCCGCGTCGGGGGTCTTCTCGATCAGCGCCTTCAGGTTCATCGTCGCGTCGGTCATCGGTGGTCTCCTCGAATCAGGTTGCGTCCACAACCCGACCTTGACCGACGAACCATCGATGACCACCGCGCAGCCGCTCGCTCGCTACAGCGCTATGGGGCGCGCTTCGCTCGCGGCTGCGCTACCGTCCAGCTACACCACTAACGGGGACACGACCCTTTACCCTTCCGCGCGCGAGGGGCGGCGCCCCTTAGGATCAACCGCGCGTCCGCGCGAGAAATGGCTCACAAGGGGATCCGGAACTTGTCTGCTTTCGTGGAGAAAAAAACGGCATCGTCATGTGCCTTCTATGTGCCAACGGTCGGCACATGAAATTCCGGCAGCATCCGGAAGTCGGTGAGAAACATCGCCTAACCATTTGCGATCAAATGGAAACCGGCGGGAAGGCAGGACAGCGGCGGGCATGAAACGGGAAAGCCCGCCAAACCGAAGCCTAAGGCTTTGATTTGACAGGCTTTTTTTGGTTGCGGGGATAGGATTTGAACCTATGACCTTCAGGTTATGAGCCTGACGAGCTACCGGGCTGCTCCACCCCGCGTCACGGCGCGAATTGCGTGCGCCGCAGCGATATAGACGTTCCGAAGCTCGATTAGAAGAGCCGGCTGAGCATTTTCCATGTCTTTTTTGCCCCACCGCGATGAGTGGCCTTCGTGCAGGAGAAGGGTTTGGGCGATCGGCTTCGCGGCGGCTCCCCACGACAATGGAAGTCCATCGGCGCGATCGGAAGGACCTGGGGCAGACCGGGCCGGGACGCCGGGACCGGCGCACCTTTGGCCGTCTCCGGCGTCCGCAGACGGTGGGGTCAGCGAATCGGCGGGGCGTACTGGATACCGCCGCGGCTCCAGAGCTGGTTCATCCCGCGCGGTATGCCGAGCGGCGAATCGACGCCGAGGTTGCGCTCGTAGATTTCGCCGTAGTTGCCGACGGCGCGGACCATCCGGGCGGCCCAATCGTTGGCGAGCCCGAGATCCTCGCCGAACTTGCCATCGAGCCCGACGAACCGGCGCACTTCCGGCTTGTTGGAGGCGAGTGCAGCATCGACTGTGTCGGACGCGACGCCGAGTTCCTCGGCGTTGAGGAGCGCAAAATAAACCCACTTGACCAGCGTCGCCCACGCCGGATCGTCCATCCGGACCGCCGGCCCCAGCGGCTCCTTCGAGATCGCATCGGGCAGGATGATGTGCTCGTCCGGCTGGTCGAGCTTGAGCCTCTCGGCATAGAGCTGCGACATGTCGCTGGTCAGCACATCGCAGCGACCGTCATTGTACGCCGCCATGGAATCGGCTGGCGAGCTGGTGATCACCGCCTCGTAGGTCATGTTGTTGGTGGTGAAATAGTCGGCAAGATTGGCCTCGGTCGTCGTGCCGGACTGAACGCAGACCTTGCTGCCGGTGAGCTCCAGCGCCGACATCACATTGGCGGCGCGAGGCACCAGGAAGCCCTGGCCGTCATAATAGGTGACGCCGACGAAGATCAGCCCTAGCCCCGTCTCGCGGCCCATGGTCCATGTCGAGTTGCGCGACAGGACGTCGATCTTGCCGGCCTTCAAGGCCTCGAACCGATCGGCAGTCGTGAGCGGAACGTACTCGACCTTGGCGGCATCGCCCAGCACGGCGGCGGCGACCGCCCTGCAGAAATCGACATCGAAACCCGACCAGACGCCATTCGCATCCGGCGCGGAGAACCCGGACAGGCCGGTATTGACGCCACAGACGAGGCGACCCCGCTCCTTGACCGTGTCGAGCGTGCCCGCCGCCGCGGGAGCGGAAAGGCCAGCAAGCACCGCCAGGGCGCCAGCAAGCGACGTGATATGCCGCGTCATCGATCGGCCCCCTCTTCCCTCGTCACAGCTTCGCGGATTGCAGGATGACGACCTTGGTGCCCACCGGCACGCGATTGTAGAGGTCGATGACGTCGCGATTGACCAGGCGGAAGCAACCCGACGAGACGGCGTAGCCGATGGTCCTCGGCTGGTTGGTGCCGTGGATCCGGTAGACCGTGTCGCCCAGATACAGCGCGCGCGCGCCCATCGGATTGCCGGGGCCGCCGGCCATGAAGCGCGGCAGGTAGGGCTGGCGCTGGATCATCTCCGGCGGCGGCCGCCAGTCCGGCCATTCCGTCTTTCGGCTGATCTTGACCAGACCCTGCCACTGAAAGCCGTCACGGCCGACGCCGATCCCGTAGCGGATGGCGCGACCACCGTCCTGGACGAGGTAGAGGAAACGCTCGTCGGTGTGGATGACGATCGTGCCCGGGGCCTCGTTGGTGCGGAAGAACACCGGCTGCGGCCGAAACTGCGGGGGGAGCATCTCCTCCTCCGCCGTCGGCACATAGCCCGGCTGGTCCTGGATCGTCAGTTCCTTCTGCTTCTTCGCTTCGGCAAGACCGGTCGCGAAGAAGGCAACCGAAAGCATGGCAACGAAGACCGCCAGGCCGCGAAGCGCCTGATTCGTCAGTCGCGAGGTTTTTCCGTTCATTCCGTCCTCACCCAAGCTGCCGCCCAGCCACTTGTTATGCGCACCGTACCAGAAGCATGGTCCCGTAACGCTCCTTGACGCCCGGATCCACCCAGTCGGTGATCAGCATTCCGCCCTGGAAATAGAGCACCACGCGATCCTGGGGAAGTCCGATGGGCCCGCGCGGCCCGATCACCGCCCGCCCGTCCGCCGTGGTCTTGATGAACACTTCCGTGGGCTGGGCCTGGTCGGGAAGATGCATGAGGACCCCGCCCTGCGACCCGGCGGCGATGACATAGGGATTGCCGCAGGCCCGCCGCGCCTCGGCCTCGGTGCGGGCCCGGTCTTTTTCCTCGCGGTAGGAGGCGAGGCCATACTTGCCGGGAAGGAGCGCGACATCGACCATCACCGGAGGCCCGGGCGGGAGGGGGAGGGTCGCAACCGCGGTCGGCCCGGCGATGTCGGTTGTGCTGCAGGCCGACAGGCCCGCGCCGACGGAGAGAATTGCCGAGAGGACCGCCATGGCGCGCAGCGTGGGAGCGCTGCGGGACGATGACTGACGCGGCATGGTGGCTTCCCCTTTGTCGGCCGGCAACGGGCGCATCAAGTGCGCCGCGCCGAGCGAAGTATAGCATCGCCCAAAGATGTTGGAACTTTGTTGACGCGAGGTGCCGGGCAGCACCAGTGCCGGTCAAACGTTCACGCCGGCACCGGACACGGAGGCCTGGCCGGGTGGATCGAACTGGAAGAAGCCATCCCAATGCCGATCGAGCCGGCGAAGGGCATCGCCGAGGGGGATGACGAAGAGGCGGTCGCGCGCGCTCGTGAGGAGGCCGAGGCGCTCGAGCTTGGCCAATCCATCGTCTACTTCGAAATCCACCGTGACGCCAAACTTCGAGGCGAGCCACGCCTCGATCCTCGCATCGAGTTCTTCGCGGGTCGCCGGCGCGCCAAGGAGGAAGTGGTAGGCGAGCACCGCCTCCTTGAACTCCTGCTCTTCGGCCGCGCCGATTATGGCGTCGAACATTCCGGCATTGTTGCTCACATTCCGGAAATAGAGGTTGCCATTGATCTCGAGCTGATAGCGCAACGCCGTGCGCTGGTACTTGACCCACTGCTGGGTGACGAAGCCGCCAAGGGCGAGAAGACCGCCGGTGACGAAAAGCGCCTGCTCGAGCCGGTTGCCCTCGACCTGGCCCTGGGTCCCGAAACGAAGTCCGACGAGAATGGCGAGAACGGCGAGCGTAGGGCCGAGCTTGAGGAGAAGCGGAATGCCGGCAAACAGCGCCGGGACGCCGATCATCCACTTGTCGCGCTGGCCCATGATGACCTTGGCATCGGGAAGGAGAGTGTTGAGATCGGCGCTGGGGATGTCGCGAAAGCACTTGATCAGCATCGACCCGGGCCGATGGTGACGCCGGCTCCGGCCGCGGCGGCGCGCGGGCTGCTCCTCCGGGTGCGGTTCGGGACGGAGCGTGGCAACCATCACCACATCGTCATAGACCTCGATCTCCACCTCGCGGGTCCGGAAGCCGAGCCACTCGCGCCGGGAAATCCGCTCGCGGTGGCGACCGCGACGGAAGAACAGGACATCCCGATAGCCGTCGGTGGCCGCCCGCACCTCGACCTGGAAGAGGGCGCGCTCCCGCGCGGCGCGCTCGAGCTCGTCGCCGGTCACCTCGACGAAATTGGCGCGGCCGAGTATGCGGCGGAGCAGGTCGACGAGAGCCGGATACGCAGCCTCGTCGGCCGCCGCACGCCCGGAATGGTGCGGATTGAAATGGTGGTAGGCTTCCTTGAGGGCTTCGAGTTCCTCGAAATGCTCATAATGGAAGACGGAGCCGATCAGGCGGCAGAACTGGCGGAACGAATCCCGCTCGGCAGGCCCATAGGTCGGATCGGCAAGCAACGATTCGACGATCTCCCCTTTCCGAACGGGGATGAACTGTTCTGCGCTACCAGCGGCGACGGCATCTTGCGTCATGCGCGACCTCCCGAATGCCATCATACGGGAAGCCGGTCCACGAACGAAGTCCCGCACCGCAGTCAGAAGGGCCTTTCCGCCGAGCGAGAACCGCTGGACGCGGCGGTCGCGAATGCAAAACGCCGCCCCGAAGGGCGGCGCGATGCAAGGGCAATGGAAGAGAAGGTTTCTCGAGAAAGCTGTGCTTGGCAGGCTTGGCAGTGACCTACTTTCCCGCGTCTTAGGACGAAGTATCATCGGCGCTGAGGAGTTTAACGGCCGAGTTCGGAATGGGATCGGGTTCTAGGCTCCTCGCAAGAACCACCAAGCCGGCAAAACACAGCAGAAAACTGGTCAATTCGCGACATTCGTCGCTCTCTCCCGCCCTGACGGGCACGGATAATGAGAGTGATCAAGCCAATCGAGCTATTAGTACCGGTAAGCTTCACGCATTGCTGCGCTTCCACACCCGGCCTATCGACGTGGTCGTCTTCCACGGCTCTCAAGGGAGAAATCGTTTTGAGGGAGGTTTCCCGCTTAGATGCTTTCAGCGGTTATCCCGTCCGCACTTAGCTACCCTGCAATGCGGCTGGCGCCACAACAGGTCCACCAGAGGTGCGTCCATCCCGGTCCTCTCGTACTAAGGACAGATCCTCTCAATTCTCCTACACCCACGGCAGATAGGGACCGAACTGTCTCACGACGTTCTGAACCCAACTCACGTACCACTTTAATCGGCGAACAGCCGAACCCTTGGGAGCTGCTCCACCCCCAGGATGTGATGAGTCGACATCGAGGTGCCAAACGATGCCGTCGCTATGGACGCTTGGGCATCATCAGCCTGTTATCCCCAGAGTACCTTTTATCCGTTGAGCGATGGCCCGTCCACGAGGGACCACCGGATCACTATGACCGTCTTTCGACTCTGCTCGACTTGTCAGTCTCGCAGTCAGGCAGGCTTATGCCATTGCACTCGCCGAACGATTTCCGACCGTTCTGAGCCTACCATCGCGCGCCTCCGTTACTATTTGGGAGGCGACCGCCCCAGTCAAACTGCCCACCATGCACTGTCCCGGACCCGGATTACGGGCCGCGGTTAGACAGGCGT
>JAESFN010001302.1_pt1 | contig 11589 bp, 13 predicted proteins | sample 9269411 | NCBI WGS metagenome assembly JAESFN01 (sample SAMN14505399, study PRJNA617100) | algae metagenome | isolation source: Iphinoe sp. HA4291-MV1 and co-occurring heterotrophs from trail next to... | place: USA: Maunawili Falls, Hawaii | collected 2009-07-25
GCTGTGCCGGGCTCGGCGGGCTGCGAGCCGCCGGTCAGGTAGTCCTTGGCCTTCTGCGAGGCGGCGTCGAGCTGGCCGTCGTGCCCGGCGAACTTGCCCTTGAGCGCCGCGCTGCCGCGGTCGATGCCCTGGTTGGCCTTGTCCGGGTTCTTGCCGGCCCACTGCTTGACCTTGCCCAGCAGATCGCTGAGTGCCATCGGTGTGGTCCTCCTTCGGGTTGACCGGGTTGACGAAGTGCAGGGTGCCCACCCGGGCCGCCGCCGACACATGATCCGCTCACCCGGGTGACGCGACCCCGGGCGGGCCGGGCGGGCGCGGGGCAGGATGGAGGCATGGAGTTTCGTCACCTGGGCCGGTCCGGCATGCAGATCTCGGAGATCGTCTACGGCAACTGGCTCACCCATGGTTCCCAGGTGGAGAACGACGTGGCCACCGAGTGCGTGCACGCCGCCCTGGACCACGGCGTCACCAGCTTCGACACCGCCGACGTCTACGCCAACGGCGCCGCCGAGGAGGTCCTGGGCGCCGCGCTGAAGGGCGTCCGGCGGGAGTCGCTGGAGATCTTCACCAAGGTGTACTGGCCGGTCGGGCCGCAGCCGAGGAGCAAGAACGACATGGGGCTGTCCCGCAAGCACATCCTGGAGGGCATCGACGGCAGCCTGCGCCGGTTGGGCATGGACCACGTGGACCTCTACCAGGCGCACCGCTACGACTCGTTCACCCCGCTCGAGGAGACCATGCAGGCCTTCGCCGACGTGGTGCACGCCGGGAAGGCGCACTACATCGGGGTCAGCGAGTGGACCGCCGAACAGATCCGCGCCGCCCACACGCTGGCCGTCGACCTGGGCATCGGCCTGGTGTCCAGCCAGCCGCAGTACTCGATGCTGTGGCGGGTGATCGAGCGCGACGTGGTGCCCACCTCCCGGGAGCTGGGGGTGGGGCAGATCGTCTGGTCGCCGATCGCGCAGGGCGTGCTGACCGGCAAGTACCAGCCGGGGCAGGCGCCGCCGGAGGGGTCGCGGGCCACCGACGACAAGGGTGGCGCGGACATGATCAAGCGGTTCCTGAACGACACCACGCTGACCCGGGTACAGGCGCTGCGGCCGATCGCCGACGACCTGGGGCTGTCCATGGCGCAGCTGGCCATCGCCTGGGTGCTGCGCGAGGACAACGTGTCCGCCGCGATCATCGGCGCCTCCCGGCCCGAGCAGGTGGCCGACAACGTCAAGGCCGCCGGGGTGACGCTCGACGCCGACGTCCTGAAGCGGATCGACGAGGCCCTCGGCGACGTCCCGGTCACCGACCCGGGCCTGGTCGCCCGCTCCACCCCCCGCCGCCGCGCCCTCTGAGCTAGAGGCCGGAGCCCGGGCGGGGCGCGGACCCCGACCCGGAACGCTGCAGTTCGAGCACCTCGGTGAAGTCGGTGACCCGGGCCTCGGCCAGGACGGTCTCGTGGTCGTCGGCGATCACCTGCCAGATCACCCCGTCCACGGCGGTCATGGTCAGGTGCACCACGGCCCCGTCCGGGCCGCCGCCCTCGCGGTGGAAGTGGTCCCCGGAGTTGCTGGTGAAGAACCCGGCCGGGCGGTCCTCGACCACCCGCCATCCACCGGGCGACGGGGCGAGGTTCCGCTGCAGCCCACTGACCACGAACGTCGCGGTCGGCCCGAGGTGGCGGTGCGGCTGGCACACCGCGCCCGGGTCGAGCCGGAACAGGATGTCCACCACCTGCCGGGCCTCGTCCACCCCGAGCACCCAGTAGCGCAGGCCGTCCGACGGATGCCGTCCCTCGGGGGACACCGGCACCGCCGAGCCGAACCCCCGCCAGCCCACCCGCGAGTCGTCGAAGATCATCAAGCGCCCCCTGCTCCCAGCCCCCGCAGGGTGAACGCGGTGAGCTCGTCCAGCATGGTCCGGCGGTCCGGCCGGCGGTCGGCGGTGAACAGCCAGTCTCCGTGCAACGACATGCTGATGGCCAGCCCGAACATGAACCGGACGTTCATCCACGGTGGCCCTCGGAACCCCCGGGCGGCGGTCTCGGCGGCCATCGTCGGCTCAGCGGTGCTGAGCAGTTCGGCCAGTTCGGAGCCCAGCCGGGGGAACACCGTGCCGGTGGGGTCGTCGAACGCGCGCGCCGCCACCAGCGCCACCACCAGGCCCCGGTTGTCCTCCAGCACGTCGAGCAGCCCGGCGTAGAACCGGCGGGTCTCCTCCTCGGCGGTCAGCACCCCGTGCGCCCGGGTGTTCCAGTCGTGCACGAAGGCGGCCACGTAGTCGTGGAACGGTTCGACCACCGCGGCGGTGAACAGCTCGGCCTTGGTGGCGAAGTGCCGGAACACGGTGCGCTCGGTGACCCCGGCCGCGCCGGCGATGTCCACCGTGCGGCCGCCGGCGTAACCGTCGCGGCCGAACACCGTGCGCGCCGCCCGCAGGATCTCCCGCCGGGTGCGCACACCGGGGGCTTCGGTCGGGGCGGCCACCGCCGCACTGTAGCCCCTTGACTGGCGGCCACCCGCGCTCATACTGGTGTCAGTACTGACTGACATCGACCGATCAACCAGCCCGGAGGCGAGTCGACGATGACCACCGAGATCGAACCCCGCCCGCACGCCGAGTCGCCGCATACCGGCTGGTTGAGCACGTTCCGGCTGGACCCGGTGGTGGCGAGGGTGTTCGTCTGGTCCGGCGTCGTGCTGGTCGGGATGACCATCGTCGGCTTCGGCTGGCTGATGAACATGGTGCCGCCGCCGAGCCCGGCCAACTCCGCCGAGCAGACCCTGGCCTGGGTGCAGCAGCACCAGACCTCGATGCTGATCGGCGCCGCCCTGTGCACGTTCTTCTGGTCGTTCTGGGCCACCTGGTGCGCCCCGCTGGTGCTCTACGTGCGGCGCACCGAGCGGGTCCCGCTGCTCACCTTCGCCTGCCTGATCAACGTGGGCGGCGGCGCGGCGGTGATCACCACGATCGCGGTGGCCTGGACGGTGATGGCCTTCCGGGCGGAGAACCCGCTGATCGCGCAGGCGTTCAACGACTTCGGGTTCTTCCTGTTCCTCTACACCTGGCCGCCGTTCGGCATCTTCATGGTGATGATCGCGATCGCCATCCTGCGCGACGTGAACCCCCGGCCGACCTTCCCGCGCTGGGTGGCGTACTACAACATCTACGCCGCGATCGGGATGGCGCCGGCCAGCTTCATGGGGCTGTTCAAGACCGGTCCGCTGGCCTACAACGGGCTGCTGGCGTTCTGGCTGGTCGCGGTGGACTTCTTCGTCTGGATGATCGTCATGTCGGTGGTGCTGCTGAAGGCGATCAACCGGGACACCCGGAGCCTCGCCGAATAATCTAGCAAGTGTTAGATTCCGTGCCGTGGTCAATCGTCTGCTCAACGTGTGCTCGCTGGGTGGGCCGGCGGCGCTCGGCGTGGTCGGCGCGGGGTGGCTGACCGCCGGGATGCTGCCCGCGCCGCTGGGGCCCTCGGCGTCGCCGGCGGAGGTCGTCGCGTACTTCACCGCCGAGCCGAACCGGGTGATGGTCGGCTACGCCCTGGCCTCCCTGGGCATGGCGTTGATGGCCCCGATGCTGGCGCTGATCAGCCTGCACATGGCCCGGATGGAGGGCCGCATCCCGGTCCTCGCGGTGACCCAGCTGGTCACCGGCACCACGACCGTGCTGCTCAACCTGCTGCCGATGCTGCTGTTCGCCATCGCCGGGTTCCGGGTCGACCGGTCGCCGGACACGATCATCCTGCTCAACGACGTGGCCTGGCTGGTGCTGTTCACCGCGATCGTGCCGTTCATGCTGCAGAACCTGTCCATCGGCCTGGCGGTGATCCGGGACCGGTCGGGGGTGTTCCCCCGCTGGGTGGGCTACCTCAACTTCTGGGTCGCCTTCGCGTTCGTGCCCGACGTGCTCGCGTTCTTCTTCAAGACCGGACCGTTCGCCTGGAACGGCGTGCTGGTCTTCTGGCTGGCGCTGGTCGCCTACTCGGTGTTCCTGGTGGCCATGTCGGTCACCACCTGGCGGGCGAACGCCCGGGTCGGCGCGCCGGCCGAGGCGGTCCCGGTGGTGGCGCAATCGCGTTGACCGCCGCTCGGCGGCCGTGTTGAACTCCGGCCCGTGACCCGGCGTGGATGGCTGCTGTTCTCGGCGATGTGCCTGCTCTGGGGCATCCCATACCTGTTGATCAAGCTGGCGGTGGCCGAGGTGTCGGTGCCGGTGGTGGTGTTCGTCCGGACCGCGCTCGGCGCCCTGGTGTTGCTGCCGCTGGCCCTGCGGCCGGGGGTGCTCGGGTTGCTCCGCCGGCACTGGCTGCCGCTGGTCGGGTTCGCCTGCCTGGAGATCGTCGGGCCGTGGGCGCTGGTGTCCGACGCGGAGAAGCACCTGCCCAGCTCGCTGGCCGGGCTGCTGATCGCCGCCGTGCCGATCCTGGCCGTGCTGGCCGAACGGGCGACCGGGGGGACCGAGCGGCTGAGCGCCGGCCGGTCGATCGGGCTGGCCCTGGGGTTCGCCGGGGTCGCGGTGCTGGCCGCCCCCACCCTGTCCGGGGGCGCGGTGTGGCCGGTGATCGAGGTGCTGCTGGTGGCCGTCGGCTACGCGGTCGCGCCGCTGATCGCGGTACGCCGGCTCGGTGCGGTGCCCGGCCTGCAGATGACCGCCGCCTGCCTCACCTTCGCCGCCCTGGTCTACGCCGTGCCGGCCGCGCTCACCTGGCCCGACCGGATGCCCAGCCCGCACGCGGTGGGCTCGCTGGTCGCCCTCGGGCTGCTCTGCACGGCGCTGGCGTTCGTGCTGTTCTTCGCGCTGATCCGGGAGGTCGGGCCGTCCCGGGCGACCACGTTCACCTACGTCAACCCGGCGGTGGCGGTCGCGGCCGGGGTGCTGCTGCTCGACGAGCCGCTGACCCTGACCACCCTGGCCGCGTTCGGGTTGATCCTGATCGGCTGCGGGCTGGCCACCCGGGCCCCGGCCGCCCCGGTGAACGACCAGCTGTGCTGGGAGCCCGGCTGTGCCAACCTGGAACCGGAAGCCGACCTGGAACCGAGACCGGAGGAGGGCGTCCGATGACCAGGCGTCCGGTGGTGCTCGCCCCCGGCGCGGGCCGGGCGTACCCGATGGGCCGGATCTCGGCGGTGTTCAAGGCCGACGGCGCCGAGACGGCCGGCCGCTACTCGATCTCCGAGTGGTGGCTGGAGCCGCACACCACCGGCCCGGGCCCGCACCACCATCCCGAGGACGACGTGTTCTTCGTGCTCGAGGGGACGATGAGCTTCCTGGTCGAGGACGAGTGGACCGATGCCCCGGCCGGGTCGTTCGTGCTGGTCCCGGGCGGGGTCACGCACGACTTCGAGAACCGGGGCGACCGGCGGTGCGGCGCGCTGAACATCTCCGCCCCGGGCGACTTCGAGGCGGCCATGCCGGGCATCTCGGAGTGGTTCCTGGCCAACCCGCCCGGGCACGCCGGCGGGCCGGCCGTCGAGCTGCGGGAGATCACCGACGAGAACCGGGACGCGGTCAAGGCGCTGCGGGTGCGCAAGTCGCAGCGGCGGTTCGTCGACTCGGTGAAGGAGTCGCTCAAGGACGCGCGCGCGTACCCGGAGGACAACCCGTGGTGCCGGGCGGTGTACCGCGGCGACACCCCGGTCGGGTTCGTGATGTTGGCCTGGAACGCCCCGCACGGGAAGAAGCGCCGGTACTTCCTCTGGAAGTTCCTGATCGACGCCGACCACCAGGGCGGCGGCATCGGCCGCGAGGTGATCCGGCAGGTCGCCGAGCTGGTCCACGCCGACGGCGGCACCGAGCTGTTCACCAGCTACGAGACCGGCAAGGGCAACCCCGGGCCGTTCTACCACGGCCTCGGGTTCCGGCCGACCGGCAAGAAGGAGGACGGCGAGATCGTCCTGCGGGTCGCGCTGCCGCTGCCTTAGGCGTTGCGGACGGTCAGCCCGCCGTCCACCACCAGCACCGCGCCGGTGGTGAACGACGCGGCCGGCAGCAGCAGCGACAGCGTGGCGTGCGCGACCTCCTCCGGGTCGCCGTAGCGGCGCAGCGCGGTCCGCCGCCGGGCGAACACCGCCTTGTCCGCGTCCGGGATGCGGGCGGTCATCCCGGTGCGGATCGGGCCCGGGCAGACGCAGTTGACCGTCACCCCGGACGGCCCCAGCTCCACGGCCAGCGACCGGGTCAGCCCGATCACCCCGTGCTTGGACGCGGTGTAGGGGGCGATGCCGGCGGTGGCGCCCAACCCCTCGGTGGAGGCCACGTTCACCACCCGCCCGGCACCGTCCCGTTTCAGGTCGGGCAGCGCGGCCCGGACGAAACGCTGGTGCGCGGACAGGTTCACCGCCAGGGTGGTCGCCCACGCCTCCTCGAACGCCTCGCCGTCCAGCGGCAGGTGGATGCTCACCCCGGCGTTGTTGACCAGCGCGTCGATCGGGCCGAGCGCGGCGGCGATCTCGGCCACCGCGGCGGCCGGGGCGGACGGGTCGGCCAGGTCGGCCACCACGGTGTGCGCCGTCCCGCCGGCTCCGGCGATCTCCCCGGCCACCGCGGCCAGCCCGTCGGCGTCCCGGTCGACCAGGCCGACCGGGACGCCCTCGTCGACCAGCAGGTGGGCGGTGGCGCGGCCCATCCCGCTGGCCGCGCCGGTCACGATGGTCACGCGGCCGGCCACGGAGCGGCTCAGCGAGGTCAGTCGAGGCATACGGGCATTCTGGCCGCCGCGCGGCGGTCCGGCCCGGTCGGCGGGCCGGAGCCGCCGGAACGGCGGTCAGCCGACCCGGGCGATCCCGATGCGGGTGGCCGCCGCGAACCGCTCGGCCGCGTCCGCCCAGTTGACCACGTTCCACCAGGACCTCACGTAGTCCGGCTTCACGTTCTTGTACTGCAGGTAGAACGCGTGCTCCCACATGTCCAGGATGACCAGCGGGATCTGGCTGGGCGGGGTCTGCCCCTGGTGGTCGTAGAGCTGGTGGACCAGCAGCCGCTGGCCGAGGGTGTCCCAGCTCAGCAGCGCCCAGCCGGAGCCCTGGATGGTGGTGGCGGCGGCGGTGAAGTAGGCCCGGAACCCGTCGAAGGAGCCGAACTGCTGGTCAATGGCGGCGGCCAGCTCACCCTGCGGCTTGTCCCCGCCGTCCGGGGAGAGGTTCTGCCAGAACATCGAGTGGCCGATGTGGCCGCCGAGGTTGAAGGCCAGGGACTTCTCCAGCCCGACGATCGCGCCGAAGTCGCCCTGGTCCCGGGCGGCGTCGATCTTCTCCAGGGTGTCGTTGAGGCCCTTGACGTAGGTGGCGTGGTGCTTGCTGTGGTGCAGCTCCATGATCTCGCCCGCGATGTGCGGGGCGAGGGCGCCGTAGTCGTAGCTCAGCTCGGGAAGGCTGTACGAGGACACCGGGCACTCCCTTCGGGATAGGTATCGCCAGATCTTGGCAATAGCTACTTTAGGGCGAATTCGCCGTGCAGCGCTTGGCGACCGGCCGGATGCTCCGTAGCGTCACCCGGGTCGGGTTGCATCATCGCTGCTCTCGGTGATCGCACGTACCCACCGACCGGTCGGGGACGACGACCAGTGCCGACCACCAGTCGTCGTCCCCGCCACCACTACTCAGGCCCGGGCCCGCTCCTGGAAGCGGGCCTCGTCCGGGTTCGAGCCGGGCGCGCCGGCCCCGGTGGTGAGCAGCTCGCGCAGGCTGTCCCGGGCGTAGATCGTCCACGCCCCCGAGCAGGCCTCGTAGCACTCGACCGACGGCTCCAGGCCGACGTGGGTGAACCGGACGCCGGTGCCCGCGCCGCTCGCCGTCACCTCGAACCGGAGCTCGGTGCCGGTCCACTCGTCCGGGTCGGCGACGAAGCTGACCCGCCCGTCGACCACCCGCCACACGACCAGCTCGCCCGGCACCAGCTCGGTGACCCGCATCCGCGACCAGTGCACCCCGGGCACCTCGAAGGAGAACTCGTCGCCGATCCGCTCGGTGGCCCCGACGATGTCGGACATCCACCAGGCGCGCGGGTCGCTGATCGCCGCGACGACCTCGGCGGGGGTGTTCGGGACGGTGAAGTCGGTGCTGAAGTTCATGGCTGCCTCCTGCATTCGGTGGGGCCGGGAGGGGCCCCGGTTGTTCCACCGACGAGCGGGGGCGGCCGGCATCGACATCGCCGGCGAAAGTTTTCCGGGTTCGGCCCGAATGCGTATCTGTATGCAGAGCAAAGCGACTATCGGCGGGCGACCAGGCGGAGGGCCAGCAGGGCCGCGAGGTAGGCCGTGAGCAGCGTGATCGTCAGGACGAGATCACCGGCCGCGCTCACCCGCTCACGTCCCGGGCGAGCAGCTCGTCCTCGGTCTCCCGGCGCAGCAGCAGCCGGGTCTCCCCGCCCCGCACGCCGACCACCGGGCCCCGGCCGACCAGGTCGTGCGCCGGCCCGGGCCGGTAGGCGCCGCAGGCCGGCACGGCCAGCAGGTCACCGGCCCGGACGTCCTCGGGCAGCGGCACGCCGTCGGCGGGTGGTGCCCCGGGCGGGTGCTGGCGGCCGACCACCATGGCCGGCCGGGACAGGGCCCGCAGCGGCCGGCCGACCACCCGGGCGGTGGGCCGGGGGTCCTCGCCCAGCCGGCCGTCCACCGCCACGACGGTGTGCCCGCCGTGGCGGTGTTCGACCTCGGCCACCCGGTACAGGGCGACCGCACCCGGTCCGACCAGGGCGCGGCCGGGTTCCACGGTCAGCGCGGGCGGCTCGACCCCGAGCTCCCGGGCCGCGCGGTGGACGGCCGGGACGACCCGGTTGGCGAAGGTGAGCACGCTCAACGCGTCCTGCCCGGCGCCGTGCCGGATGCCGTGCCCGCCGCCCAGGTTCAGCTGCCCGCCCCGCACATCCACCGCGCCCAGCAGCCGCACCAGGTGCTCGGCCGCCGTCTCGTACGGCGCCGCCGAGGTGATCCGCCCACCCAGGTGGCAGTGCAGCCCGACCAGCCGCAGGCCCGGGTGCCCACGCACCCCCGCGACGGCCGCCTCGAACTCAGGCCCCGGCGCGAACCCCAGCCGCCGGCCCGCCCCGCCGCCCAGGTCGACCCGGAGCAGCACGTCCTGGCGGACCCGGACCAGCTCGGCCAGCGCGGCGATCTCGTCCAGCGAGTGCAGCACCACCCGACCGACCCGGGCCACCAGCGCGGCCTTCAGGTCCTCGGCGGTCTTGACGTCGCCGTGCATGATGATCCGCTCCCCCGGCACCCCGGCCCGGCGGGCGACGGCCAGCTCACCGGCCGAGGCGGCGGCCAGCGACAGGCCCTCGGCGGTGACCAGCCGGGCCAGCTCCACGCAGGGGAACGCGGTGGCCGCGTAGGCGATCTCCACCCCGGGCAGCGTCTGCCGGTACTCGGCGCAGCGCAGCGCCACGTCGTCCAGGTCGAGCACGTGGCACGGCGTGCCGTGGGTGGCCGCGACGTGGCTCAGCGGGACGCCACCGAGGTACAGCTCCCCGGTGCAGTCGGCCCGGGTCCCGGACGGCCAGACGTCGCGGTCGAGGTGCGCGTTCAGCGTGGTGCGCAGCGACGGAATGAGCTCGGCGAGGGTCACCGGTTCCTCCAGCACGGTCGAGGGAGTGCGACGGCCTCTGTGTTACCGGACCGTTCGGGCACCGGCGGGCGCCTTCACCGTTCCTTGGCGGGCCACCCCGGATTCCTCACGCGTCCTTGACGCGTGGGCCCGTCGGCACAGGTCAGCGAGCCGAAGCGAGCCGGAAGCGGGGCGGCGGCGGACGGGGTGAGCGACGGCCGTGAGCGGCGCGACACGGCCGTCAAGAACGCGTCAAGAACGACCGCTCCGGCGTATGGAGGCGGTTAGGACGCTGGTCGCGCCCGCCGCCGGGGCATGTACTCGCAATCGGCCGCCCGAAGGGTCACCCGATCCCGGGACGGCCGGTCTGGTGTGCGGTGAAAGGGGCAACGATGGCGGATCTGGTCTACGTCGTGCTGACCGTCGGGGCGTTCGCGCTGCTGACGGTCGTGCTGCGGGCGGTGGAGAAGCTGTGAGCGTCGACAACCTCGTCGGGCTCGTGGTGGCCGTACTGCTGGCCGGCTACCTGGTGGTGGCCCTGGTCCGACCGGAGCGGTTCTGATGAGCGGCCTGAGCGCAACCACGGCCGGCTGGCTGCAGGCGGGCCTGCTCGCGGTGCTGCTGGCGGCCAGCTACAAGCCCCTCGGTGACTACATCGCGCGGGTGTTCACCAGCGAGAAGCACTGGCGCGGCGAGCGGGTGCTCTACCGGCTGATGGGCGTCGACCCCGATGCCGACCAGCGCTGGCCGATCTACGCCCGCAGCGTGCTGGCCTTCTCGGCGGTCTCGCTGCTGTTCCTCTACGCCCTGCAGCGGCTGCAGCCGCACCTGCCGCTGTCCCTGGGCTTCGGCCCGGTGACCCCCGACCAGTCGTTCAACACCGCGGCCTCGTTCGTGACCAACACCAACTGGCAGTCCTACTCCGGCGAGTCGACCATGGGCCACCTGGTGCAGATGGCCGGGCTGGCCGTGCAGAACTTCGTCTCGGCCGCCGTGGGCATCGCCGTGCTGGTCGCGCTGGTCCGCGGCTTCGCCCGCTCCGGCACCGACCGGCTGGGCAACTTCTGGGTCGACCTGACCCGGGGCAGCCTGCGGATCCTGCTGCCGATCGCGTTCGTGTTCGCGCTGGTCCTGGTGGCCGGCGGGGTGGTGCAGAACCTCTCCGCCCCTCAGCCGGTCACCACGATCACCGGCGTCCAGCAGGCGCTCCCGGGTGGCCCGGTGGCCTCCCAGGAGGTGATCAAGGAGCTGGGCACCAACGGGGGCGGCTTCTACAACGCCAATTCGGCGCACCCGTTCGAGAACCCCAATCCGCTGACCAACCTGCTGGAGATCTACCTGCTGCTGGTGATCTCCTTCGCGCTGCCGCGCACCTTCGGCCGGATGGTCGGGGACAACCGGCAGGGCTACGCGGTGCTCGGCGTGATGGCCACGCTCTGGGTGGCGTCGGTGGGCCTGCTGAGCTGGTTCGAGTCCGGCGGGCACGGCGCCGCGGCGCTGGCCGCCGGGGGCGCGATGGAGGGCAAGGAGCTGCGGTTCGGCCCGGCCGGGTCCGCGCTGTTCGCCTCGTCGACCACGCTGACCTCGACCGGGGCGGTCAACGCCGCGCACGACTCGCTCACCCCGTTCGGCGGCGGGATCGCCCTGTTCAACATGATGCTCGGCGAGATCGCGCCCGGCGGCACCGGATCCGGCCTCTACGGGATGCTGGTGCTGGCCGTGGTGACGGTGTTCGTGGCCGGGCTGATGGTCGGGCGCACCCCCGAGTACCTGAAGAAGAAGATCCAGGCCCGCGAGATCAAGATCGCCTCGCTGTACATCCTGACCACCCCGGCGCTGGTGCTGATCGGCACCGCGCTGGCGATGTCGATGGCGGGCCAGCGGGCGTCGATGGCCAACCCGGGGGCGCACGGCCTGTCCGAGGTGCTCTACGCCTTCACCTCGGCCGGCAACAACAACGGCTCGGCCTTCGGCGGGCTGAGCGTCAACACGGTCTGGTACAACACCACGCTCGGCCTGGTGATGATCCTCGGCCGGTTCCTGC
>JAESFN010001303.1_pt1 | contig 11586 bp, 10 predicted proteins | sample 9269411 | NCBI WGS metagenome assembly JAESFN01 (sample SAMN14505399, study PRJNA617100) | algae metagenome | isolation source: Iphinoe sp. HA4291-MV1 and co-occurring heterotrophs from trail next to... | place: USA: Maunawili Falls, Hawaii | collected 2009-07-25
TGAGCACCCACAAGACCGGGAAGCGGTCGAGTGTGCGGATTCAACTCGTCGATGGCAAGCCGGGCAACGAAGTTTCCGTGCCCGCAGCCGCATTGAAGATGTTCGTCCACTTGCTCGCCGAGATGGGACAAGGGAATGCCGTGACGCTCATTCCCACTCATGCAGAACTAACCACGCAGCAGGCCGCCGATCTGCTCAACGTGTCTCGCCCGTATGTGGTCAAGCTGCTCGACGAAGGCAAGATCCCGAGCCGAAGCGTGGGCAAGTATCGACGCGTACGCTTCGACGATCTAATGGCCTTCAAACGTAAAGACGACGAGGCAAGAGCAAAGGTTCTCGATCAACTTGCCGCAGAAGCTCAAGAGCTCGGGCTGGGTTATTGATGAAACTGCCCGTCGTCGCGGTATATGACGCAAACATCTTGTATCCCGCGCCGCTGCGCGATCTGTTCGTCCGCATAGCTCAAGCAGGATTGGTGCGGGCAAAATGGACCGAAGAGATCCATGATGAATGGATACGAAACGTGTTGGCGGATCGAAACGATATTCCCCCCACGCGCCTGCAGCGGACGAGAACGCTCATGGATGCTGCGGTGCGTGACTGTCTTGTGACCGGACATCGCGACCTGATCGCCTCTCTGACGTTGCCAGATCCCGACGACCGACATGTCCTGGCTGCTGCGATCGTCTCTGGGGCCAAGCGAATCGTCACGTTCAATCTGAAGGACTTCCCACCCGCTACGCTGAAGCAGTATCGGGTCGAGGCGACCCATCCCGACAAGTTCTTGTCGAGCATTTTGGAGTTGGAGCCAGCAGTGGTTTCTGAGTCCATCGAGCGGCAACGAGCCGCATTGCAGAATCCACGGCGTTCGCTGTCAGAACTGCTTGACACCTTCGAGCGGAACGGACTGCCCACGTTCGTCGAGCGGCTAAGACCGAGCATCCGAGAATCGAGATAGCCGAACGCCACGTCTGAACGCGATTCGCCGAGCTGGTCCTTGCCTCGCCCGGTAGAATCCCTCTCGACCACCCGGGGCGAACCTCTCGCACCAATCTCAGGAGCATCACATGAGCGCCGCGCCCCCGTATCGCCGTCTCGATAAGGCTGAAGCCGCCGTGCTGTTGGTCGATCATCAGTCCGGCCTGTGCAACATCGTGGGCGATTTTTCGCCGGACGATTTCAAGAACAACGTGCTGGCGCTCGCCGATCTGGCGAAGTACTTCAAGCTGCCGACGATTCTCACGACGAGCTTCGAGAGTGGCCCGAACGGCCCGCTCGTGCCGGAGCTCAAGGAGTTGTTTCCCGACGCTCCCTACATCGCCCGCCCCGGCAACATCAACGCCTGGGACAACGAAGACTTCGTCAAGGCGGTCAAGGCGACCGGCAAGAAGCAGTTGATCATCGCCGGCGTCGTCACCGAGGTCTGCGTGGCCTTTCCCGCGCTCTCGGCGATCGAGGAAGGCTTCGAGGTCTTCGTCGTGACCGATGCCTCGGGCACGTTCAACCTGACCACGCGCGCGGCCGCTTGGTCGCGGATGGAAGCGGCCGGCGCGCAGCTCATGAGCTGGTTCGCCGTCGCCTGCGAGCTGCATCGCGATTGGCGCAACGACATCGAAGGGCTCGGCCGCCTGTTCTCGAACCACCTGCCGGCTTATCGAAACCTGATCACCAGTTACGACGCGCATCGCCGATAAGCTCTACTGCTGCAGGGTGCTGCTGCGTGCATCGCGTACGAGCCGCGAGCGCAGTAACCGGCAATAGAGCGGAGCAACACGATGTCCTCGATTCTCATCGTCGGCGCGGGGCCGGTGGGGCTCACCCTGGCGGCCGAGTTGGCCCGTCATGGCGTGCGGGCACGCATCGCTGAGAAGCGCGACCAGCCGCTGCCTTACTGCCGCGCAATCGGCGTCACGCCGCGCACGCTCGAGGTGTGGGACGACATGGGCATCGTCCGCCCGATGATCGACGCCGGGGTTTGGATCACCGGCGTGCGGAGCATCGTGAATGGCGAGTCGCAGGATCTCTGCCCCGATCTGTCGGACCTGCCCTACGGCATGCTGGGGCTGCCGCAGTACGAAACCGAACGATTGCTCAATGAGCATCTGGAGTCGTTCGGTGTGCACGTGGAGCGGGGCGTGTCGCTCGAGTCATTGAGTCAGGCAAACGGCGAGGTGCAGGTCGCGCTCATTAATGCGGCTGGCGAGCGCGAACGAGCCACGTTTCGCTACGTCATTGGCTGCGACGGCGCACACAGCAAGGTGCGCCACGCGCTCGAGATCCCCTTCGAAGGCTCGGCGTTCGAGGCGCAGTTCATTCTGGGCGACGTGCGGATTGACTGGGACTTGCCGCGCGGACTGAGCCTGCGGGCGATTCGCCCCGTGCCCGACGCTCCGCCCGACATGTTCATTGCCGTGCCGCTGCCAGAGTTGGGGCGGTATCGCGTGTCGATGCTCGCGCCGCCCGAACTCGCGTCTGACTCCGGCAGCGAACACGGCATTCAATCCGAACGCCCCGCGCCAGGTCTCGAACCGCTGCAAGCCGCCGCCGACCGGCTGCTGCTGGAAAAAGCCCTGCTCAGCGACTTGCGCTGGTCGTCGGTGTTCCGCATCAGCATGCGGCTGGCGGCGCACTATCGAAAGGAAAACGTCTTCTTGGCGGGCGACGCTGCCCACATCCACCCGCCGACCGGCGGCCAAGGGATGAACACCGGCATCCAGGATGCCTACAATCTGGCGTGGAAGCTTGCGCTCGTCACCCGCGGCCTCGCGCCGGCGGCGCTGCTCGACAGTTATGAGGCGGAGCGGCGGCCGATCGGCCAACAGGTCGTCGAGTCGACCACCAAGGCCAGCGTGCAGCTCGGTCGCGAACGCGGCAACGCCCAGCGGCTGGCCGACACGCAGATCCTGGTCAACTATCGAAACACCCCCTGGGTGGCGGGCGAATCGCAGAGCCGAGCGCCCGATGCCGATGACTTGCAGCCAGGCGACCGAGCGCCCGACTGTTTAGGGCTGCGCCGCGCCGGCGTCGGGCATCCGCAGCGGCTTTTCGATGTGTTGCGTGGTCCGGAGCACGTGTTGCTCGAGTACTGTCCGTTCGGTTCGCCGCGTTTGCTCGACGTAGCGCCTCCGCTGGTGCGAGCAGCGATGCAGCCAGGTCTGTTGCGGTTGGCTACGATTGTTGGCCCGAAGGGAGCGGCCGCCGATTTGCCGGGCTTGCCCTGTTATCAAGATGAGCTCGCCGGCTTTGTCAAGTCGTACGGCGGCCAGGCGGCGTGCTTCCTAGTGCGGCCTGATGGCTACCTGGCATGGCTTGGCGAAGCAACCAACGAGCCAAGCTTGGCGCAGGTGCTGTCGCGCACCTTCAATGCAGCATCCTAGCGCCGGATACGAAGGCAAAGATCGGCCGAATTCTTAGCGGCCTTGCGCCTTCTCAGGAAACACCACGATCTCCACGCGGCGGTTCCGCTGCTGCCCGGCGGCGGTGCCGTTCGAGACGATCGGGTGATTAGCGCCGTGCCCGGCGATGAAGAGCTGAGCGGAAGAAATCTGCCCGCGGCTCACCAGATGGTCGTAGACCGTGGCGGCTTGGCTGAGCGAGATCTGTTGAGCGTTGGGCTGCAAGGACCCCTGCGGATCGCCCGCCACGTGCCCTTCGACGCCGATCCGTTGCGAGGGGTAGTGATGCGCCATCTCGCTCGCCACGGCGTCGAGCAACCGCGTGCCGTCGGGCGAGAGCTGCGAGGTGCCGGGGTTGAACATCTTGTCGGCCGGCAACTCGATGCGAACGACATCTTCATCGCGGCGGACTTCGATGCCAGGCAACTCGAACACGGTGAGCGTGCCGCCCAGGCTGGTGTTGGCCGTGATGGTGGCCGGCGAGCGGCGCTCGAGCGAGGCCATCAGCGATTGCGCCTTCTTCTCGGTCGAATCCTTGTCGAGCCGCACTTGGGCAAGCTGCCCGCTAGTGGTCCGCAACTGATCCTGCACCGCCGCGAGCTGCTCTTCGACGAGCTGCGACCGCTGCCGGGCCTGGGCAAGCTGCGTTTCCAGATCTTGGTTGTCCTTGTCGAGCGTTTCGGCGCGGGCTTGGAACTCGCGACCCTTCTGCGCTAGCTGCGTCTGGTCTTGTTGCAACTGCTTGACCTGGCCTTGCAACACCATCGAATTCTGGACGAACGGATTCTCTTTGCAGCCGGCCAGCGCAGCGAGGCCCGCACAGCAGAGGAGGAGCCATGGTTTTGGTTGCAGGCGAAACATGGGTAAGCCGGCTTGTACCGCGAGACCGCTCTTCGCCATTCCATCCTTGGAATGGCTGAGCGCGCAATCCCGCCTTTCAAGGCGGCGGGATAGTACTGGCGGCCGACCGGCAGGGCAAGGCCACTCGTCGCCCCGTAACGCCCGTAGGTTATGCTTCAGCATAACTCTCACCCCCGCGGCACTGGTGGGGCGCTTCGTGATTGGGGCGGGCGCAAGTGCCTGGTGAAAGCCATGGCCGCGATCTTTGGCCGGTGACCGGCAGTTATGCTGAAGCATAACCTACTAGGTTACGACGTGGCCTTGTGCTCCTTCGCGTCGTCTTCCGAGAAGGTGCCCATCCAGCGGTCCCAGGTGTTGAAAAACACGCCGAAGTTCACCCGCGTGTTCGTATGGTGGCTGTCGTGATGGGTCACCGTGTTGAAGTGCCGCAGTACGGGGCGCTGCGAAAGCTGCTCTGGCACGAGTTCGAATCCCGTGTGCCCCGCGGCGTTTACTAGCGTGTCGAAGCTCAAGAAAAGCCAGAACACCAGTGGATGCATGGGCAGAAAGGTGACCAGCAACATGATGCCTACGAACTGCAGGATCGCCTCCAGGGGCTGGAACGAGTAGATCGCCCAGGGCGTTGGGCTCACGGAGCGGTGATGCCCCAAATGGGTGTAGCGAAAGACCGGCGGCCAGTGCATGAACCGGTGCAGCCAGTAGAAGTAGGTGTCAAAGAGGAACAGGCTCGCCAACAAGCTGACCGGCAAGTACCAGAGCGGGTAGTCGTTGAAACTGGTGTAGATGCTGGTCAGCCCCGCCTTCCACATTTCGAACAGCACCGTGCCCATCACGGCGAAGATGGCGATCGACAGGATCGAGAAGCGGATCTCCCGCCGCGTTTGCTCGTCGGTGGGGCGGCGTTCTTGAATTCGCCGCGGCTCGTTCTCCGGCTTCTGAAAGACGTGGTACATCAGGTAGAGCTGGCCGGCCGGCATGATGTAGCCGAAGACCAGAATCACCAGGAAAACGCAAACGAATTCGGCGGCGAGAACGAACATGCGACTGGCGAGAAACGAACGAAGAAGCAGCGCCCCGAGGGACACCGGAGGGTTGCAAACTGTGTGCCGGCGTCTGCACTGCCAAAACCGTCGAGAGCGGTTTACGGCCTCGTGCGACGCGGCCGGGGCGACGCCCTTCACCTTAGGGTGATTAGGGACGCAGGAAAACCCGAATTATCGGGTCCGTTTGCCTTTGGCCGAGAGTCGCTTCAGAACGCTCGGCCCTCGCAGTTCACGCAGGGCGTCTTTGCCATTCCACCGCGCCGTGGGGTTGGACGACGCCGCGAGCCGCTCCGCCAGGGCCACCGACACCCCATGCAGGGGAAGGCTCCGCTTGCCGATCGACCGCAGGGCCCAGTTGACCGACTTCTTCACGAAGTTGCGGTCGTCCTCGGCGGCGCGTTCGATGAGCTCGAGCCCGGCCGCGAACTGATCGTCCGACGCCTCTTTGTCGTGAACCGTGAGGCTGGCCAGCAGGGCAAAGGCCGCCCGCCGCACAAACTCGTCTCGCCGGCGTGCCCACGGGGCGATTTTCTTCCAGGCATGCGGGCTGCGGTCGAAGAGGTGGAAGCAGACCGTGTCGCAGAGGGCCCAGTTGTCGAAGTCCTTGGCCCAGCGATCCATTTGGGCCGGCGTCACTTCGGCAGGAACGTCGACATACGCGGCCAGCATGCGAGCTTCGTAAAAACCGGTTGCCCACAGGTCGGCCGCCAGTTCGTGATTCCGGCCTACCTGCTTGGCGTACTTTCGCAACTCTCCCACGGCAATGCCGAAGGCGTTATCGGAAGGGATGCCGTAACAGGCCATGCCGTCGCGCACGCGCTGGTTGGCATGCTTCTCGAGCCAGGCGACTACGGTCGCCGCGTCGACGAGCTTGGCGGCGCGCTTCGCGGCCTGAGCGGTCGTTGCGCGAGCAGCACTTTTGCGTTTGGCCATGCCGGCCATCGTAGCCTGGGCCGACGCGCGCAGCCACGGTCTAGGGAGCAGGCCGGTCAGAGGCCTCACGTTCGAAGAAGTTGTCTGCGACTTCGATCGGCAGGACCTGCGACAAGGCGATCTGCTGCTCGACCCGTCTGCGGCTCACGACGGTGCGGCGGAAGAGCGATCCGACGAGCGGCAGACCGCCCCAGCCGGGAACGGCTGCGACGTGGGCTTCACGCACGTTCTGTTCGAGCAATAACCCGTGCGTATCGATCGTTACGACATGTCCTACCGAGGCCTCGAGTTGGCCGGCGAAGAGCCAGGTAACGATCGCTCGTTCGCCGGCCTTGAGTTCTGGCGGCTGACGAGGTTGTTCGGCTTCCGGCCCGCTCTCGACCGGCCGTTCAACCTGCTGGACAGTCGCCGCTGCGACGCGCGAAATCCACTGCCGAGTCGTGGACCGACCGATGCCGACGTTCTTGTAGAAGCGGTTGGCGATCGGAATGTGTGCCACCGGTGAAGCTCTCTCGGTTCGCCCGGGGCGGACTGTTTCCAGTACCAGCCACTCGTCGGACGCCAGACAAAGCTGCCCTTCGCAAGTCTGCCGGGCGGGGCCGACGCCGCACTCGATCTTGTAAGCGGCGCCCAACTCCAAGCTGCCTGTCGGCGGCGATGTCGGTTCTTGCGCGTTCAAGACACAAGCGAGCGAGGCGAAGATCAGTGCACTCGACAGCGCGGCACGCATAAGACACTCCCATAGTGGGGGACGATTCGAGATCGCCGCTTCACTACGGGCAAGTTCATGCACGAGTCAAGAGCAGTCGTCGAAGACTCGCTTTTGCGACAGAGCCGGCGAAAAAAAACCGGCCGGCGACAAGTCTCCGCTCATCGCCGGCCGGCCTTCTTAACCACCACGAGAAAAGCCTAGGTCGCGAAGCGAGCAGGTAAATCGTTCGAGCCGCGCTCGCTCTGTGAGCGGGCGCGGAGCAGCAGCGCGCGCGCGACGAGATGATCGCTCAGCGCGGCGCCGAACTCGATGGATGCCAAGCCTGCCGTGCGCGCCGCGCTTGGCGGTGCCGCAGGAGGATCATTACGACGGAGATAACCCACACGACGCCAGCGGTTGCTAGAGCAATCGCTGCCAAGGTGGTGATCATGGCTGAAACAACTTTCATTGAACAAGAGGCTGTTGCGTTGGTCAGGAGAAAGGCCGGTCGCGGATCGTGTGAGCTTTCCCGCGACCGGCCCTCCTAGACCGCCCAAGGGTGTCGCGGTTGGACACCGGTCGGCCGGGGTCTGCCCCCTGCACAATCCTAGTCCGGGGAATTCCCCGGCGTGCCCCCCGGACGATTGCCGGGAGCCGGGAAGGCGCTACATGCTGTGCCCTAGATTCGCGCCAATCGGCGCCACCGAATCGATTTGAGAGCGCTTCTGGGCAGCGGCGATCGAGGGCTGGCCGACGCTGCTTCTCTTCTGTCCGCCTGAACATGCGGTAGTCGCCGGCCTTGGCGATGCGCGAAAGGGGGGGCTGGCGATGGCCGCCGCACTGCATCGGGAGAACGAACGCCGGGTCGTCAGGCGTATAATAGGTGGACCTCTTTTCGCTCGCCCTCCCTTCGGATCCTTGTCATGCGTGGTTCTGCTGTCTGGCTCGCCGCTCTCTTGACGTTTGGGGCCATGACGCCTGGCTGGGTCGGCGCTGCCGAGGCCGAGGTCGATCTGGAACTGATCACCGAGTCGCCGCTGGCTGCTCAGGGGTCGCATCAGTGGATCGATGCCTTGCGTGAGCTGGGCTTCACCACGATTCGCATCCGCGCCGCCCGCGGCACCGACGAGCTCAAGATCGACGACTACGGCAGCAAGGAGCAGCCGCGCTACCGCGTGATCGGTCGGGTCGCCTCGCGGCAAGAACTGAAGCTTCCCGGCGGCGCTTTCTCGGTCCGCGACCTGAAGGGGCTCAAGAAATGGCTCACCGAACTCAAGAACGAAGGCCCCGCCGGAGTGCTGGAAGCCCGCACCCCGCTGGGCCTGACCGGAAAGCAGCTCACCGACGTTTCGAAGGACCTCGAGCAGCCGCTCGACTTCTCGACCAAGGATCAGCCGGCCGACCAGATCGTCAAACGCATCGGCGACAAGCTGGCCTATCCGCTCGTGCTGGCCAAAGGCGCTGACCAAGAGCTGGCAGTTGAGGATGCCCGCGTGCGCGATGAGTTGAAGGGCTTGTCGGCCGGCACGGCGCTGGCCGCCGCGCTGCGGCCGGCGGGGCTCGCGCTGCGGCCCAAGCGGATTCAGGGGCGCACGGAGTACCATGTGGAGCCGGCCGGCGATGGCGCCAACGGCTGGCCGATCGGTTGGCCGCTGCAAAACTCTCCCTTGGAGACCTACAAAGCGCTGTTCGACATGTTGAACGTCGAGCTCGACGACATTCCCCTAGCCGAGGCGGTGGAAGCCGTGCAGACTCGGCTCAAGGTGCCGGTGCTCTACGACCACAACGCGCTCGTGCGTTTCGACATCGACCCCGCGACCTTCAAAGTGACCTTGCCGGCGCAGCGCACCGCCTACGATCTGCTGCTGAGGAAGGCGCTCGCCAAAGCGCAGCTCCGCCATGAGCTACGGCTCGACGAAGCCGGCAAGCCGCTCATTTGGATCACCACGCAGCGGCCGCTGCCGGCGCCGAAAGCCGCGGACAAGCAATAGCGCCGCCTACTGCGCTGCAGAGGTCTTCTCCGTCGATGTGTTCGTGGCCGACGGCTGCAGTCGGTGAAGTTGCTTGCGCAGCTCCACAAACGTCACTGCCGTGAACGCCGCATAGGTTACGCCGGTCACGAGCGCGCCGATCAGCAGGAACGCCAGCAAGAAGTTCACCCAGGGGATGCGATTCTTCGCCAGGCTGACCGCCGTTTGGCCCCCCTCATAGCGCAGGACGAGCTGTGGTGGTTCCGCACTTCCCTCGACCGGGTCGAGCCAAAGCAGGACGGAAAGCGTTTCGCTCGGCTTGAGCTCAGGAGCGAGCGCGATCTCATCTCGAAAACGGCCACTGTTTTTCGCGCCGCCCTCACGCGCGAGTTCGTAAATGCCTGCCCTCGCTCCGAGCAGCACGGCGCTCGAGACCACGGTCGGCGAAGTGTTTTGCACCTGCAGGGTCACGAGCGACACGGGCGGCGGGCCGGCGCTCGATCCATCTTTTGCAGTCAGCGCGTAGTGGCTGCTCGGTACGATGAACCGATTGAAGCTCGCCTCGAGCACTTCGAGCTGCGGACGCTGCAGCGCGCGCTGGCGGATTTCCGCCGCGGCGACGGCCGCCACCACGAGTCCCGCGAGCAAACCGACGATCGCCGGCCAACGCAGCATGGCTTTACGCGTCATGGAGCCTGCGCTTCCCGTACCCGTCGCACGAGCGCCTCCATGAGCACCGGCGCCACGTCGGGCCCGCAACTATTGATCTCGCCATACTGCGATTCCTGCCGGCCATAGGCATACGGCGCTGCTTGGTCCCACTGGCGTTTGGGAATGATATAGCCAACCTCGTCGTTGGCCAGGCCGATCAGCATCGTCTTCTCGCCCGGCAGCGTCGCCATCACCGCAGGCTCGAGCGGCGCGGAGGGATAATCGACGTTCGCCTCGACCGGCTCCTGAAACTGCCCGTAGACCAACTCGGTGTAGAGCTCGCCTGGAATGCAGGCCACATGCAGGTCGCCCAGCCGCAGGTACGCCACTTCGGTGGCGATCGCCAGCTTGTCGACGGGTGTCGTAGCCGTGGCAACCGGGCCCAGCTTCTCGAAGTCGCCCGTCCACTCAAGGGCCGGCCGCGGCAACACGCCGATGGCCCGCGCCGCGACATATAGCTTGTTGGCTAAGGGAATGGCGATCGGCCGTGCCGAAACCTTGAACGGCGTCAGCTCGAGCGAGCTTGCCCCATCGACCGCTTGCTCGGCCAGCTTCGCCACCCGCTGGCCCAACAACTCAGCGAACGGAAACTGCTCGTCCTTGAGCTCAGCGCCTTGTTCATCCAGGATGCTCGCCGGGTTGGTCATCAGCCCGCCGACTGCACCCGTCAGCAACACCACGGGGCAGCCGTACTTCTTTTCGAGTTCGGCCGCGGTCGACCAGAGGAAGTCGGCCGTGATCTCCGTATTCTTCGGACCGAGCGCTTCCGGGTGGCAGTTCCACTGCACGACCAGCCCTGCCGGCTTGCCTTGGGCATCGTCGAAACGCAGCGCGCGAAGCACGCCGTCGAACACGATCGGCAGGCGGCCATCCTTGAGCAACGATTCGTCGCGCGAGGTTCCGTACCGCGCGGACACTGGCTTGGCGGCTTTCTCGGCGGCGCGAATCGCCTGCACGGTCTGCTCCACCACCCGATCGATGTACTTCGGGTCGACGCCCGAAGTGACCGGCGTCGGTCCCCACAACCCCACCACATCCGGCCCTTCGTGGTTGTGCGAGCTCGAGACCATGACATAAGCGAAGTCGGCCAACTGGGCGCGAATCCGCTGCACCTCGGGGTACTGCAGTCCCACGAGGTCCACGCAGGCCAAGGCGATCTTCCGCTCCCCGTCGTCGAGCACGGCCGCCCGACAGTAGAGGGGATCGTGAACGCCGGTCGCGCGGCGGTTTTGACCATAGCCGGCGATCCACACAGGGGTCTGGCCCTGAACGTCCGGCGTGATGTCGGCTTTGGCGAGGCCGGCCTTCAGCGTCGGTTCGCCCGCCGTAAGGGGAGCGCACACCGCCAAAAGCAGGGCGGTTGCGGCCAGCGGGGCCATAAAACGGGCAAGCAACATGGGGGCGTCGGGAAGAAGTGGAGAACGGATTGGGCAATGGCGATGCCCTCAATATGCAGTCCCGCCGCGCATCGGTCTAGGATTCCCGCAGCTTGGGGTTGTTCGGCAGGGAGGTCAAACTACGATGACTTTCCTGCCCGGTAGCCCCCGGTCTGCCTTTTGAGCGAGCAATGATCGCTCGACCGCGATCTCGCTCGCAGCGAATGTGGCGCGGCCGGGCGCGCTGCTCGTGGCTTTCTCCAGGTAACGCAGACATGACCCAGACTCGCGTCGACAAGCCGGCCAAGGCCCGCGACCCCCAGAAGCTGAACGACTACCCCCTGTGGGCGCCGCGCTTCTGGCACGGCATGACCTTCTCTGCCTGGTGGAAGCTGCTCGTGCGCAACAAGTTCAAGGTTGCGCCACTGCGTTGGGGCCTTGTCGCCACGGTGACGCCGGTGACGATCGGCAACTCGATCGCGGCGGCCGTGCAGCGGTTTTTCATGGACGGTCAGGTGGAGCGGCTCAAGCTGGCCGAGCCGCCGCTGTTCATCTTGGGGCATTGGCGCTCCGGCACCACGCACCTGCACGAGTTGCTGGTGCTCG
>JAESFN010001304.1_pt1 | contig 11585 bp, 8 predicted proteins | sample 9269411 | NCBI WGS metagenome assembly JAESFN01 (sample SAMN14505399, study PRJNA617100) | algae metagenome | isolation source: Iphinoe sp. HA4291-MV1 and co-occurring heterotrophs from trail next to... | place: USA: Maunawili Falls, Hawaii | collected 2009-07-25
AGGCTGCCGGCGAGCCCCCAGGTGTGGCGGTCGGCGGGGATGAAGGCGAGGCCGCGGGCGCGGCGCTGCTGCGGGCCGTCGCCAGTGACCTCCCCGGCCGAGGCCAGGTCGATGCGACCGGACAGCGGCTGGCCCACTCCCATCAGGATCTCGGCAAGTTCGGTCTGGCCGTTGCCGCCGACGCCGGCGATGCCGTAGATCTCGCCGGCGCGGACGGTGAAGCTGGCCCCGGCGAGGGCGACGTGGCCGTCTGCACGGGCGCCGCGAAGATCGACCACGGTGAGGATGGGGCCGCCGATCTTCTCCGACGGCACCGGCACCTCGGTCACAGTGCTGCCAACGATCATCTGCGTGAGTTCGGGGATGGACACCGTGCGCGGGTCGGCGGTGGCGACAGTCTTGCCGCCGCGCATCACCGTCACCCGGTCGGCGTGGGCGATCACCTCGCCGAGCTTGTGGGTGACGAGGACGACAGCGGTGCCGCGCGCCGCGATGCTGCGGACGGTGCGGAGCAGGCGGTCGGACTCCTCGTCGGAGAGGACCGCCGTCGGCTCGTCGAGGATGAGGATGCGGGCGCCGCCCACCAGCACCTTGAGGATCTCGATCCGCTGCTGCTCGGCGATCGACAGCATGCCCACCGGCCGGTCGAGATCGACGTCGAAACCGAGCGCGTCGCAGTGCTTCTTCACCTCCTCGGCGATCTGCCGGAGGCCCGTCTTGTAGCTTCCGCGCGGGTCGGAAAGGAGGATGTTCTCGAGCGCGTTGAACGGCCGCACCAGCTTGAAGTGCTGGTGGACCATGCCGATCGAATTGGCCTTGGCATCGAGCGGGCCGCGGATGGACACCGGGCGGCCGGCGATGCGGATATGCCCCTCGTCCGGCGCATAGAGCCCGGCGGCGACGTTCATCAGCGACGACTTGCCCGCGCCGTTCTCGCCGAGAAGGGCGTGGACCTCGCCGAAATTGACGGAGAAGTCCACCGCGGACAGGGCCTTGAACCCGTCGAACGATTTCGTGATGCCGCTGAGCTCGAGCGCAGGCGTCATGATCGGGGGCCGGCAAAGGAAAATCCGCGACCGACCTTAGCCGATCGCGGATCTTCTTGCGCTCTGCTTCTACTGCTGGCTGATCACGCCAGGGACGTACCAGTCCATCGCCCACAGGTCGCCGTCGCCAAGCACCGCGCCGGCGGCCACCTTCTCGGTGCCGTCGGCTGCCTTGAGCGGGCCGGCGAAGACGTGCTTGCCGTCGACGATCGCCTGGCGCTCGGCCATGATCTTGGCCTTGTTCTCCTCGGAGACCTGGTCGCCGCAGCAGGTGATGTCGATACCGTTGCCGATGCCGAAGAAGGCGCCGTAGGGGCTCGGCTCCCAGGTGCCGTCGGCGATCTTCTTGATCTCGGGCTCGAGGAACTGGTCCCAGACCCAGACCGACGAGCACTGCACCGCCTTGGGCGCGAACTCCGACAGGTCACGGTGGTGGCCGGTGCTCCACACGCCCTTTTCCTGCGCGACGATCTGGACCGCCGGCGTATCGACGTGCTGGCCGATGACGTCGATGCCCTGCTCGATCAGCGCCTCGGCTGCGGCGCGTTCCTTCACCGGGTCGTTCCACGCGCCGGTGAAGATCACCGTCGTGGTCGCGTCCGGGTTGATCTTCTCGGCGCCGAGCTGGAACGCGTTGACCGTCCAGTTGACGAGGCCGAACGGGTTGGCGGCGACGAAGCCGAGCTTGCCGGTCTTCGACGCCGCGGCGGCGGCCATGCCGCAGAGATACTGCGTCTCGTAGGTGCGGCCGTAGAACGACTCGAGGTTCGGTCCGTTGGTGATGCCGGCGCCGTTGAGGAAGGCGACGTTCGGATACTGCGCCGCGAGTTCCTTGAACGTGTCGGAATAGCCGAAGGCGCTGCCGATGATGATGTTGTAGCCCTTGCCGATGAAGAGCTCGGCCGGCGGACGGATCGCCGTCGCGTTCTCGGGAACGTTCTCGACGAAGGGGATCGCGACCCCCATCGACTTCTCCATGCGCTGGCGCGCCTCGTCGAAGGACTGCGACCAGCCGCCGTCATTCTTCTGCGCGAAGATGATCATCGCCACCTTCGGCTCGCCGTCGAGCTTGAACTCCGCGAGTGCAGGCAGGACGGAAAGGCCGGCCAACATGCTCCCCGCAACCACTGCCTTCACAATGCTGCTTCTCATGATCACTTCCCCTCTCCTGTCTCTGACCAAAAGGGTCACCCTTCCGGCCCGAAGCCTATGACGCACTCAAGTACGGTTCAAACAAATTCAATGATGGTCAAATCCTGCCCAACTGCTGCCGCCGCTGCGGGCACTGCCGCGCGCGGCGTTCGATCGTTTGCCCGGCGCCTCCGAGGCTTGCACAAACCGCGCCACCCGCGGGGCCGGGCGGGCGCTGCTCAATCGCCGCCGAGCGCCGCGTGGATCATGCTCGGCGTGATCGGCGTCTGCCGGAATTTCCCCGCCCCGAGCGGGGCAAGCGCGTCCTCGATGCCCGAGGCGATCACCGCGCCCACCGCGATGCAGCCCGCCTCGCCGACGCCCTTCACCCCGAGCGGATTGAGCGGCGACGGCGTCTCGAGGTGGAGGACCTCGACGCTCGGCACTTCGGTGGCATAGGGGACGAGGAAATCGACGAAATTCGCGTTGAGCGGATTGCCCTCGGGATCGTATTCGATCCGCTCGTACATCGCCCCGCCGAGACCCTGGGCGATGCCGCCCATCACCTGCCCCTCGACGATGGTCGGGTTGATCATGTTGCCGCAGTCGTGGATGCAGACATAGCGACGGATCTTCACGTCGCAGAGGTCGGGATCGACCTCGACGATCGCGGCGTGGACGCCGTAGGCCCAGGTGGCGCAGGCGGGGCTGTAATAGTCCGTCGCCTCGAGGCCCGGATGCTGGCCCTCGTCGAGCGGCGGTCCGTCGTGCCGGCTCGCCGGCGCGAACTGCGTCGCCGCCTTGGCCGCATCGTTGAAGGCATAGCGGAGAGGGTTGGTGGCGGTGGCGATCGCCGCGAGCGGCACCTTCCGTCCGGTGCCCCTGATCCACGCCGCGCCGTCGCGGAGCTCGATGTCGTCCTCGCTCGCCTCAAGCATGTTGGCGGCGGCGTGGATGATCTGCTTCCGCACGATCAGCGCCGCCTTGTGGATGGCGTTGCCCGAGACTACCGCGGCACGGCTCGCGAAGGTGGCGACGCCCCAGTCGAAGGCCCGCGTATCGCCCTCGACGAGGATAATGTCCTCGACCGCGACGCCGAGCTGGTCGGCGACGATCTGGCCGAACACGGTCTCGTGGCCCTGGCCCTGCCCGGTCAGGCCGGTGTTGACGTAGACCTTGCCGGTGATCGGATGCACCTTGATGTGGCCGCCCTCGTAGGGGCCGAGGCCCGTGCCCTCGACGTAGAAGGCGAGCCCGAGGCCGAGATACCGCCCCTCCTCCCGCGCCTGCCGCTGCTCGGCGGCAAAGTCGCCCGGCGACAGTTTCTCGGTCACCAGCGCCAGCGCCTTCTGGTACTGCCCGCTGTCGAGGCTGACCCGCAGCCCGTCGGCGAAGAGCAGCCCCTCGCGCGTCCACGGGAACTGCTCGTCGCCGATCAGGTTCCGGCGGCGCACCTCGAAGCGGTCGAGCCCGAGCTCCTCGGCGAGCTGGTCCATCGCCCGCTCGATCGCGAAGCAGGCCTGGGGCCGGCCGCAGCCGCGATAAGGCGTCACCGGCACCGTGGGAGTGTAGACGGCCGTGAACTCGACCCAGATGTTCGGAATGCGATAGGGCCCGGCGATCGAGGTCGACGCCACCTGGGCGACGGCGATGCCGTAGGGGATGAATGCGCCGGTGTCGTGGAGGAAGCTGTCGCGGAGCGCGATCACCTCGCCGGTCTTCCTGGCGTAAAGTTCGATCGCGTGGATCTGGGTCCGCTCCTGGCTCGAGCCGATGAAGTTCTCCCGGCGGTCCTCGATGTACTTGACCGGCCGGCCAAGCTGCATCGCCGCCATCGGCACGAGCAGCTCGTCCGGATAGAACAGGAGCACCTTCTGCCCGAAGCCGCCGCCGACATTCGGGGCGATCACCCGGACCTTGTCCTCGTCGAGGCCGAAGATCGAGGCGAGCCCGCCGCGGACCGAAATCGGCGCCTGCGTCCCGTCCCAGACCGTCAATTCGCCGGTGACCGGATCGAACTGCGCCGCCACCGCCCGGCACTCCATCGGCGCCGCGGTCGAGCGCTCGACCTTCACCTTGATCCTGGTGACGTGCTCGGCCTGCGGGATTACCGCCTCGGGCTTGCCCGAGACCTGGACGAAATAGGCCGCGACGTTGCCGGGATGGGTGTCGTGGACGAGCGGCGCGCCGGGCTTCACCGCCGCCTCGATGTCGACCTCGACCGGCCTCGCGTCGTAGTCGACCTCGACCAGCGCGGCGGCGTCCTCCGCCGTGTAGCGGTCGACGGCGACCACCATCACCACCGTCTGGCCGACATAATAGACGTCGTCCTTGGCGAGCGGCCGCTGGGTGCGCGCGTCGGTCATCGACGGGTGGGGAATGAGGAGCGGCATCTCGCGGTCGAGGATGCCGATGTCTTCGCCGGTATAGACGGCGACGACGCCGGGATGGGCGCGCGCCGCGGTCACGTCGATGGACGTGATCCTTGCCCGCGCATAGGGGCTCCGCACGAAGGCGGCGTGGAGGGGATTGGCGAGCGGGATGTCATCGACGAAGGCGCCCTGGCCGCGAAGCAGCGCCGGGTCGACTGTCCGCTTGATCCGCGATCCGAAAGCGCGCGTCGCCATGCTGTCCCCTACCCGCCCGGCATGCTTTCCGCGGCCTTCTGGACCGCGGCAACGATGTTCTGGTACCCCGTGCAGCGGCAGAGATTGCCGGACAGCGCGAGGCGAATGCCCTCGTCGGTGAGGTCGATCTCGCCGCCCGCCTCGAACATGCCGACGATGTTCATGATCATCCCCGGCGTGCAGTAGCCGCACTGGAGCGCATGGCAATCCTGGAACGCCGCCTGGATCGGATGCAGCGTCCCGTCCTCGGCCGCGAGCGACTCGATGGTGCGCACCTCGTGGCCCGAGGCCTGGACCGCAAAGGTGAGGCAGGAGCGCCCGGCCTTGCCGTCGATCAGCACCGTGCAGGCGCCGCACACGCCATGCTCGCAGCCGACATGGGTGCCGGTCAGGCGAAGCTCGTGGCGGAGGAAATCGGAGAGGAGCAGGCGAACGCTGACCTCGCGCTCGACCTGCTCCCCATTCACCGTGATCGAGACGCGCGCCTTCGGATCGGATGAGGCCGACGGAACGGAAAGCCTCGGGCGCGTGCGCGGCATGGTTATGTGCGTCCTTTTCTGGCGCGTCGCGCCGCCGTCTCGACCACACGGCGGACGAGGGTCGCGACCACCCGCCGCCGATAGGATGTCGTGGCATGCATGTCGTCGGGGGCGGTCACCGCCGCCTTGGCCGCATCGCCCGCGGCAACCAGCTCCTTTGCGCCGATCTCGGTCCCCTCGAGGATCGCTTCAGCATCGGGCAGCCGCATCGGGCGCGAGCCGATGCCGCAGGTGGCGATGCGGACGCCGCTGGCGCGGCCATCCGCGCCGAAGCCGACGATGGCCCCCACCGCGGCGATCGCGTAGTCGCCGTGGCGGCGAGTGAACTCGTCGAAGGCGGCGCCCGCGCCCACCGGCAAGGCGGGGAAATGCGCTTCCACGATCAGCTCTCCCGGCTGACGGGAGGTGGTCATGTGAAACTGGAAGAAGTCGTCGGCCGCGATCGTGCGGCGGCCGTTCGGCCCCTCGGCGACGACACAGCCGCCGGTGAGGACGAGGATCATCGGCATCTCGGCGGCGGCATCGGCGTGGCAGAGGCTCCCCACCACCGTGCCGCGATTGCGGATCGGGATGTGGGCCACGTGGGCCATCGCCTCACGGATCACCGGATTGGCCTCGAAGGCGGCGTCGTCCAGCTCCAGGTCGCGATGCCGAGTCATCGCCCCGACGACGATCTTGCCGTCCGCGACCGCGATGCCGTGGAGACCCTCGATGTGCTGGATGTCGACGAGGCGGGAGGGGCTGGCCAGGCGGAGGTTCATGGCCGGCACGAGGCTCTGCCCTCCGGCAAGCACCATCGCGCCGGGGTCGGCGGCAAGAAGCGCGATCGCCTCACCGACCGTCTTCGGCGCACTGTATTCGAAAAGCGCCGGCTTCATCCTCTAGGACCCCGCGTGACCACCACCCTCAGGCCACTCCCTTCGTATCCACATAGTGGATAGCGTATTCCAAATAACGATACCGGCCTTTGCCCGGCTGTCAATCGGTAAGAGTCGTTCCAGGTCCGCGTAAGCCGATTGTCGCGACGGTATCACGCGCGGATCGCGGGGTGCGATCGACGCAGTCGGCGCCGGTTCGTCGAATCCCGCCCGCAGTTCCGATCGGGGATGGGCGCGTTTCTCTCGGCCTTGACCGGCGCAGCGCGAAGACGGGCGCCTGCGCGCGAGACGGCGATGCGTCGCCGGACCTCAGAACCCGAACGTGTAGGCGACCGAGAGGCCGGTGCTCGAGTAGTCGCCGTTTGACCAGTTGCCGGCGAGCTTGGCCGAAACCTTGTTGTGCTTGTCGAGCTGATAGAAGAGCTCGGTCGCGAGTTGCGGCGTGTCGTAGTCGTTGCTCGGATCGAAGGCGTTGCGATAGCGGAACGAGACCGCCGACCACGTCACGCGCTCGCTGAGTTTGAGATCGGCGACGATGCGGAGCATGTAGTAGGGGAAGTCGATGCCGGCTTCCGGGCTCTGGAAGTGCTCGCCGCCACCGGCCGTCGCGACGATCGAAAAGACGTCGCTGAAGCGCGCACGGTAGCTGACCGTTCCCTCGAGGTTCGCAGTCGCCGTGCCGGTAAACGCGGGGTCGGTGTAGGTGACTGAACCGCCCACGATCCAGCCGCTGTCGAAGGCGTGCTCCGCGGCGAACTCGTAGCTTGCATCCTTGGGCAGGGCGAAGTCGTTGGGCTGCCGGTCCGTGGTCGCCCGCAAGGTGATCGCGCTGTCCCCGGCGGCCGCACTGCCGGCCACGAGCGCAAGCGCGAGCCCGGCGAAGGGCATCGCCCAACGGTGCTTCATGACATCCCCCATCCCGCCCGCCGGGGCTGCAATCCGAGGAAGTCGGAGGCGATTCGACCGCCGGCTGCAGGCGTGAAGGCTATGCCCGACCACACGCTCTGGCTAGTACCGCCGCCGTCGACGGCACCGCCTATCGGGGCCGAATATTGGTCCGGTTGACGATCGCGACGCCGGCGAAGACCAGCGCCACCGCCAGCCAGACCCAGACCGAGAGGCGCTCGGCGAAGAGAAGCACGGCAAAGGCAACGCCGACTCCGGTGTTCACGTAGCTGATCTGGCTGAGATAGACCGGGCCGCCGACCTGCTGGAGACGGAAGAAGAAGGCGTAGCCGATCCCGGTGGCGAGGCTCTGGGCGAGAATCAGCCACCAGCCGGCACGGAGCCCGGGGCCTGGTGCGACCCCGCCCCCGGCGAAGGCCTGCACGGCCATTACCACGGCAAGACCCAGCGCCGCGGCGGCAAGGGTCAGCGTCGCGAGGGGTATCGGGCCTTTCCCTCTGGGCCAGTGGGTCGAGCGGTAGACGTTCCCCGCGGCCAGCGCGGCCGGGGTGACCAGCGCGGCGAGGTACCAGCCGAAGGACGCATCGGCCGGGAGCGCCCCGGCATTGCGGCTGGCGAGGATGATGACCGCCCCGGCCATGCCGGTCGCGAGGCCGAGCGTCCGCATGACGTTCGGCCGTTCGAGCCCGATCGCAAGCACGATCCCGAGGGTGGCGATCGGGGCCAGCGACTGGAGGATCGCGGGGATGCCGGAACCGAGATGGGGGATGACGGCGACCAGCGTGCCGAACGGGATGGCGAAGGTGAGCTGGCCGGCGACCGCGGCGTAGCGGAGCGTCGGCAGATCGAGGGGAAGCCGCTGCGCGCTCGCGAGCGTGATGGCGCCGAGGACGATCGCGGCGCCCGCTGCGCTCGCTCCGGCGAAGACCAGCGGCGGCAGGCCCGCCTCGCCGGCAAGACGCCCCAGCGGAAAGATCAGGCCGATGGAGAACCCGGCGGCAAAAAGAAGGAGGACCGGCTCGACCCGCCGCCAGGCCGGGCCTTCGCTCATGCCGGCGCCCGCGGGTCGATGGGTGCGGCGAGCGTGGCGCCGAGCACCGCCTCGCACCACGCCGCGGTCCGCAGCAGGTCGCGTTCGCCATAGGGCGCGCCGACGAGCTGGAGGCCGACCGGCAGGCCCGACGGCGTAAAGCCGCAGGGAATGGAAATCGCCGGGCAACCGGTCACCGTGATCGCGTAGCCGAGCACCAGCCAGTCGAGATAGGTGGCGAGCTTCTCGCCGTCGATCTCATCGACATAGCGGTTCTCGACCGGGTACGGCGCCACCGGGGCGGTGGGCGTGATCAGCACCCCGTTGCGGCCGATGAACCCCACCATCGCCTCGCGGACGGCGGCGCGCGCCCGTTCGGCGGCAGCGAGATCGGCGGCGGTGAGCTTCAGCCCTTCCTCAATGTTCCACACCACCTCGGGCTTGAGCTTGTCCCGGTGCGCGTCGAGCGCATCGCGATAGAGGGCCGCGAACTGGAAGGCCCGGATGGGCAAGAACGCGTCCCGGCTTTGGCGAACGTCGGGCGCATCGAGAATCACGTCGAGACCGGCCGCCGCCAGCCGCCCCATCGCCGCCTCGACCACGGCGCGCACCTCGCCGGAGATCCGGGCGACGCCGCCGAGGTCCATCGAAAACGCCGCCCGCGCCGGCTTGCGGGGCGCCTCGGCCGCCGACCGGTAGCTGCCGCCGCAGAGCGGCCGCGACCGCGGATCGCGCGAATCGAACCGCACCATGCCGTCGAGCCCCAGCCCGGCATCGGCGACGCTCCGGGCGATCGGCCCGATCACCGACAGTACCTGATGTGGCAGCGGGCTCGGTCCCTTGGGGACGAGGCCGGGACTGGGCCGGAGCCCCACCACCCCGCAGAAAGCCGCCGGGTAGCGGACCGAACAGGCATTGTCCGAACCCTGCGCGATGTGGGCCATGCCGGTCGCCACCGCGACCGCGGCCCCGCCCGATGAGCCGGCCGCCGAACGGCTGGTGTCCCACGGGTTCAGGGTGCGCCCGAACACCTCGTTGAAGGTGTTGGCGCCGGCCTGGAACTCCGGCGTGTTCGACTTGGCGAAGACCACGCCGCCGGCCGCCTCGATCGCCTCGACCAGGTAGTCGGAGTGCGCGGGAACGTGATCGGCGAAGGCGCGCGAGCCGAGGGTCGTCCGCACGCCCGCGACGGCATAGGCGTCCTTGATCGGGATCGGCAGCCCGGCGAGCGCCCCGCGCCCCGCCGGCGCCATCGCTTCGAGGGCACCGGCATGGCCCCGCGCCCGCTCGAAGCAGAGCGTCACCAGCGCGTTGACGGCAGGATTGATCTCCGCGACCCGCCGCTCGACGTCGGCGAGCACCTCGCCCGGGGAGATCGCGCCCGAGCGGAGCAGGTCGACCACCACCGTGGCGGGCTTCGCGAACAGCCGGTCGGTCACGTTTTCATCCCCGCTGCCGTATCCATTGAGCGGATAGGGTACATCGCCTATGAATAGCGCCGCAAAAAGAAGGAGTCGTCATGGAGGAGACGAGGCGGGTCCGCGGGGCGAAGGAATCGCACCCCGCCGAAGCCCAATCCGTGACCGGCACGAAGCGGACGAAGCCCACCCGGGGAAGTGCGGGCGCCAAGGCGGGCAGCGATTCGCTCCGCGGCATGGCGCGCTCCTTCGCCGTGCTCGAATACCTCGCCTCCAACCCGAGCCGCGTCGTCGACGTCACCCGTGGCCTCGGCCTGCCCTGGGCGACCGTCCACCGCACCATCATCCAGCTGGAGAAGGCCGGCTTCCTCCAGCGCGACGACAATACCAGCCAATACCAGATCGGCCCCCGGCTCTGGCATATCGGCTCGTCGTATCTCGCCAACCACCGCGTCCTCAAGGCCGCCACCCCTTACCTCGCCCAGATGCAGGAGGCGGAAGGGATCGTCGTCCAGATCACCGAGCGGATCGGCAACCTCGCCGTTGCCGTCTACTCCGCGCAGCGGCTCGCCGAGGACATCACCAAGGCCCATTACGGCTACCACTTCCCCCTCCATGCCGGGTCGAAGGGCCAGGTGCTGCTGGCCTTCGAGGACCCCGATTTCATCGACGCGTATCTGCGTCGCGACCTCGAACGAATGACCAGCGAGACCATCACCGACCCTGCGGTGCTCCGGGCCGAGCTGGCGAAGATCCGCCGCGCCGGCGTGGCCCTCACCGTCGCCGACGTGCAACCCTTCACCGCCTCGATGTCGGCCCCGATCCGCGACCGCTCGGGCAAGGTCGTCGCCTCGCTCTGCTTCATCTTCCGCAAGGTGCTGCTCCGCAACGAGAAGCGGCGGGAAGAGCTGCAGGACCAGCTCATGCACATGGCCCATTCGATCTCGATCGACCTCGGCTGGCGCCCGGACCAGGGGTAGGCCCCTGTCATCCCGGCCAAGCGCGCTGAGGCGCGCGCCGAGCCGGGACCCCGAGACGCCGGGATGACGGAGGTGCGTGCTTCGAGGCCCGCCGCTCGCGGCGGGCACCTCAGCATGAGGGATGGGGTTCGCCTCCACAAAGGCTCCTCGCCGCAGCATCACCGAGGGAATACAAACATCCTCATGCTGAGGTGCGAGCGCCTTGCGCGAGCCTCGAAGCACGCGCAACATCCATCCAGCGCATCACTTCCGTTCCTGATACGACCCCTGCAGGTTCCGGAACGTCTCCTCGAGTGCGTCGACCGTAGCGGCGATGAACGCCTTGCCCGCCTCTGCCGACGCCTTGGTCGGATCGCCGAAGATCGCCGCGTGGCCGGCCTGCGGTCGCGGGCGCCTGGCGTAGGTCCGCGTCGGGTTGGTGGGGGCGACCAGGTCCCAGCCGACCGGACCGTAATGGGCGCCGGCGAGCCGCTCCATCTTGACCAGGTCCGGCCGCGTCGCCAGCTGGAACGAAGTCTCGTATTCGCAGCCGTGACCCATGCCGCCCGCGACCGACTTCCGCATCTCGTGGATGCGCGCCGCGCCGGGCTCCCAGTAGCTCACGGCCGAGACCTTGAAATCGTGCTTCTCGTCGAGCTCGTCGACCAGGAGCCGTGCCACCGCATCGTTCGCGGTGCCGTTCGGCCGGTTGCCATTGAGGATGATGAGATGGGCAAAGCCCTGCCGGATCAGCGCGGCGCCGATCTCGAACAGCATCGTCTGGTAGGTCGGGATCGAAAGCGAAATGGTGCCGGGGAAATACTCGAAGGTCTTCGAGATGCCGTAGGCGACCGGCGGCGCCACCAGTGCGCCGAGCCGCTCGGCAAGGAGGACGGCGATGTGCTCGGACTGGTGGGTGTCGGTGTCGGTCGGCATGTGGGGACCGTGCGCCTCGGTCGCTCCGGTGGGCAGGATGACGGGGCGCTTCTCGGCAATCGCGTCGGCGATCTCCATCTGGGTCTTGTGCGCCATGCGGTGTTCCATCTCTACC